>Ga0190306_1000508_pt1 | contig 12939 bp, 23 predicted proteins | sample 48700734_MG_FD_161657 | JGI IMG/M metagenome (GOLD analysis project Ga0190306, IMG submission 161657) | Hydrothermal vent sediment bacterial communities from Southern Trench, Guaymas Basin, Mexico - 4870-07-3-4_MG | ecosystem: Environmental > Aquatic > Marine > Hydrothermal vents > Sediment ... | reverse complement strand
AGGTCCCCTTGGCGGAGATGTTCGGCTACGCCACCGACCTCCGCTCTATAACCCAGGGGCGGGGCACCTTCACCATGGAGTTCGATCACTACGCCGAGGTGCCACCGGAGGTGATGCGGCAAATCCTTGGCGAATGAGGCGACGAGCTTTTCATCAACCTTGCTTCGTCATAGTCTCTCTCGGGTGTTGCTAATCATTACCGCTCTAATACCATAACCGCATTTCCCGTTAAGGGGCTTGACTGCGGCAACACTTTTAAGGGAGACCACCTTCGTCGGCGTTTGCAATATCAATTTCAAGGAGGTTTTTGCGAGATGGCCAAGAAGCATTTTGAGCGCACCAAGCCCCACGTGAACGTGGGCACCATCGGGCACGTTGACCACGGCAAGACCACCCTCACCAGCGCCATCACCAAGGTGCTCTCCTTCAAGGGGCTGTCCAAGTTCTACTCCTTCTACGAGATTGACAACGCCCCTGAGGAGAAGGAGAGGGGAATGACCATCGCCATCAGCCATGTGGAGTACGAGACGGAGAAGCGCCACTATGCCCACATAGACTGCCCTGGGCACAAGGACTACATCAAGAACATGATCACCGGTGCTGCCCAGATGGATGGAGCCATCCTGGTGGTGGCGGCCGACGATGGGCCCATGCCCCAGACCAGGGAGCATGTGCTTTTGGCCCGCCAGGTGGAGGTGCCGGCCATCGTGGTGTTCTTGAACAAGGTGGACAAGATGAGCGACCCTGAGCTGTTGGAGCTCATCGAGCTTGAGCTGAGGGAGCTGTTGGACAAGTATGGCTTCCCCGGCGATGAGACCCCCATCGTCAGGGGCAGCGCCCTCTTGGCTCTGGAAAGCTCCTCCACCGACCCCGATGCGCCGGAATACAAGTGCATCTGGGAGCTCCTGGATGCGGTGGACAACTTCATCCCCACCCCTGTGCGGGAGGTGGACAAGCCCTTCCTGATGCCCATCGAGGATGTGTTCAGCATCAAGGGGCGGGGGACGGTGGTGACAGGCAGGGTGGAGAGAGGACGCATAGAGCCCATGGACGAGGTGGAGATCGTGGGGCTGAGCCCTGAGGTGCGCAAGACGGTGGTGACCAGCATAGAGATGTTCCACAAAACCCTGGACTATGGGCAGGCAGGGGACAACATAGGCTGCCTGTTGAGGGGCATAGATCGGGACGAGGTGGAGAGGGGGATGGTGTTGGCCGCCCCCGGCTCCATCAGGCCCCACACAGAGTTCATGGGTGAGGTTTACGTGTTGAAGAAGGAGGAGGGAGGAAGGCACACCCCCTTCTTCAGCGGGTACAAGCCCCAGTTCTACATCAGGACGATGGATGTGACGGGGGAGATCGTCCTGCCCGAGGGGGTGGAGATGGTGATGCCTGGGGATAACGTGAACCTGAGGGTGAAACTGATAGAGCCGGTGGCGCTGGAGAAGGGCTCCCGCTTCGCCATCCGCGAGGGTGGCCGAACGGTGGGAGCAGGCGTGATCACCGACATCATCGAGTAGAAGCCCCTTAGGGCAGACTTGCGTGAGAGAGGGACTATGGCCAAACAAAGGATTCGCATTCGCCTAAAAGCATACGACCATCGGGTTCTCGACGAATCGGCGCGGCGGATTGTGGAGACGGCGGAGCGCACGGGGGCCATCGTGGTCGGCCCCGTGCCTCTGCCGACGAAGATCGAGCGGTTCACTGTGCTCCGCTCCCCTTTCATTGACAAGAGGTCTCAGGAGCACTTCGAGATTCGCACCCACAAGCGCCTGATTGACATCATCAATCCCGATTCGAAGACCATTGACCAGCTCATGCGCCTCAATCTGCCCGCCGGGGTGGACATAGAGATCAAGCTATAACGCGAAAGGCGCAGAAATCGCGAAGGGCGTGAAGATGAAAGGCATCCTGGGCAAGAAAATTGGCATGACGCGCATATTCGACGAAAGCGGAAGGGTCATACCCGTGACCGTCATCCAGGCGGGGCCTTGCTTCGTGACTCAGAAGAAGACGGTCGAGCGGAACGGCTATTCGGCCATCCAGTTGGGCTTCGAGGAGGTCAAGCCCAAAAGCCTGACCAGGCCAGAGCTCATGCATCTCAAGAAGAAAAAGTTGCCTCCCCTGCGCTATCTACGCGAGATTCGGGTGAAAGAGAACGAGCTGGACAACTACGAGGAGGGGCAGAAGATCGGCGTAGGCATCTTCGACGTGGGCGACAGAGTGGATGTGACCGGCTACTCCAAGGGGCGGGGCTTCGCTGGAGTGGTGAAACGATATGGCTTCGGAGGTGGGCCCAAGACCCACGGACAGTCGGACCGACACCGGGCCCCCGGCTCCATCGGCCAGACCACCACGCCGGGCCGCGTCTACAAGGGAAAGCGGATGGCCGGCCACATGGGGAACGAGCGGGTCACCGCCCAGAACCTGGAGGTGGTGCTGGTTGACCCTGAGCGCAACCTCCTGGCGGTCAAGGGGAGCGTGCCTGGGGCGAGAAACAGCCTGCTGATCATCAAAGAGGCCAGGAAGACGAAGGAAATGAAAAAGAAGAAATGAGCGGAGGAGATGGGGTGAAAGTACCTCTGTACAACATGGAGGGCCAAACGATAGGCGAGGTCGAACTGAGGGACGACATCTTCGGCATCACGCCCCACGTGCCGGTGATGCACCAGGCCCTGGTGCGCCAGTTGGCCAACGCCCGTCTGGGCACCCACAAGACTAAGACGCGCGGCGAGGTCTCGGGCGGGGGCCGCAAGCCCTGGCGCCAGAAGGGGACGGGACGGGCTCGTCAGGGCTCGATCCGTGCGCCTCAGTGGAGGGGCGGGGGCACCGTCTTCGGGCCGCGTCCGCGCAGCTACCGCCAGAAGATGCCCAAGAAGATGCGGCATCTGGCCTACAAATCGGCCCTCTCGGTCAAGGCCAAGGAGGGGCAGATCATCGTGTTGGACAAGCTGGAGATGCCTGAGCCCAAGACCAAAGCCATGGCGGCCCTCTTGGGCGCTCTGGCTGTGGACTCCAGCGCCCTCATCCTCCTGCCCGGGCGGAATGAGAACGTCGAGAAGTCGGCCCGCAACCTGCCCGGCGTGAAGACGCTGCGGGCTCAATATCTGAACGTACGCGATCTTTTGGGTTACGATTATCTGGTCATGCCCTTGGGGGCATTGGAGGCCATCGAATCCATCTTGGGATAGCGTCCAAGTGGCGCAGCGCCTCAGCGAGTGAACGCTAGGATGCTGTGGGGGAGGAAGCGATGCATATTTACGAGGTTTTGAAACGCCCCCTCGTTACGGAGAAGACGCAGGCCCTGACGGCTCGCAACCAATACACCTTCGAGGTTGACCGTCGCGCCAACAAATTGCTGGTGAAGAAAGCCGTGGAGGAGATTTTCGATGTGGATGTGGTGAACGTTCGCATCATCAATGTGCCGGCCAAGTATGGCCGGTACGGGCGGCGGCGTGTGGTGAGGAAGCCCGCCTGGAAGAAGGCCATAGTCACCCTGGCGCCGGGGCAACGCATCACCCTTTTTGAGGGGGTGTAGCGGCGGAGAATTCGATAGCGATCGGACTATTGGAGGGTGGTTGTCATGCCCATTAAGGCTTACAAGCCCACCTCGCCGGGACGGCGGTGGATGACCGTCTCCACTTTCGAGGAGATCACACGAACCGAGCCGGAGAAGTCGCTCCTGGTTCCGCTGCGCAAGAAGGCGGGGCGGAACGTGCAGGGCCGGATCACCGTCCGCCACCGGGGTGGCGGTCACAAGAGGATGTATCGCATCATTGACTTCAAGCGCGACAAGTTCGGCATCCCGGCGCGGGTGGAATCAATCGAATACGATCCCAACCGCTCGGCGCGCATCGCCCTTTTGACCTATGCCGACGGCGAGAAGCGCTACATCATCGCCCCCCTGGGGCTGAAGGTGGGGGACATCGTCACCAGCGGGCCCGATGCCGAGATCAAGGTGGGCAACGCCTTGCCCATCTCGCGGATTCCCGTGGGCACCCTCATCCACAACATCGAGCTGTATCCAGGGCGCGGTGGACAGTTGGTGCGCTCGGCTGGCTGCTCGGCGCAGATTCTGGCGAAGGAGGGCAAATATGCCCACGTGCGCCTGCCCTCTGGCGAGGTGCGCCTGATCCGCCAGGATTGTATGGCTACCATCGGCCAGGTGGGCAATGTCGAGCACGGCAACATCAAGTTGGGCAAGGCCGGACGCAAGCGCCATCTGGGCTGGCGTCCGGCAGTACGGGGCTCGGCTATGAGCCCGCGAGACCACCCCCACGGCGGCGGGGAGGGGAGGGCTCCCATTGGGATGCCCTCGCCCAAGTCGCCCTGGGGCAAGCCGACTTTGGGCAAGAAGACCCGCCGTCGCAAGGATACCGATAAATACATCGTGCGTCGTCGGGCAAAGAAGAGATGAGGTAGCACGTCAACGAGTGAACGCGGTCCTCATTAACTCGCTACCCGTGGAGGTTGACTATGCCCAGATCGCTGAAGAAGGGGCCCTATGTGGACCCCAAGCTGCTCAAGAAAATCGAGGAGATGAATAGGCGGGGCGAGAAGCGGGTGATCAAAACCTGGTCACGGGCCTCAACCATCTTCCCCCAGATGGTCGGCCACACCATCGCCGTGCACGACGGCCGCAGGCATGTGCCCATCTACATCACCGAGGACATGGTGGGCCATAAACTGGGGGAATTTGCCCCCACCAGGACGTTCAGGGGCCATACTTACAAGGAGAAGAGGACCCGGGTTAAGAAGAAGTAGTAGGAAGACGGGGGTTCTATGGAGCAGGAGTATAAAGTTAGGGTTAGAGCGGTAGCGAAGTATGTGCCTATGTCCCCGCGCAAGGTGCGCTTAGTGGTTGACCTGGTGCGGGGCATGAAGGCCGATGAGGCCCTGGCGGCCCTCAAATTTGTGCCTAAGGCGGCTGCTAAGCCCGTGTCTAAGGTCATCCGCTCGGCCATCGCCAACGCTGAGTCAAATTACGGGCTGGCGAGGGAGGATTTGTATATCGCCGAGATATTTGCCGACACCGGGCCCACCCGTCGTTGGCGCCGTTTCGGGGCCCGCGGGCGGTTCAAGCCTATTTTGCGACGATCGTCGCATATCACAGTAGTCTTGGAGGAGCGGGAAAGCTCGGCGTCCTAACGCTTGGTTCCGCCAAGACGCTTGTTAAGGAGGGATTCATTGGGACGCAAGGTGCATCCGATAGGCTTTAGGCTAGGGATCACAAAGGATTGGCTGGCCAGGTGGTATGCCGAGGGGAAGGACTACGGCGAACTATTGCAGGAGGACTTGGCCATCCGCAAGCTGATACGTGAGCGCATGAAGGAAGCCGGCATTTCTAAGATTGAGATCGAGCGCTTCCCTAAGCAGGTCTCCATCACCATTCATACGGCCAAGCCAGGAATCGTCATCGGGCGTAAAGGAGCCATCGTCAGGGCCCTGCGTCGCGAGCTGGAGGAGTTGACCAAGAAGAAGGTGCGCATTGACGTGGCCGAGGTTGAGCGGCCTGAGTTGGATGCCTATCTGGTGGCCGAGAATATTGCTACCCAGTTGGAGCGGCGCATCTCCTACAGCCGGGCCATGAAGCGGGCGGCGGAGCAAGCCATGCGCGCCGGGGCCAAAGGGGTGAAGATCATGTGCAGTGGCCGGCTAGCTGGCGCGGAGATGGCCCGGCGGGAATGGGTGATGGAGGGACGTATCCCTCGTAATACCCTGCGGGCCGACATTGACTACGGATTTGCTGAGGCCCTTACCACTTACGGCCGCATCGGAGTTAAGGTTTGGATTTACAAAGGCGAGGTCCTGCCCGAGGAGTCGGCCGCAAAGGCGACGGCCAGCCAGTCCGTGGCATCGAACTGATTAAGGGAGATGATTTGACATGTTGATGCCCAAGAGGGTGAAGTATCGCAAACAGCAACGGGGTCGGATGAAGGGCCGAGCCTCGCGGGGGGCCGAGGTGACCTTCGGCGATTACGGCTTACAGGCATTGGAGCCGTGCTGGATGACCAGTCGCCAGATCGAGGCCGCCAGGCGAGCTATCGTCCGCCACGTTAAACGCCGCGCCAAGGTGTGGATCCGCGTCTTTCCAGACAAGCCGGTCACTAAGAAGCCGGCCGAGACACGGATGGGCAAGGGCAAAGGCTCCGTTGATCACTGGGTGGCGGTGGTAAAGCCAGGCCGTATCATCTTCGAGATAGCTGGTGTCGCCGAGGACGTGGCCCGCGAAGCCATGCGCCTGGCCTCTCATAAGCTTCCCATCAGGACCCGGTTCGTGGTTCGTAAGGAGATCTCAGCCGGAGGCGAGGAGGAGCAATGAAGGCAGAGGAGATACGCGCCTTGACCACGGAGGAGATCAAGCGTAAACTGGATGAGGCCTATCAGGAGCTGTTCAATTTGCGATTCCAGTGGGCGGCGAGACAGTTGAAGGATCACAACCGCATCATTCGGGTAAGAAGGGATATCGCTCGCCTGAAGACCATCCTGCGCGAGAGAGAATTGGCACAGGTGCGGGAGGAAGAGTTGACATGAGTGAGCGGCGCAAGAGGTTGGTCGGTCGCGTGGTCAGCGACAAGATGGACAAGACGGTGGTCGTAGAGGTGGAGAGGCTGCATCGCCACCCCCTCTACGGCAAGGTGGTTAGGAAAACCAAGAAATACAAGGCCCACGATGAGGACAATGCCTGTCGCGTGGGCGACGTGGTGCGCATCGTCGAATCGCGCCCCTTAAGCCGCGAGAAGCGCTGGGTGGTGGAGGAGATCTTGAAAACTGGAGGCTAGAAGCTGGTTGCTGGGAATTGGCGCCGAGCCTTGCAGCCGGCAGCCAGTGACTAGCAATGAGTAATAGGCATCCAGGGGGAGAGGAAGATGATTCAGCAGGAGACAAGGCTGCGAGTAGCCGACAATACCGGCGTCAAAGAAATATTGTGCATCAGAGTGCTCGGCGGCTCGGCTCGGCGCTATGCCTCCGTCGGCGATGTCATCGTCGCCTCGGTCAAGCAGGCCACCCCGACCAGCTCGATCAAGAAAGGCTCGGTGGTGCGGGCGGTTGTCGTGCGCACGGCCAAGGAATACGGCCGGCCGGATGGCTCCTATATTCGTTTCGATGATAATGCGGCGGTGATCCTGGACGATCGTAAGAATCCCAAAGGGACGCGCATTTTCGGTCCCGTGGCCAGGGAACTGCGCGATAAGGGCTTCATGAAGATCGTCTCCCTGGCCCCAGAGGTATTGTAGTGTTAGCCACATCTATAAGCCTGCTGCCCAGGACCGCTGCAAAGTGAACTAACGCCATAGTGAGGAGAGAGAACGATGATGAAGATAAAGAAGGGCGATACCGTGGAGGTCATCTCCGGCGATGATCGCGGCGTAAAAGGGACCGTCCACCGGGTCATTCCCAAAAAGAACCGTGTGGTGGTCTCAGGCGTCAACCTGGTCAAGAAACACCAGAGGCCCACAGCCCCTGAAGGGGTGCGCGCCCAAGCGGGGATCATCGAATTTGAGGCCCCCATTCACATCTCGAACGTGATGCTGATCTGTCCTCATTGTAACCAGCGGACCAGGGTCGGCTTTAAGTATCTGGAGGACGGCCGGAAGGTCCGCGTATGCAAGAAGTGTAAAGCCGCCATTGATTAGCTTTTAAAGGGACTCCTATGCCGAGGTTGAAGGAGAAGTACAAGCGGGAGGTGGTTCCCGCCCTGATGAAGGAATTCGGATATCGCAATGTGATGGAGGTGCCGCGCCTGGAGAAGATCGTAGTGAATGTGGGCGTGGGCGAGGCCTTGCAGAATCCTAAGGCTCTGGATCACGCCGTCCAGGATATCGCCACTATTACCGGTCAGCATCCCATCGTGACCAGGGCCAAGAAGTCCATCGCTGGCTTTAAGCTGCGCGAGGGGAAGGCCATCGGCGTCAAGGTCACCTTGAGGGGCGATCGCATGTACGATTTTCTGGATCGCCTCTGCAACGTCGCCCTGCCCCGTCAGCGCGACTTCCGCGGCGTGTCCCCCGATTCCTTCGACGGACGTGGGAATTACACCCTGGGCCTCCGGGAGCAGCTCGTTTGGCCGGAAATTGACTACGACTCCATTGACAAGCTGCGAGGAATGGAGATCACCATCGTCACCACGGCCAAGACCGACGAGGAGGGCCGACGACTGTTGGAATTGTTAGGAATGCCTTTTAGAAGAAGATGACTTTTTGCCATCTTGGCGTCGCAGAGGGAGGGAATATGGCTAGAAAGAGTTTGATTGAACGGGAGAAACGCAGAAAGTACAAAGTGCAGGTGCGCAATCGCTGTCAGAGGTGTGGTCGTCCCCGGGGCTACATCCGGCGCTTCAAGCTATGCCGCATCTGCTTCCGTGAGCTGGCTTTGCAGGGTAAGATACCCGGGGTAGTCAAAGCGAGTTGGTAAAGCCTTGAATTTTAAATCGGTCACAGGGGAGTTATCCATGACTATGACAGATCCCATCGCCGACATGCTGACCCGCATCAGAAACGCCATCATGGCTGGCCATAACTTTGTGCTCGTTCCCAGCTCCAAGGTGAAACTGGCCATCGTGCGCATCTTGAAGGAAGAGGGGTTCATTGAAGATTACGAGGTTACTAAGGATCGTCCTCAGCCCATGATCGAAATTCGGCTGAAATACGTGGGCGAGAAGAAGGAGAGGCAGTGCGTCATAAATGGCCTCAAGCGGGTCAGCAAGCCGGGGCGTCGAGTTTACACCAGGAAAAAGGATATCCCTTGGGTGCTCAGCGGCATGGGCATCGCCATCCTATCCACACCCAAGGGGATTATGACGGACAAGAAGGCCCGCCGCCTCGGCGTTGGCGGCGAGGTGTTGTGTTACGTTTGGTAAATTGGTAGATTAGTAATTGGTAAACTGGGATAGAAAGGACCAATCTACCAATTTCCCAATTTACCAAGTTTACCAACCTGAGGAGGTAACCGTGTCTCGCATAGGCCGCATGCCCATTCCCATTCCGGAGGGTGTGGAGGTGAAAATCGAGGGCAACCGCGTTACGGTGAAAGGGCCGAAGGGCGAGTTGAGTCGCACCTTCCACCCCGATATGATCATCTCCGTGCGGGATGGCCAAATCGTCGTCTCGCGCCCCAGCGACGACCGCCGACATCGCGCTCTGCATGGATTAACGCGGTCACTGCTGGCCAATATGGTAACCGGGGTAACCCAGGGGTATCGCAAGCAATTGGAGATCGTGGGCGTCGGCTATCGGGCCGAGATGCGAGGCGAGAATCTGGTGCTGCACGTGGGATTCTCCCATCCCGTGGAGATAAAACCGCCCCCGGGCATAACCTTCAGCGTGGAGGGCCGCTATAAGATCATCAACGTGGATGGCATTGACAAGGAGCTGGTGGGCGAGTGGGCGGCTCGCATCAGACGGGTGCGCAAACCTGAGCCCTACAAGGGCAAGGGTATCCGTTATGTCGGCGAGTGGGTGCGGCGTAAAGCTGGCAAAGCTGGCAAGATCGGAGTTTAGGCCGGGAGCTGAGGGCCCTGACCTTTGCTGAGGGGATGTCTATGAACGTGAGCGAGAAGAGGCGACTGGCGCGACTGCGGCGACATCGGCGGGTGCGCAAGAAGGTGGTGGGTACCCCTGAGCGTCCGCGTTTGTCAGTCTTCAGAAGCCTAAAGCACATTTATGCCCAGATCATTGATGATAGCCGAGGGCACACCCTGGTGGCGGCCTCCACCTTGGACCCCCAATTGCGGGGTCAGCTCGACGGCCTCACCAAGACGGAGCAGGCCAGGTTGGTGGGGAAGCTTCTGGCTGAGCGAGCCCTGGCTCGTGGGGTGAAGAAAGTGGCCTTCGATCGAGGCGGTTACAAGTATCATGGCCGGGTGAAGGCCCTAGCAGAGGCCGCGCGGGAAGGGGGGTTGGACTTCTAGCGGCCAATAGCAAGGTAGGCCGCCTGCTGAAGTGAGGAGGAAGGATGGCTAGAGGCGATTTTGAGGAGAGAGAGGAGTTAGAAGAACGAGTGGTGCACATCGCCCGCACGGCTAAGGTGATGAAAGGAGGCCGGCGCTTCTCCTTCCGGACCGTAGTGGTGGTTGGGGATAATAAGGGCAGCGTCGGCGTGGGCGTGGGCAAGGCTCGCGCGGTGCCCGACGCCATCCGCAAGGGGGTGGAACGGGCCAAGAAGAACATGGTGAAGATACCCTTGCTCGGCACGACCATCCCCCATGAAGTGGTAGGGAAGTTCGGCGCGGCCAAGGTGCTGTTGAAGCCGGCCTCGCCAGGCACGGGGGTTGTCGCCGGGGGTGGGGTGCGGGCCGTAGTGGAGGCGGCGGGCATCAAGGACATCTTAACCAAGTCCCTGGGCAGCTCCAACCCCCTCAATGTTGTCAGAGCCACCTTGCAGGGTTTATGTCAATTGAAGGACCCGGAGGAGGAAGCCAGGCGGCGGGGCAAGCCCTTGGAGGAAGTGCTGCCTTTCTGGGCGAGGGCCAAGTCGAGTCAGAGCTGAGGATAGAGGCCATGAAAGACGCGAAGCTGCGCATTACCTTGGTGAAAAGTCCCATAGGCTACTCCAAACGGCAGAAGGCGACGGTCAGGGCTTTAGGGCTGAAACGCCTTGGCGATTCCGTTGAGCAGGAAGATACGCCAGTTATCAGGGGGATGATCGAGAAGGTCAAGCACTTGGTCGAAGTCGAAAAGTTGGAAAGTTAGGATAGCCGGGAGCTGTGTTGGAGGGTAGGATGAAGTTACACGAATTACGCCCCGCGGAGGGTTCCAAGAAGAAAAGGAAGAGGGTAGGGCGAGGCATCGCCGCCGGCCAGGGGAAGACGGCCGGCCGGGGTACCAAAGGCCAGAGGGCGCGCAGCGGTGGGGGCGTTCGCCCCTACTTTGAGGGCGGCCAGTTGCCCCTGGTGCGAAGGTTGCCCCACAAGCGCGGCTTCACCAACATCTTTAAAGTGCACTACACCCCGGTCAACCTGGACAGGCTGGCCTCCTTCGAGGCGGGCGCCGTGGTCTCCCCCGCCACCTTGGCCAAGGCGGGGATCATCAAATCGCCTAAGGAGCCGGTAGTCATCCTTGGTAGAGGAGAGTTAGACCGCCCCCTGACCGTCAAGGCGCATCGCTTCTCCCAAAGTGCCAAGGAGAAGATCGTGGCCGCCGGCGGCAGGGTGGAGGTGCTACCGCTTCGGTGATTAGCAGGGAGGAGTAGAGATGATACAGGCGATGCGCAATGCTTTTAAGTTGCCTGATCTTAGGCGCAGGCTCCTGGTCACCTTCTTGATCCTGGCCATATTTCGCTTGGCCGCCCACGTGCCTGTGCCTAACGTAGACCCAGTGGCCTTGAAGCAGGTGTTCGAAGCTAACCGCCTCCTCGGCCTTCTGGACATGTTCTCAGGAGGTGCCATGTCCAGCTTTTCGGTGATGGCCATGGGGGTCTATCCTTACATTACCGCCTCCCTTGTCATTCAGTTGTTAATGCCCATCATTCCTCGGCTGGAAGAGCTGGCCAAGGAGGGCGAGGCCGGACGCAACAAGCTTAACCAATATACTTATTATCTAACCGTTCCCTTGGCATTCTTACAGGCCTATGGTCAGGCTAGCTTGTTGGCCAGCGCGCGCAGGGGAGGAACACCGGTCATCAGCAACTGGGGCCTCTCAGGCCCGTCGTTCCTGCCCACATTTGCCACTCTTTGCACCTTGACGGCGGGCACAATCTTTGCCATCTGGTTGGGAGAGCTGATAAACGAGCAGGGCATCGGCAACGGCATCTCGCTCATCATCTTCGGCGGCATTGTGGCCCGCGTGCCTCAGCGTGTGGGCGCGCTCCTGGTGGGCAACGTGCGGGACCTGATCGTCTTCCTCATCATCACGGTTATCACCGTGGGCGTTATCGTCTTCGTTCAGGAGGGGCAACGACGTATCCCGGTTCAATACGGCAAGCGAGTCCTGGCTTTGCGAGGCACTAGGTTGCGCATGGCCGGCGGGGGGAGCACTCATATCCCTCTGCGGGTCAACTCGGCGGGCATGATACCTCTCATCTTCGCCCAGTCCATCATGCTCTTTCCAGGCACTGTCGCCAGCTACTTCGTTAACGCTGGGAACCCGTGGATCTCCCAGATAGCCAATGGAATCTATCAGGTCTTCAACGGCCGGAGCAATACCTACTGGATCCTTTACTTCTTCATGGTCATCGCTTTCGCCTATTTTTACACCGACATCGTCTTTCAACAGCAAAACCTGGCCGAGAACCTGAAACGTCAAGGGGGGTTCATCCCCGGCATCCGTCCTGGCAAGCGCACTGCCGAGTATCTCAATGGCGTCCTGAGGCGCATCACCCTAGTGGGCGCCCTTTTCCTGGGGGTGATAGCCATCTTGCCCTGGCTGGTTGACGTGCTCGGGCTGGTGACCAATCCCGGCGCGATGCTCATGACCAGTGCCGGGCTGCTCATCGTGGTAGGAGTGGTACTGGACACCATGAAGCAGTTGGAGGCCCAGCTCCTGATGCGCCACTATGAGGGGTTCATCAGGTGATGGGAATCGGTAAATTGGGGATTGGTAGAGCGGTAACTGGTACCAATCTACCAATTTACCAGTTTACCAATTACCAATCTACCAATGAACTCTTCTCCCAAAGCGAGGCAGTAGAGCGATGGATGCCCCGTCGCGGCCAACCTACATTGTGCTCCTTGGCGCCCCCGGCGTCGGCAAAGGGACCCAGGCGGCCTTGCTGGAGAAGGCTTTGGGCATTCCCCACGTAGCTTCCGGCGACCTGTTCCGCGAAGCCATCAAGCAAGGGACGGAGCTGGGGCGTTTGGCCAAGAGCTACATGGACAGGGGGGAGCTGGTCCCCGATGAGGTGACCATCGCCATGGTGCGCCAGCGCCTAGCTGAGCCCGATTGCCAGAGAGGGGCCATCCTGGATGGTTTCCCTCGCACTATCGAGCAGGCCGAGGCCCTGGAG
>Ga0190306_1000505_pt1 | contig 12977 bp, 11 predicted proteins | sample 48700734_MG_FD_161657 | JGI IMG/M metagenome (GOLD analysis project Ga0190306, IMG submission 161657) | Hydrothermal vent sediment bacterial communities from Southern Trench, Guaymas Basin, Mexico - 4870-07-3-4_MG | ecosystem: Environmental > Aquatic > Marine > Hydrothermal vents > Sediment ... | reverse complement strand
AGACTGCCCCTAAAGATAGAGAGCCTACATCACCCATAAACATCTCGGCGGGATAAGTATTGTACCAAAGAAATCCCAAGCAAGCTCCCATTAAAGCCCCACAAAAAACGGCCACTTCTCCTATTCCGGGAACATAAGCAACTTGAAGATAATTGGCAATTTTAATATGGCCAGCTAGATAACTTAAAAGAAGATAACTTCCAAAAGAGATGCTTAAAGGTCCTATAGCCAGTCCGTCTAGCCCGTCTGTGAGATTAACTGCATTGGAACTTCCTACTATAACTAGAGTCAAAAAAAAGTAATAAGCATAGCCCAGATCAGGCGTAAATGCTTTGAAAAAAGGCACATAAAGCCGGGTGGAAAAGTGGAGATATTTAAATAGAATGATACCGATGATTAAGGCAGATAAAATTTGGAGGCCAAACTTGGTTTTGATAGAAAGTCCTTTGCCGCCTTTTATTTTTTGATAATCATCTATAAAACCAATGAGACCAAATAACACACAGACTAAGAATAACACCCAAATGAAGCTATTGGTTAGAACACTCCATAAAAATACGGTTATGAACACCGAGAGTAATATGGGGATTCCCCCCATGGTAGGTATGCCTATTTTAGAATTGTGAGTTTGAGGTTCATATGCCTTTTTTGTTTTGGACCAATGTTTTGTTTGAAATAATCTCATAAACCAAGGGACAAGATACAGTGAAAGAAGAAGAGCCGTTAAAATAGCATAAGCAGTCCGAAAGGTAATATAGCGAAAGACATTAAAACCAATCCAATATTCATGTAAGGGATAAAGAAGATGGTATATCATACCTTTACTCTTTTAACTAATCCTCCAAAATCTAAAATATGTGAGGCCTTAAATAAAATTACATCTGAGGGTGCACTTATTCTTTTTAATAAAGAAATAATTTCTTCTTTCTGTTTTGCCTTATAGATCTTATGTTCATCCATCCCTGTTTCTAAGGCCCCTTTTTTTATCAAATCTGCATATTGCCCATAAACGATTAATGCCTTTAAAGGTATACTACCTGCCTGTCTTCCTACTTCTTGATGCCAGTAAATGGCAGTTTTGCCTAATTCTAACATATCTCCAAGGACGGCTATTTTGGTGCTTGAGAATTGTTTTAGGGTGTTTAAGGCTGCTTCCATAGAAGCAGGGTTGGCATTATAGCTATCATCAATGATGGAAATACCATCTATACCTTTACAAAAACATAACCTTCCAGGTAAAGGAGAAAAGGTTTCTAAGGCGTATTTAATACTTTCAGGAGGCAATTTGAAATATACACCTACAGCCGCAGCAGCAAGTAAGGCATAAATCTGGTGTTTACCTAAAAGCTGAGTTTGAATAGAAAGGGTGGTTTCTGGCAACACTAATGTAAAATGTATGGTGTTGTTTTTTAAAAATATATTTTTAGCCCTAACTTCTCCTTTTTTTATCCCAAAGCCCATTTTTTCTTTATTGAAATCTCTGGCCAATTCAGATACCAGAGGGTCGTCTTGATTGTAAATGAAGCAATCTTTGATGTAATTTAAAAGCGCTCCCTTTTCTTTTTGAATGCCTTCAAGGGAGTTTAGGCCTAATAGATGGACAGGTTGAATGTTAGTAATGATTCCTATATTAGGTTGAGCAATAGAGGAAAGTAATGCTATTTCCCCTTTGCTGTTGGTACCCATTTCTATACAAACGGCTTGGTAAGAGTTGTTCAAACCCAAAAGGGTAAATGGTAAACCAATTTGATTGTTATAATTGGCTTCATTTTTAAGCACGGCAAAATGCTGTGTTAATAAATGAGCAATGGCTTCTTTGGTGGTGGTTTTTCCATTACTACCTGTCACTCCAATAAGGGGTAAGTAACTATATTTTTGCCGTTGAAAAGAAGCTAATTTACCCAAGGCCTCTAAAGTATTATCTACAGCAATGATGGCTGCATCTTGGGAAAGATTAGAGCGGTATTGTTTTTTATTTAGAATAACCCCCCTTGCCCCCTTTTTGATGGCTTCTGGAATAAAATTGTGTCCATCATATCTGCTTCCTTTCAAGGCAATAAATAAATCATTGGCTTGCACTGATCTAGAATCATCGGTTATTCCACTAAAGGAATGCACAGTAGTATTTTTTACTAAATTTCCTTTAATACTCTCTAATACCTCAGTCAACTTCCAATTCCCTGTTTGCCGCATTTTTTAATGCCTTTTTCACCTCTTCCCTATCACTTAAGGGATATTTTTTATTGCCTACTATTTGATAGTCTTCATGTCCTTTACCAGCAATGACTACTACATCGCCCTTCTGGGCACCCTTAATAGCCATGGCAATGGCCTGTGGTCTTTTAGGAATAATATAATAGAGTGCATTTTTTTTAATTCCCATTTCTATATCCTGAATAATCTGGCGCGATGGTTCATTTCTAGGATTGTCATCAGTGATAATAACCATATCACTTAGTTCACTGGCAATTTTTCCCATAAGAGGTCTTTTTCCTTTATCTCTATTGCCCCCACAGCCAAACACTGTAATGAGCCTTCCCTGACAAAGAGGACGTAATGTTTTTAATACCTGTTCTAATGCATCTGGTGTGTGGGCATAATCTACTAACACTTCAATACCGTTTTGAGAAAAACGTTCCAGACGACCACAAATAGAGGAAACTTTTTCTATTCCTGTTTTGATAATGTTTATAGGTAAATCCATGGCTATTCCAGCAGCAACGGCGGCCAAAATATTATATAAATTGGGTTTGCCTATTAAGGGTGAACAAATAGAAAATGATTCTATGGGAGTATGGATGTAAGCTGTGGTTTTATTTATAGAGATTTGGAAATTTTCGGTCCAGATATCAGCTTTAGATGAAAGTCCATAAGTAATACAAGGACATTTTATTTCTTCTAAAATCCTTTTTCCATAAGGGTCATCTAAGTTAATAATAGCCTTGCCTTTGCTTCCCAAATAATGAGTAAAAAGTTGCTTTTTACATGCAAAATATGCCTCCATGTCTTTATGAAAATCCAAGTGGTCTTGGGATAGATTGGTAAATATGGCTAGTTGAAATTGGCAGCCAGCCACTCTTTTATAAAATAAGGCATGAGAAGAGACTTCCATTACTACATGGCTAACTCCTTCTGTAACCATTTCTTTAAAGAGTCTTTGAATGTCTAAACTCTCAGGAGTAGTTAAAAAGGCAGAAATGGTTTTGTTTCCATATTGATAGTTAATAGTGCCAATGATGCCTGTTTTTCTTCCTGCTTCTTTCAAAATAGAAGCAATGAGATAGCTGGTGGTAGTTTTTCCATTGGTGCCAGTAATCCCCATGAGGTTGAGTTTTTTGGCTGGGTGTTGATAAAAAGCGGCCGCAAGCAAGGCCGCTGTTTTTCTGACATCAGAGGCTTGGATGTAAGTAATACCATTATGTCTTGGAACTGGGTATTCTTGAGCCAAAATGGCTACTGCTCCTTTTGAAATGGCTTCACTGACATAGCTAATTCCATCATGTTGTGTGCCTTTTAAGGCCACAAAAAGACTGTTTGGAGAGGCCAGTTTAGAATTAAAAACAATGTTATTTATTTCCTTTTCCACATCACCTGTAATATTTAAAGGCTGAATGTCTTTTAAGATTTTTCTTAGTTGCATCAATTAGCCTCTAACTGGAGCAGACATACATTGTTTTTTATTTTACTACCTGGAGGTGGGATTTGCTTAACCACCTTTCCAGTCCCCTTTATTTTAACTTTTATATTTGCATCTTGCAAAATCTTAAAGGCCAAGCGCAGGGGAAGGCCACGGAGGTCAGGCATGATTCCATCAATAACTACAGGAGGTGTAATATTTTGTGTGGTTTTCAAATTTGTTGAAGGTAAAGTAGTATTTTCTACCATTCTCATAGTAGGGGAGGATGGAGGTATTTGCCACTGCCAAATAAGATGTTCAGCGATTTCTTTAAATACAGGTGCAGCCACTATGCCTCCATAACCCATGCCCTTAGGCTCGTTGATTATAATGCTAATAACCGCCCGCGGGTGGTCAACAGGGAAAAATCCCACAAATGAGGAGATATATTTATTTTTTTGATATTTACCTGTTCTGGGGTCTATTTTTTGAGCGGTGCCTGTTTTGCCAGCAATTTTATATCCAGGGATAGCAGCCATTTGCCCTGTGCCTTTTTCTACTACTTTATGTAAGATATTTTTTATTAAAGAAGCCGTTTGGGGAGAGATGACACTACGTTTTACTCTTGGTTTAAATATCTTTATTTCCTTTCCTTTGGCATCTTTAATATTTTTTATCAACATAGGATACATCAATGTTCCTTTATTAGCTATGGCTGCATAAGCCAATGTTAATTGAAGGGCAGTAACGGCCAGACCCTGGCCAAAACAAGCACTATCTGTATCTACTTCTGTCCATTTTTTTAGGGGACGTATCAAGCCACTGGCTTCTCCTGGTAAGTGTATTCCTGTTTTTTCTCCAAATCCAAATTTTTTTATATATTGGTAAAAACATTCCTTTCCTACCTTTTCGCCAATTTTAACCATACCAATGTTAGAGGAGTAAATCACAGCATGTTCAACTGACATCCATCCAAAGGGTTTTACATCATGGAAGACAGCGCCTTTTATTTTATATCTACCTTTTTCGCCATAAATAATATCATGACGAGACCAAATTTTTTCATTAAGGGCTGCTGCTAATAATATGGGTTTAAAAGTAGAACCTGGCTCAAAGGCATCAGTGATTGCCCGGTTACGCCAAATATTAGGATTGGCTTTCCAGAAATAATTTGGATCAAAGGGAGGATAGTTGGCTAAGGCTAGAATTTCTCCAGTTTGAGGAACAATTACTACAGCACACCCACTTTTAGCGTGCCATTTTCTAACTGCTTTTTTTAAGGCCTCTTCTGTTACATATTGGATTTGGTAGTCTAGGGTTAAATATAAGTTATGTCCATCTTTGGGAGATTGAATAGGAAGACGAGGAGAGAGAGTAATATGCCCCCTTGCGTCTTTAATTCCAAAATAATAACCTGGCTTTCCTTTTAAAAGGTAGTCAAACTTACATTCTATACCTTCCAGACCTTTGCCATCCAGTCCTACAAAGCCTAACACTTGGCCTCCTAAAAAACTATGAGGATAACGTCTACAATTCTCTGGCTTAAAAGCAAGTCCCTTTATATTTAATTTTTCTATTTTTTCTGCCTCTTTTTGGGAAAGCCAACGTTTAATCCAGATAAATTCTCCTTTTCTTTTTAGTTTTTTTAGTAATTTTTGTGTCTTTATGTGTAAAATTTTGCTCAAGCGCTTAGCAGTAGTATAGGGATCAGTTATTTGATTAGGACAAGCATAAAGAGAGGGTTTTTGCACAGTAATGGCCAATTCTTCTCTATACCTATCATAAATAAAACCACGTTTGCACGGGATAGTGATTTTAGTTAAGTTTTTTTTTAAGGGTAGTATGTCTACTACTTGTAACCTAAAGGCCTGGATTAAGATACAAAAAGCAAAGAAAGAAAAACCCCCCACTAAAATTGCAATTCTTAATTTAATTTCCTTCATTTAATTTAATAATATTTTCTGGGACTTGAAGTCCTAATTTCTCTGCTTCCCCTTTTAGATAACTAGGAGAGGTAAGATGAGCCCATTGCGAACGCAAGGCATAATTATGCTCTTTAAGCCGTTTTTGAACTTGCATGGCTTCAGTAATTTGAAAACCTATCTGAATACTGTGCATACTTAACCAAACATAAATCAAGCAAGTAACAAGGATTATAAGGATGTTGATCCCCACCCATTTTATTTGCCATGTATAGGTGCGAAGTTTTCTATTTGCTCGTGCCCATACAGCGATAGTCACTTTTCCCTCCTGGATTTCCTTTAAAATACTCTTCAATTGCTATTTGCAATCTTTTAAGGTCTACTGGTTTTTCCAAATATACGTTGGCTCCTGCTGCATTAAATTCTTCTCTTAAATTCGAACCCGTTAAGGCAATAACATAGGTTTCTGGATACTTCTTTTTTATGATTTTTGTAAATTTTGGTCCGCTCACTTGAGGCATTAGGCCATCAGTAATGACTACATCATGACGGTCATCTTTTAAGATTCCTAATGCTTCAAAGGCATTTCCAGCACTATTTGCTTCCCATCCACAGAGTTTAAAAAAACTCACTAAAAGTTCTCTTATTGCTGGTTCATCTTCTACTACCAGTATTTTTGTCATAAGTGTTTTCATATCATCCTCCTTTTTCTAAAGTTTTATGGCCTAAATTCTATAGCCCTCAATTTGGCACTCCTTGCCCTTGGGTTCATAGCCAATTCTTCTCTGCTGGGCTGCACAGGCTTTTTGGTCAACAACTGCACTTTTCCTTCCTTTGCCCAATTTCTAAAGGCATTTTTTACCAATCTGTCTTCTAAAGAGTGAAAAGAGATAATGACTACCCTGCCTTTGGGGGCAAGTAGCGACAAGACTTGATTAAGAAATTGTTTCAAGTTTTCTAATTCTTGATTGACCACTATGCGTAAGGCTTGAAAGGTCCGGGTGGCAGGATGAATATGTCTTGGCCAGTTTCTTCTGGGAATAGCATTAGCAACTATTTCTGCCAACTGAGTGGTGGTTTTAATAGGCATTTTCACACGTGTTTCTGTAATTTTGCGAGCAATACGATTTGCCCATCTTTCTTCTCCATACTGTTTAATTATCTCTGCAATCCGTTTCTGTGACCACCGATTTATAATTTGAGAAGCAGTGACACTAGCGGTGTTATCCATACGCATATCAAGAGGACCTGGATGAAGAAAACTAAAACCTCTTTCTGGGGCAGCCAGTTGAAGAGAGGATATGCCTAAGTCAAGTAAAAATCCATCTACTTTTTCTATATTCAAGCCACTCAAGATTTCTCTCCCCCTGGCATAATTTCCTTTTTTTAAAATATAACGTCCTACATAAGGGGCGAGTTTCTTTTCTGCTTGTATTAAAGCCTCTCCATCTACATCAAGACCAATAACAAAACCATTGGGAGCAGATGCCTCTAGAATGGCTTGGGTATGACCACCACCTCCTACCGTTCCATCTACAAATATTTTTCCTGGACCACAATTGAGATAGAATAAAACTTCTTTTTTCAGAACAGGAATATGTTTTTGATTTTCCATGCATCATAGACCCAAATCAGCTATCACATTGCTAATTTCTTCAAAATTTTCAGTGAGGAGCTTCATTTCTTTTTCCCATCGCCCCTTATCCCAAATTTCAAATTTATTTAACATTCCAGCAATAATTACATCTTTTTTTAACCCTGCATGTTCTCGTAAAGCAGGTGGCACTAAAATACGCCCTTGTTTGTCAAAAGTGCATTCTACGGCACCAGAGATAAATAATAATTGAAATTTTCTCACTTCTGGTTTAATTTGAGGTAACTTGCTCACTTTCTCCTCAATGACAGACCACTCTGCTAAAGGGTAAGCCACTAAAGAAACACCCAGGCTGGTAAGCATTATTCCCTCTTCTTTATATTTCCTTTTCAATACTTCTCTAAAATGGTTGGGAATACTGAGCCTTCCTTTTCCATCGATAGAGTGAATATATCTTCCTCTAAATACATTATTGTGCTTTTGTGGGAATTTTTGGTTCATTTCACCACCTTTTGACACTCTTACAGCAAAAAAAAATTTTTGTCAAGTAGAAATTTTACAGTTTTATTGACAAGGGTTTTTAGGTTGTTTAAAGTTAGGCAGAAAATGAAAGATTTCAAAGGTATTTATAAACAGTTAGTCAGTGATTGTTTTCCTTCTACAATAAAGATTTCCATTGGTGGACAAACACTTATTTACCAAAAAAGGAGTTGGGAGGTAGATGGAGAAAAAAAAGGGCTACGTTATGGTGAAAATCCTCATCAAATGTCGGCCTTGTATGAGTTAATCAATGGGAATATTATATTAGGTGATTGCCACTTTATTAGTCCTGGTCAAGGTTTGGTGAGTGCCTTAACTGAAAAAGACTTTCACCAATTTGGAAAACATCCCAGTCAGATTAATCTAACTGATTTAGACCGTGGTCTTCAAATTTTACGTTATCTTATGGACAAACCGGCGGTGGTAATTATAAAGCATAATAATCCCTGTGGAGTGGCTTATGGTAATAATCTAACTGAGGCTTTTCACCGTGCTTATTTTGCAGATAGGATTGCTGCCTTTGGTGGTTGTGTAGTGGTAAATCGGAGTTTGGATAGAGAAACAGCAAGGGAAATAAGTCAATATTATGTAGAATTGATAGCGGCACCAGACTATGCTTCTGGGGTAGTAGATATATTAAAACAGAGAAAGAATTTACGTATTGTGGAGATTAAGCGTATAGAACGTTTGGCGGATTATGTAAACAAAACCTGGTTAGACTTTAAAAGCTTAATGGATGGAGGTCTTATTTTACAACAATCGCCATATACCAGGATTAAATCTAAAAAAGACTTTTATCCTGCAGAAACGGAATATAAAGGAAAGACATACCGTATTAAACGAGTTCCTACAGAGAAGGAATTTAAGGATTTATTATTTGGTTGGTATGTAGAGCAAGGGGTTACTTCTAATTCTGTAATTTTTGTGAAAGATGAAGCTACAGTGGCCATAGGTACTGGTGAACAAGATAGGGTAGGGGTAGTAGAGATTGCTATTTTTAAGGCATATACCAAATATGCAGATAGCCTTTGTTTTAAAAAGCATAATATTCCTTATAAACAGTTGGAAAAAGAAATAGCAGAGGGAAAGCGTCCTTTAAGTCAAAAAGAAGAGATTGATTTTTTGACTAAAGATGCATATGGAGGAATTAAAGGAGCTGTGATGGTCTCAGATGGTTTTTTCCCTTTTAGAGACGGAGTGGATGTAGCCATTAAAGAAGGTATTACAGCTATTGCTCAACCGGGGGGTTCTATTAGGGATTTTGAATCCATAGTTGCCTGTAATGAGGCTAAACCACCAGTAGCTATGGTCTATACTGGAGAACGTGCATTTAGACATTAAGGAGAAAAAATTATGTCTATTCGGCAAACAGCCCAAGAATTATATCAAATAAGCAAAAAAATAGATTTGTTAAAAAAACAAATGGAAAAGGCTAATGAGGAAGAGAAAAATAAGTTAAGGATGGAATTATCTCAACTTGAAAAGGAAAAGCTTCACTTGAGGCGGAAATTAGATAATTTAAAAGGAAAGCCGCTTCCTATTTAGGAAATAACGAATTTAGGGAATAACTCCAATATATGTTTTAGGCAAGGGGTTATCCAAATAATCCTTCAATTTAACATTTTTCTGTAAACGCATTATGTCAAATGCAAAGACGCGCTCCCTATTCCTCTAGGAAATATCCTCTTCGTGTAGGTTCAAGTAACCCAGCTTGTTTCAAATAGGTTCAAGCCCAAGCAACACAATTATCAAAAATGGCCTGTTGACCACTTGGAAGTAATTGCTTCAACTCATCTTCTGTCAATTTGAAATGAGCGGCAAGATGATCAATAGTTTCTCGAAGGGAGTATTCGTGTTGATCACCAAGAAATTTCAATAGAGGAAGCATGCAGGTTTGATAATCAGGAATTGCCATCGACTATATCCTTTGGGGGTGATAACGACTGAAATCAACAGCGGCAATAGCCGTCTGCTGTATTGAATTGTTAGGCTTATAAAACTACATATCTCGCAATTATAATTAGTATTATTATACCTCCATAAAATCCCCAAACAGAGAAAAATTTTATTACATTCCACTCATTCGCCAGTCCGTTTGAGATTCCAGATGTAAGTGGTGGTGCATTTTTCAAGTGTTTCCGTTTCGATTTTTGTGCTGCCAGAAATAGTATTGATATCTGTGGTCTGACCTTCATAATGCAGAGGTTCAAGATCATATTTTTGTCTTTCCCCTGTAAAAGGACCCATTGATTTTTTCTTTGAATTTCCATTGCAAACATCAGTATAAATGTCAGTTCGGGTCACTTTACCTTTCCACCATAATCCCGAAACGCCGAAATCAAATGTATATCGGTTTGACAATCGATCAACGTGTATGGAAGGAGAAATATCAAGGTATTCCTCTACGAGTGTACCAATCATTTTGAGTGTGGACTGTTGTGTGTCCCCGGGTTTTTTTCTGAATGTTTTACCGGTTTGTTTATCTTTGCAATCCGCCCAGCCTTTTTGTTCAAAGGTCTTTAGCAGATACCGGCTGGTTCCGGATACGTCTTTACCCAAAATCACGGCTGGTTTCCCCGGCGTTGTGAGAAATCTTATGGTCAAATGGACGGTCCTGTCAGTGGATAAAATCGATTCCTCCCTGACCCAATAACCTCTCTTATTGTTTTTTATTTCATTCTTTTTGTACGAACATGTTTGATTCACGATCACAGTCCCCGTCCAGTCATACCCTTTCTCAACGATTGTCACACCGGCTGAAGCACGCGCTTTGTCAGGATATTTTTTCGGCTGAAAGGTGGCATGGACGGTCATGGTACTTTCTTTTAAACCGCTTTTATATCTTACGGCAATATTCCCATCCGTTTGAGTGAAGGTTTTCCCCGAAGGAGAGACGGTTCCGTCTATCAGTCCTTCCGGCGACAGCAGTACGGGCTTGCCGCTTAGCGGCTGTTCGCCTCCCTGAGGTAGGAGTTTCTTGAGCTTAAATTTGATCTCGGTTGTCTTTTCAGGGAAAACATAGCCCTCTGATTCTCCGCGCAGGCATATACCGGCAATAGGAATGAATACCTCTTTGGTCACCTCTTTGCGTACTCCACAAACTTTTATTTTAAATGTATCAATGGAGCGTTCCATGCCTTTCTTCAAAGTGTATGTGACGGACGCACCTTCCGGTCTTTGAATAGATATTTTTATAAAATTAAACCTCGTATTGGGACCCCCTCCTTGCGGGAACCCACGGGTTGGGCGAATTTCTCCCCTTGCGGTTTTTATCGGCAGCAATACAGCCAGCCCATGGGATCTTTCCCAGACGTACTGGCCTTTGCAGTTTTTGACTTTAATTCCAATCTCCATTTCCCGCTCTGCCTCAAGCGGTGAAACATACTCCTTTTTCAAGGTCACCAGGATTTCAGGTCCGCGTGGCGGCACGGGATGCGAGGCTTCATACTCTTCGATCCTGCCACGGATGCTTCCATAGCCGTCCTCAATATTGTGCTCGATTGCAATAAAAATATCATTTTCATAATTTCCATACTTGGAAACAGTATCTTTTGCACCAAGGACACCGGCCCGCTCATAAATACAGTGCCCTGTTTGTTTTAATACCGAAACAACATTAAAGGCGTTGTATTCACTGATAAGCACTCCACCCACTTCGATATCCTCGCCGGCACCGATCGTTGTAATATCGAAGATCATAATATAATCACTTTCTGCGTTATTGCGGCTGACGGCGGGAATAAAAACAATATCCGGGGAGTTCATCTTTAGTTCAGCAAATATTTTTTCTTTTATTTGAAACAGCCACGACGGAGCAGGCTGATCAGGATGAATTTCATTCAGAAGCTTCACGAGTCTTTCCTGATCAACATAATTTATGTAAACACCAACTGTTATCCGGGGGCATTTGCCGCTACTGGCATTCAGTATTGTGCCGGTCAATAACAAGATTAAAGTGATAAATAAAAATTTATAATTTGCCATGCCGGGAATTATCGCTCTTATCTCTTCTTTCTAATATCATTTTATCTCCCATCTGTTTGCTATGCATGTAGATTCCTATTTGCACTCTCCGATCCATTTCCCTTTCAGGTTCTGGGTCATTTCCATGCCCGACTGTTTCATCTTTATGATCCCTTCAAAAGAGTCCCCCTTATAGGTGACTTTGCCGTTGAACACCGCGGTGCCTTCACTCGTCTTACACTCCATTACCCAGGTTACGGTATCACCTTCAATATCACGCTTTACCATCCTGCATTCCTGATTAGGTTCTTCTTTCTGCGGAACCATGTCCTTTTTTGTCAGACAATGAGTATAGGTCTGTGGAGGCATCTGCATGGGCATACCTGGCATCTCTATGGTCATGGTTATCTGCCAGAGCCCTTCTTTCATGTTTTGAGCCTCGGCAATATTACTCAAAAAGAGAAACAAAAAAGCGAACATTGATACAAAACAGACCTTCTTAACCATATTTCTCCCTCCTTATCAGTTTTTCATCATTACCTTTCCACAAGCTCTACACGCCTATTTTTAGCACGCCCCTCATCGGACTTGTTCGATGCAACGGGGGCAAGAGAACCCACTCCATAAGCCTTTAACCTTTGAGCTGAGACCTTGTATTTCATCACAAGCTCTTTCAGCACGGCATCTGCTCTTGCTTTTGAAAGTTTCATGTTGTAGTCAAGCTTTCCGACATTATCTGTATGTCCTACCACATAAAGTTTAAGTCCTTTATTCTGATGAAGGAGTTTTGCTATCTCTTTAATTGCCGCCTCAGACTCTGGCTTTACATCTGCCTTATTAAAATCGAAATAGATCCCATAGACCGAGGCATGCCCAGTTGATTGAATATCGCTCATCAGGCTCTTTGCATCTGCTACAACCTCCTGCGCCATCTCAGCCTTTTCAACAACAGTAAGCTCGTAATAAGTCCCGCTTCCTCTTGGAAAAACAATTGCCCAAAATGTTTTTCCTTCCTTGTTCAGTTTCAGATATGCTATGCCACCAGATTCTTTGACAACCACACCGCCAATCTTTTTGATTGCGTTTTCATAGTTTCTCATAATTGCTAACTCACTTGGTGACTTATGGCCTTCCTTAATATAGTATTCCAGCCAGTGATATTTCCCCTCCACCTTAATTTCATTGCCCTTTTCATCCACAAATTCAGCCTGGTCGAAATCATACTCCTTGCAATTTTCGATATAGAAATTTGGCATCCTTGTGAACATCGGGTGGTCTTTGCACCCTTTCGCATCTTCCTGGGCAAAGACGATGCCACTGAATACAAACAGTAAAACGCCAA
>Ga0190306_1000504_pt1 | contig 12998 bp, 3 predicted proteins | sample 48700734_MG_FD_161657 | JGI IMG/M metagenome (GOLD analysis project Ga0190306, IMG submission 161657) | Hydrothermal vent sediment bacterial communities from Southern Trench, Guaymas Basin, Mexico - 4870-07-3-4_MG | ecosystem: Environmental > Aquatic > Marine > Hydrothermal vents > Sediment ... | reverse complement strand
TTATGACCACCGGTATATCATATGAATTCCCTATCACCATCTTTGAAGGTGCTTTTTCCAGCGATGGAACGAGGTCCGGTGGGTACGTCACCTTAAGAAACGCATGAGCAACACAAAACATTGCACCTCTGCTCTGTATCCATGCCCTGTTTGTGCCCTCCACCACATCCACATATTCCCTGCCGTCATTTCTATTTGTTATTGCAATGTCACCACTTATTTTGTGCCAGTGTCCAGTGCCTTCTAAAGCTATATCCAGCTCATTGTCCAAAGAGTTAAAGTATAAAGCATCCGCCTCCCCCTGCGCATCCGGATACAACTTCTCCTCAGAATATGGATGATAAGAAACCAAAACTGTTTTAAGTGTTGCATTCGCCCATCGCGCATCCTTCACATCATTAAATATAATCTCCCTCGTGCATACATCAAATTCAAATCCTGCCTTATGTTCTTTATTCTTCGCCATTATTGCATCCCTATCCGCTTCACTAATCCAGTATTTTGTCAAAGGAGCATCTTTATCATCATACACTACAAGAAGCGCCATGCCTCCTATTCCGTATACGTATCCTTCTGGTAAATTCTTTCTATAAGCCATTGCATAATTATCCTCGCCTCTTTTGTAATATTCTAAGGGCACATCATAACAATAAGTTGCATAACTCACATTATAATCTGTTGCGTCCGGGATATCTGCGGGTTGATAAGGGTCATTGGGTTCTGGGGTAAATGACGTAGGTCTCCTTAGGTTGAGCGGATGACCATTGAAAGTGACCTCTAATTGTGTCTCATTCGGCAGAAAAGCCATTTTATGACTTTTGGCATCCGTATAATAAGCCGTATCAGGATACACATAAAGCCTTATAAATTTCAGGGTTGCATTTCCAACAGGGTCTCCAAAATGTGCAGTGCGGCTAGCATCACTATTACCCGAAGTAAGCCTCTCTAAATCTACATCTACAATATATCCTATATTTCCTTCTCCACTAATACTTTCCAGAAGGTTTTCCTTCGCCTTATATCCAGGCTCACCAGCTTTCACTTCTTTCTCCGGCTTTCCAATATTATTACCTTCATTTAGCTCAGGAATATCATTGTTCAAATCCACAACAGCTTTCACATCATAAAACCCTCTATCCGAAGGTGTCCATGGAAACTCTACTGATGAAGAATCACCTGAAGGAAGATAAGGTATAGTCTTATGCTTGGGGAAAGAAGGAACTGTCATATTACTGCCTGAGTTATTTACATAAAGAGTGATAGTGATATTTTCAGCATCTACACATGCTGCTTCATCCTCAGTTTCATATCTTTCGTTCTTGACCGTGACACTTACTGTGTAGTTTTCATTCACAATAAGCTTGTCTGAATCTACTTCGAATTCTATGTTTTTAACTGTCAAATCCGGTCCCATCTCTATCTCCTTCTCATTATTCCATTCATCGCCTTCCTCTATCTCATCATCAGGGTCAACAAACACCGTCAAATTATACACCTCATTCACCACCTCCTTGAACTTATGAGGACATTCCACATCTGGCAAATATTCCTCTTTTTCCATATTCACACCTAAATCCCCAATTTGCTCATCCACTCCATACTCATACTTATCTATCGTAAAGTTCGCATGATTCCGCCACAGTGCAATAGAATCCCCTTTTATCCACGGACTCCAGAAACCATCTGGATCACTCTTCCTATATTCCTCCCTAAAGTCACCGCTGTATATAACAAACGAACCATTTTTGTTCTCGTTCACGTATAAAGATTTTACATGCAGCCTTATCACATCCGCACCCTTCTCCCAGATTGGCTCGTGCTCGTAATTCCTTATATTCATCTCTGGTTCCAACTTCACATCACGAATGAACCGCAGTTTGACATCTTCAGCCTTTGCATATCCTATGTTCTCTATTATCGCAGAAACTTCGTCACCTTCGCATTTGATTTCCGATACACTAAGGTCAGGACAGCCAATCTTTAATTCTTTGCTCAGCTCATTGTTACTCTCGTTGGACTCATACACCACATTGTCCATATCAACTGCCGCATAAATCATATACGAAAGCGAACCATTACCAACACGCACATTCCACAAGACACCGCTAACATTTGCACTCTCATTTGGACCAAGAGTCAGCGTAGTTTGATTAAGTATTATTTTGTAAGCATGCTTATCAATGCTGAAGCCCCATACTGGAAATTCACAATCACTAAATGATTCCGTTGTGGTATACAACTTGATTTTTTCTCCTTTTGCCCATACCCAGATGTCCTCTCCTTTAAGCGTGGTATCATAACCGACGAAATGGTCTATTCTATTGCCTTTTCCATCATCCACATATAAAGTCCGCCAGATTTCTCCTGCGTTTGTGACACCAAATGTTGATATCCTCGTGAAATGAACGCCGAACCAATCTGCCTCCGGATATGTGGACGGTATCTCCCATTCAGGCTCACCTTTACCTTTCCACCCACAGCCTCCTTCATCACAACGCCAACATGGGAAATCGCCATTGTGAGGTGACTCATAAGGGTGATATTCGGTCTTAACAGCCCAGAGGTCAACCGAGAAAGTGGCGGTTCTATTACCTTTGTTCGCAACGAGCGCTTTTACCGTCACATCTTCTCCTTTTACAGGTACCGGTGGGTCAAATGTTATATTCACAACAGCAGGGTCTTTACACGCATCTACAAGAAGTGTTTTATTTACTTCATTATTCGATTCATTGATTTCAACAATTTTGTCCTTCGGGTCGGCAATCACCCTTATAGTATGATTCCCTGCACTCATATTCCTTTTAGCAGTAACGTTTTTGGTCTCACTCGCATTCAATGACACTGCCCCGTTACAAACTTTTTTATACTGGTATTTATCAACCACAAAAGTAACACGTCTCCATGAACTTCCAGATTTATAAACGTAAAATGTGTCCCCGTTTAACCATGGTGAAGTAGTAGAGACAGAAGCCCATGAATTTGTCCAGCATGTGCTCCCACTTTCATTTTTAACCCAAATTTCCCCTTCGACAGGAATATTCAAATTGCTAAAGTGAAGTCTCATCGCATCCGCACCCGGATGTGTTATCACCTGTGCATATCCATGCTGAGTAAGCTCGTAGCGAGGAGAAACGTGAACCCATTCGTGCTCATCGGTGATTTTAACATCAGCGGTTCCTTTCCTGTATTTGTTATAGATGTCACTTTCGTTTATCCCCATTTTTATGCTTGCATTTATCTCCACAGGGTCATCATCCCATATCGTGTCATTTGCACTGAGTTCTGTTCCATTGCGGAAGAGCCGCAAGCCTGCGATGAAATCGCGTGATGGAAACACAAACATTGTCTTTTCTGCAATGTTGTTCGTTTCATTATTCTCAGGCACTTTGTTCTCAGGGTCAATGACTATCCTTACTGGTTGCTCACCTGTCCTGGCGCATAATGTTACAGAAACATTCGTGGATTTGCCTTCTTCAAGACTTTCTGTTTTTCTTTCCAATTTACCTGCATAGAAATGTATCTCATCGCCTTTCCCAAAAGCACCGTATATCCTTACCTTATCTCTCTTCACCAGATACCAGCCTCTATCTTCTACTTTTAGATCATGCAATAGCGTATTATTTCTGTCATAAATCTTGATTTCTCCCCCTTTAGGGCAACGTGCCACAATGTGAACATAAATGCAGTCTGCATCTTCCCATTTCCTTGTCACGTTCTCAACTGTGCCTTTAAAATCATAAGAAGGTTTAAAATCTTCCAGTCTTCGCTCACTGCAAAACATTTCTACGGTAAACTTCTCAGCGGGCAACACACCTTCATTCGCAATCGTGGCGTTTATCGTCACCACATCGGTATCGTAAATCGCATTGGTGGCGTTAGTGTTAGCGGTTGCGTTATCCGGGGGTATGACCGTGAAAGTGATGTCTTTGACCAATAAGTCAGCACCCTCTACAATTACGTTCCGCAACTTTATGTTGTTCGTTTCGTCTGTCTCAAATATGCATTCTTCAGGGTCCACTTCCACCTCTATCCTGTGATTTCCAATCACTGGGCGCCAGAGTGTAATAAATATGTTTCTTGATTCGCCGGGAGCGAGGCTGACTGAGGGTTTGATGATTTTTTCACGCTTATTATTTTCTCCAAAGGATATGCTGAAGTTATTAGCTGGCAGCACACCAATATTACTGATTTCACCGAATATTTTCACCCATTCTCCGTACTTTATCATTTCGTTCTCGCCAATCTCGGTGCCATTAAGCCTCTCTAATCGTATATTCGAGACAGTGAGGTCCGCACCCTGCACCCGTATGGATGCCTTTAACTCGTTGTTCGATTCACTCTGTTCTATAATATTGTCTTTCGGGTCTATTATTGCAAATATGTCTCGTAAACCCGCCTGGGATGCATTCCAGCTCACTGAGATGTTTGCTGTTTCATTAATCGCGAGTGATTGAATTGTTTCAGTTTTGATTATCTTTTGATATTCATAAGTGTCTATAGTAAAAAATTCTCCATTATATTTACTGCGATGCTCTATCCTAATCTTATTTCCAGATATCCATGGTGTTACATGAGCAATTGAACTATCCTTTGAGTAATAAAATCCAATCAGTTTGTTCTCTTCATCGAAAATAGCAAAGCTACCAACAAAACCATGCCAATGGATTCTCATCTTAGTAGCATCGGGCTGTGTTATTACTTCTTCAGGATGATTTGGATCCACAGTTTTACCATACCTTACCTCGACTGGTGTGCATAAGCTCACACTGACATTACTTGCATTTTTATCTCCTTTATTAACCACGGTTACGGTAATATTCACGGCATCTCCTTCTTTTACGGTATCGGGATTAAAAGTTACATCTTTAGTGGTGAGGTCTGGCGCACGCACATAAATCTGCTCCGGATAAGTTGCGTTGTTCGTTTCATTCATCTCGATAGTTAAGTTCTCAGGGTCTGCCACCGCAAATAAGGTGTGATTCCCTGCCACGTCAATATGCCAGTGGAGTGTCGCCGTTCTTTCCTGATACTCTCTGGCATCAAACTCAACCCGGATATAATTTTTGTTTATCAGGTGCTCCCCGTCAAATTTATCTAAATAAAATCCAACTTCAACCACACCTCCACGATTTGCACGATTGGTTATGCTCAGGGTGGCATTCAAAGTCACATTTTCTCCAGCTGCAAGTTCAAAAGGGCTGCGAGTCTCGTTATTCACGGTGAAAGATATGTTGGTGATGGAGAAGTCAAAATCACGAGATGGGTCTATCACAAGTGCATGTAATTCCTGTGTATTATTAGATAAGCCAGTCTCCCAATCCCGGTTTTCAGGTATGACTTCAACTTTTATGGTGTGGTGATATGAATACTCATATTTACCGCCAACATTCTTTGTTATGTTCGCAATCCAGGGCACAGAAATAGTCGTTGATTCATTATGTCCAAGAATTATATCAAGGGTTCTGTTGTAGAGTTCGCTCTCTTTTTTATCCTCTTCGCTGATGTCAGTAACGATGACCGTGAAGTTAGTGGCATTCATCAAGCCGAAGTTATGAATGGTGACATTTATAGTTGTGAGATTTCCATCCCAGATTCTCGTGAAGTTTCCATCCCTCGTGGCATTATCTATGGAAATATTAGTGACTCCGAGGTCGGTTCCGTGAACGAATACGGTCTCGTTCCTCTCACCGCCGACCGTCCATACACGAATGGTGTGGTTACCGGCACTAATTCCTGCTGTGTTCCAGAGCACGGTGAAATTTTCTCGCTCAAGAGGGGGTATCTCACTCGTGTCGTTACCTATGAATTTGAATTCTTCACCGTCAAAGTCAAAGAACCATGCGGAGATATTAGCGCTTTCGTTCCTTTTGTTCTCAATGACAGCAGTCAAATTGTAGATATTATTACATATAACTCTTTCTGGCTTTATGTCTAAAATAGATATATTTTCTTTTATGTGAATTGTTTTATTCTGGATGTTGTTACATTCCTTTGTCACTTCATCATATTCATTATCGGGGTCAACCCAGGCAATTATTTCATGCTTTGCCGTCAGGTGGTCAAGAGAAGGTTTTGCGGTCCAGTTCGCAGTAACATATTTCTTCTCGCTCTCGTTCATAACTCTGGTGGCATTACAGATAAGAATGCCGCCATCCACGTAAGGCATACCTGCTCTCTCTTTTATTTCACCATCAACAAAAAGACTGATATTTACTGTGCCATTTTTACCAAAATTCTCAATAGTTACATTGATCTCCACTTCTTCTCCCTCCTTCGGAGAGGATGTGCTGAAGTTTATATTAGTGACTGCGAAGTCCCAAGCAGATCCAACAGGCACATTTTTTTCGGTCTTGATATTGTTCTCCAGGTTATTCTCAGGATTATCCCCACTGTCTATTTCAACAATTATGTCGTGCAGACCGTGAGGGGTGGCAGTCCAGTTCGTGCTGATGCTGATATTCTCTCCGGCACTTAATGTAATATTGGAATAGTTATACCGCCCTATTATCTTCTCTTTCTGCTCTTTCACATTATAATCTTTAAACAGGACAGTGAAATTGCTTGCATTCATCAAACCGAGGTTCGTTATAACAGCATTTATATTCACTACATCTCCTTCTCTCACCTCAGTTGCATTCAGCGATAAACCTGTCACTGCGAGGTCTGTTCCGCTCACAAAAACATCCCTTCTTTTTTTGTTTTCATTTATCTGAACCCAGAGCGTATGATTTCCCTGTGTAGTCGCATTCCAGGGTATTGTAACATTAGTTTCACCCACAGGCAGTGTTACTGGTTGAGAGCCGAGCAAAGCATCGTATTTATCGAATTTAAACTTCAGGTGGTCGCAGTCATTCTTTTTGATAACATGTATCGTTAAGGTGCTACCCTCGCCCCATGCAGTCCAGCCGCTTTTCGGTGGCACGATGGGTGGTTCAAATAAAGCTATAGGTTGCCCGTCAACAGATATTTCAATTATACTCTTTTGAGATGTCTGAAGTGGGTCTGGTTGCATAAGCAGACTTGAGAAATGGATTCTCATCATGCGGGCACCGGGATGCGATATCTCGTAATCCCAGGTTTTAATACCGGGACCGACTCCATCTCCTGAGAAGTATATGCTGCTGTTCTCCTCATAGAGCCATAGAGTGCTGTTCACAGGTTCATTTTCATTGTTTTTGATGGTGGCAGTAACCTCAACGGAACTGCCAACAGCTGGATGTTCCGTAATGGTTATATTATTTTCAATCGTAAGATCGGGTAATGTCATAGTTATCCTTTCCGTTTTTGTGTTATTATCCTCATTGCGTTCCACTATTCTCTCATCCGGGTCTACTTTGACAGTTATGTCATGCTGTGCGATGTGATTTATGTCAGACACAGCTTTCCAGGTAGCAGTGGTGTAATTTGTTCCGTTCGCATCGAGAAATACACTTCTCGTAGCGAATGCAGTGGCATTAGAATCAAGGTAAAAGCCGACTTTAACGTGGCAACTTCCGTTATCAAGGTTTTTGATGGATGCATTGATAGTTACATTTTCGCCTACTTTTGGATTCTCCGGGTCAAATTTTATATCAGTGATTGTGAAATCAACATCGGGTATTATCTCCACTGTTTTACTCAGTTCGTTATTCGTCATGTCGTTCTCCTTCGCAGCATCAGCATCAATCCTCACGACGAGCGAATGATTTCCGAAATTGGCATTCCAGGTTGCATTAACTCGCATTGATTCACCGGCGTCAAGTATCAGGTGCTCTATTCGTTTAATAAGCGAGCTGTCATTGAAGAAAGAAATAGAGAAATTGCTTGCTGGTATGGCACCGGAATTGGTTATATTCGCCACTAAAGACATATTCACCTGTCCCTCGTCATAATACACTTCATTTTGCGTGATATTTAAGGATAGAACGGCGAGTTCTGTCCCATTTACAAATATCTCGGCACTCTTAGCATTATTTGACTCGTTGAGTTCTGTTATATCATTGTAGGGGTCAATCTTAGCTGTTATGGTATGGTGTCCAGCGAGGTCAGCATGCCAAACCGTGGTTGTGCTATTCTCTCCGCTCGTATTCACATATACGCTTCTTGTATCAAACGGTGTTGTGTCATTATCGAGATAAAACCCGACGGTGACTTCTCCACTATTATTACCGATGTTCTTGACAGTGGCATTTAAAAGCACATCTTCGCCGAAAGCAGGTGTTGAGGTGTTGAGCAAAAGAGTAGAAATAGCGAAATCCATAGCATCAACGAAAATAGATGTTTCATTTCTGTTGTTCGTTTCATTTAATTCGCCTATAAAGTTGAACGGGTCTAATATTGCAGTTATTGTATGCTCGCCGGGTTCGGCATTTTCCCAAATCACAGATGCGATACTTGTTCCATTAGTTGTTTCATTTGCGGTGACAAATACGGTAGTGTTCGCAATTTCTATTATGTCATCCAGATAAAAACAGACGATGACATCTCCGCCTCTAACCCCAGTATTTTCTATGGTTGCATTAATAGTAACGTTGTCCCTTGCAAAAGGCTTTTGTGGAGTAAATGGGATATTTGCCACTCTGAAGTCACGTGAGGGTTGCACATCTATCCATGTTGTCTCATTTCCATTGTTCGTTTCATCGAAGTCAGGGTCAACAGGAACAACTTTCACGGAAATGGTATGATTTCCAGTGGTTGCAGACCAGTTTGCGGTTAAATTCACAGGTTTGTTCAAAGGTACGGAAACGGTCTTGTTCTCTATCAAGGCTTCATATCGGTCCACCTCGAACAGCACGAAAGCGTCCCATGCGCTGCCCGCATTCGATTCTATCCGTATTAAATTTCCAGAGCAGTTATTAACCCATTCGTCAACATAGTAAGAATCAGAAGGCGTGAATTCCCTAACAACGCCTTTTTCGTCATAAACCCTGAGATAAGAGCCTTCGTCCTTCACATATACGTGAGAGAAATGGAGGCGCATAGCAATTGCTCCCGGCTGAGTGACGAAATCTGTGCCGTTCCGCAAGAACCCTGAATAATTCAAATACATTCGCTCGATGGAAACATTCTTTGCATCCCAGAACTCAACTGAGCAGTTACCTTCTTTTGTGCCGTTATTAAATATGGGGACATTTATACTGACGGTATCGCCATCGAGAGGACGAGAGAGGTTGAGATTTGGAGAGTAGACATAGAAGTCACGAGATGCTTTCACATCTACCAGGGTTGTGTTCTCATTGTTCATTTCATTAGTTTCATCTGCCATCTCAAAAGGGTCTACTTTGACCCTTATCAAATGCTTGCCGTGTTCAGCAATCCATACGGCTTCAACATAAGCAGTTCCGTTTGCACCAACGTAAGTGTAATTGGTTGCGAAAGGAGCGGTATTATTATCAAGATAAAATCCTACGGTGGCGTTCCAGCCGGGCGTTCCAAGGTTTGCGATCGTGGCGTTGATGATTACAGGGCAGTCATCCAGCGGCGGCGTGGCATTGAGTGATATGTTCAAGACCACGAAATCCAGATTGCCAACGCATACTTCTCGTGAGAATTTGTTGTTCGTTTCGTTTATCTCATCGAGGTCGTCATAGGAATCAGCGAAGAGAGTAATGTTGTAAGTTCCCGATTCGGAAGGTCGCCATAATAAACTTATGTTTGTGCATGCTCCTGCTGATAAGTTTGTAACCTGCACGGAATCAACATAAGAATTATTAGCATAAAGTGTAACGTTGAATCTATCGGCATCAACCGTGCCGGGGTTACATACAGTGGCATTAATTACAGTAGTCTGGTTAATTAATACCAGAAGAGGCGATGATACCCTGGACACAATTATATCTGGCTTTCCTTCGTTTATGTTCAATTCGATTCTACCTTGGGCAATATTGGTTTCATTTACAGTGTAGTTGCGGCATCCAATCAAGGTTCCATTCTTGCTTGCTTCTATTTGCAGCACATCGTCGGTTTTCACATGCGCTGAGTCTGTAATGAGTTGGAAGAAAGAGGAATTGTTGAGTTTTTCAGCAACGAAGCTTTCATTGGTATTCAAATTGGTAACGACTACGAAAGGAGCAGTGCATGTGCTTCCGTTTTTATAGAACACATATCCGTAAATGAGGATAGGAGATGGTTTGATTGTTGTTTTATGATAGTAAGAGAAGTTCAAGGGGCATGTGCCTGAGAAGTCATCGGCATTTCTCGCAACTACTTTCACATTATATTCTCCTTCTGGATGCTTGGAGAGGTTAAAAGAGCCTTTATATGTTGCGGTATTCGGTGTGCTATTTGAAATAGGGGTTAAGGATACCGGGCTGTCCTCAACATTACATGGACCGGTGATGGTAGCGATAACGCTGTCTATGTATGCCCATCCTTTTGAATTTGTCACATTTGCGGTGACTGTAACCGTTTTGTTCTTGCTCGTGTTGGTGTTAATCACCTGTATGCCGGAAGTAATAGGGTCATCGTCTGGTGTTAATTGCGCATCTACGAATGGAGCGAGTGCGGGTAGTGAGAGATTGAAATTGAATATCACACCGGTGTTGATGTCATTTTGAGTTACCGTGCGAGTCCTGGTGTTGTATCCTACTCCATCTGTGGCATTGAACTGCAATATCTCGCTGGCATTTATCTCCGTGCCGTTAGCAAGCACAATTTGATAGTAATTATATCCAGGGCGTGTTTCTGCCCGCCATTCCTTGCTCGTATTTAGATTGGTTATATTCACAGCAGGACTATTGCATGGGGCATCGTTTTCATAGAAAACATATCCATAGATGAAAATGGGTGTTAATGATGGTGCGACAGTGCCATTAGAAGCTAATGATTGTAGGGGTGTAGGAGTAGGAGTAGGTGTGGGAGTAGGAGCAGTTAGAGGTGAAGAGCCTGGTGTTGGTGCGGACGTGGGTGTGGATGCAGGTGTTTCTTGTGGCGATACGTTCCAAAGCCACGTTTGGACGACAGCGCCGTTTTCGTTAGATGCGATTGCAGATACGTTCCATGTGCCTGCGACTGCGCTCGTATTCGTATAGGAAGCGTTCTTCACACTCGTATTTATTTGAACCTCGGTTCCATTGAGCAGCCAGCTAACGTTTACCAACCGGTCTATTGAGATGTTGAAGGTTCTTGTTGCGCCTTCGGTGTTATAAACAGGCGAAGAAGGAGCGAAAGATGTAATATTGGGTGCTGCTGGAGAGGGTGTAGGCGAGGGGGACGGTGACGGTGTCAATGTCGGAGTAGGACCTGGAGTTGGAGTAGGTGTTGGTGAGGGTGATGGTGTGGGAGAAGGTGAAGGGGAAGGAGTAAGAGTAGGCGATGGACCTGGCGTGGGCGATTGTGTAGGCGTAGGGGAAGGGACAGGCGTCAAAGCCGGTGTCGGCGTTGGTGTTGGTGTAGGGGAAGGTGAAGGAGAAGAAGTTGGAGTTGTAGCAGGCGTTGCTTCAGGAATTTCGTCATCAGTGGCATTGCTCGCATTATTGAAGAAAGAAAGCGAGGACTGCGGCATCACGGGCATCATCACGCCTGATAGACACAGGGTTATCACCGCCAGAGTGCTGATTGCTTGCCAGTTACGCTTTTCGTTCATTGTTATCTTATTGATTTTTTTCATAAGAATTGTTTTTTAAATTTAAGTGTACAATAATAAAAGTCTTCTAAAATTTCTCACTGTTCCCTTTTGGCTATTCTCAATTCCCACCCCTACTCCTACGAAAACTTTATATAAGCCTAAAATTTAAACTTTATTAACATGACATGAAAGAATCAGAGGGGAACAATTCTATGGTGGAAGTAGCAGGAAGAATAAGTACTCTGGAGGGAAAGATAAGCGAACATGACCGGATATTTGATATGATAAGAGAGGAGATAAGAGGATTAAGAGAGTACATTGACGGGAGAATAAGTGATACGAATGCGAGGATAGATGAGACAAATAAGAGGATAGAAGGAATGGATATAAGGCTAAATGGAAGGATGGAAGAGATGAGGCTAAACGGAAAGAAGGATTCAAACTTCAAGTGGATGCTCGATATTCAGATTGCGATGTGGATAACGATAATAAGTGCAATTCTTTTACATTAAACCTTTCTTTCAAAAAGAAAGCTTTACCAAAGAAATTATATAAGAGGGTGAAATAAAGGAGGGACATCGAAAAATGGGTAGGGGAAATAAGAACAAGATATTTTTCGGAGTTTTGATTTTTATTTCGCTTCCGCTTCTTTTACTACTCGGTTCGAGCATGGCATACGCGGCAGAGCTTACACCGCCTCTCCCCGGTGCACCGAACTATATTGACATCAGTGTGGAGAAAGCGCATGAACTGATTGAGGGCAATCCCGAAGAGATTATTCTGCTGGATGTGAGAACAGAAGGGGAATACAATGTGGAGTATATACCCAGAGCTATAAACATACCTCTATCTGATTTAGAGAGCAGGATTGACGAATTGGACAGTTCTAAAGCCATTATCGTGTATTGCCAATCCGGCGGTAGGAGTAGAAGGGCAAGTGAAACACTTGCTCAGCGTGGTTTCATTGTTTATAATATGGAAGGTGGGATAAATGCATGGAAAGAGAAATTCGCTACTTCTACATCTACGTCGAAGCCAACACAGACACAGACACCAGCACCAACTCTTTCGCCCGCAGTAGCCACAGCAACCTTAACACCCTCGCCTGCTGCTTCGCATGTACTCACGCCCACGCCTGCACCCGAAGGGGAGAGGAGATGGATTCCGGGATTCGAGGCATCGGTTGCGATAATGATACTTTTTATTTTTACACTGTTCATGTTATTGAGGATGCGAGGAGAATGAGGGAATGATGCTAAGAGGGTGTGTGAGAGATGAAAAGAGCGAGGATTATAGTAAAAGGTAGGGTTCAGCGAGTAGGCTATCGGGACGAAGTGCAAGAGATAGCGAGGAGATTGGGGATAAAGGGATTTGTAGAGAATATCAAGCCTTATGATATAAGAATAGTTACAGAGGGCGAGGACGAAGCTATAAGCGAGTTTATCGAGAGGAT
>Ga0190306_1000501_pt1 | contig 13023 bp, 10 predicted proteins | sample 48700734_MG_FD_161657 | JGI IMG/M metagenome (GOLD analysis project Ga0190306, IMG submission 161657) | Hydrothermal vent sediment bacterial communities from Southern Trench, Guaymas Basin, Mexico - 4870-07-3-4_MG | ecosystem: Environmental > Aquatic > Marine > Hydrothermal vents > Sediment ... | reverse complement strand
GGGTGCAATCCTTTCATGGTACACTGCCCTCCTTTCGGTCTGCTCTCAGGACAGTGTACCAGACTTTCCACGAGCTTACAAATAACTTAACATTATTGGGGGGAAAGCAAAAGGGATGAAATCGAGGCCCTCTCCTTTTTTACTCCACGGAAGCCCCAAGCACTGAGGTTTCGCCCAGTCGCCAAGCCAGGAGCTTCACCACGCAAGAGTCGGGAAGCAACAACTGATCAGGCCGCAAGGACTTGACCCTTCCCGGCACCTTTGCTCCTCCATAGGGCCATTCCCCCCGTGGGATAGGCTTTATCTCCTCACCGGTTTCCCTAGCGAATCGCCGCACTGCCTCGATAGCCCCCGTCCTTCCCAAGCCCATCAAAGCCCCCAGCGCAGCATATGAAAAGCCCATAGGCTGCGCTTCCCACTCCCCCTTATCAACGAAATGCCTCAGCTTCTCCCGGTGCAGGAAATCCCCACAGTGGATATACGAACGTATGGTGGTATCAGGGGAGGAATGGCCCATAGCACGGGAGATGTCCAGAAGGGGAACTCCCAGCACCATCAGCCGGTTGGCGAAGGCGTGGCGCAGGGAGTGGACGGTCACCGGGCGTCCTTCCCCACTGCTCAGCCCCGCTTTCCCAAAGGCCTCCATCAATGTTCGCTCCAGCGCCTTCTTGCAAGCCTCCTCATCCTTTCCCCCGCTTAGAAAAGGAGCCCGATAATCTTTCCCTTCCGCCAGCCACCTCAACCCCCTTCGGTGTATGAGGTACTCCAATACCTTCCCCGGCACGTGGTGGGCATAGACCAGCCGGGATTTACCCCTCTTACTGCGCCACACCCGCAAATACGGCCTTGCACCCCGCAACACCATATCTTCAATCCTCAATCTCACCACCTCTCCTATCCTCAGCCCGAAGAAATACATAAGCACCGCTGCATCGAAGGCATCTTGCCACCTCGTGGCCTTCTTCACATCTCCCCTGCTCTGGGCAGCCGTTATCTCTTCCCCAATCACGGCCAGAAGCCTCTCGAAATCGGGCCAGGTGATTACTCTCACCGGCTCAATCCTCGCCGACCTGCGGAAGGAGCTCCAATCTATCCTCGCCACCTCAAGCCCCAGCTTTTCCCTCAAGAAGGCCGCCCATCCCTTCCACGCAGCCAAAAGGTGCCCCTTGGTGCTTTCGGCATAATCCAGACCCAGGATTTCCCGCACATCCTCCTCGTCCCATTCATTGGGGAGAGAGGGCAGAAGGCTGCGCAGGAGGTTCTCGCCTGCCGAACGGTAGGAAGCTACGGTGGCGGGAGGAGATGAGCGCTCAAGGATGAGGTGGCGCAGCCAGAGGGCCAGCATCGCCACGCCCAAACGGGCCGCTTCTCCTTCGCCCAGCGAAGGGTTTGCCGCCTGCTCCTTCAATACCTGAGCGAGCTCCTCGAAAGAAGGGGCTTGCTCCAGCCTTCCAAGCAGCCTTGCCGCCAAGCTCAGGAGGAGCTTGCCCGCTTCTTTGCGGGAGGGCGGAGAATCCCGCAGGAAGGGGCGACAGTCATCCCTGAGCTCCTTGAGGAGCCTTTCCAGACGCATAGAGCCGCCGTCATCCGGCACAATGATGCGATGGGCAGCCCTCTTGCTTGTTCCCGGCTTTGGGTAATCGAGAGGGGTTTCTTCCGTAAAGGACAAGCCCGCCGATAGGAAATCCCAGGTTTCCCATCCGGAGCGGTAAGCTGCCAGAGCTTCGAATTGTTCATCGGGGCAGGGGTTGTATAGGGTCTGGCCCAGGACGAGGCCTGCTATCACGTTTCCCGCCATTGCCTGAAGGCGGGCCCTCGCCACCCCGGCCAGGATGCTCAAGGTCACGGGCTTCACTCCCGCCCTCTCACACAGCCCGGCCAGCCAGGCATTGAAGCGTTGCCTCGCCAGGGGTATCTTCTCTTTCACTTCACCTTCGATGGGAAGTTTTCCATCCGGTAGGATAAGCAGAGAGGTCTCCGGGTCCGGGGTGCGTTTTCCCCCGAGGCGGGCCAGTTGTATCCCCAGGGCCAGCACGCAGATGGCTACCACCGGCTCCACGAAAATCCGCTGCCATCCCCCTGCCCTGGGAAGCCTTATGAATCCCCGGACTACCGTGGAGACATCCTTCCACCGCAGGGAAGCGATATCGGAAAAGCAGCCCGGCCAGGCTAATCCTCCGAAGGCAATGAGGGAGAAAGACGCCCGGCAGAAGACAACCCAGGGAGGATTCTGCCGTACCAGCGGGTCTGCTTCTGGGTCTCCCAGTTCATAACGGAATCGGGCCAGGAGGCGGAGGAAGGAGGATAAAGGCAGAATTGCCAGATGCTCCTGGTCTACCGTAGCTTGGGGCTTCTTGCGCCGGTAGTTGTGCACCCTCAGAGGCTCCCTGACCAGCCCGGCCCGGTACAGCTTCTCCCCGAAGAGGTTGAACTGGCGGACGAAATCCCCCCGGCGGCTGTATCCGTATTCCTCGCCCCCAGACTTCCTGCAGGCCTCCACCAGCCATCTCTGGTACCGGGTTGCATCTATCTCCAGGAACCCTTCCCGGTTGATGCGAATCCCTTCAAGCCGCTTCCGCAGAACTCCGGCCACCGACCCGGCCGGCGGGTTCCCGCTTTTCTCCCATTCCTCAAGGAGGGACAGCGCACGGGCTATGGGGTCTTCCATACCTCACCTTCTCCCGTAAACCCGATGAGCCTGGCGATGCGGGAGGCCAGCTTCCTCCCGGCTTCGATCACCTCCAGCAGGCCAGGCCCCTCCCGGTAGGGATTGAACAGTTCCCGCCCTGCCGGCTGATGCCCCATAAGGGCGTTGATGGTTTCCTCATTGAAGCCAAGGAGCATAGCCTGAGTGCGGAAGAAGTGCCTCAGGGAATAGGCATCGAAAATCTGATCCCGGGCCAGGCCTGCCCTGTCCCCGGCTTTCACAATCCATTCGTTCACCAGCCCTACCGTGGCCTGGACGGGCTTCCCAAAAGCCCTCATATGGAGGGCAAGGGCCTCGCCTGGGGAGCCTTTTGTGGTCAGATGCTCCAGCAGAGGGGCCATTTCCCCGGGCAACGGCACCTGCCGCCAGGATTCCCTGGCGAAGTTGTCCTTCCCCTTCACCGTGATTATCCCCGCCTCAAAGTCAAGCCAGGCCCTCTTGAGGTTCACGGCTTCAAAAGGTCTTATGCCGCACAGGGTGCCCAAAAGGAACACGGCCAGCGTGACCAGGGCATTGTGGGCGGTGTCGGGGTCGGAATCGGAAGCCAGGAGCTTAAGCCCTTCCAGCACCTTCCGGAGGTTTTGCAGGTACGGGTGGTGCCAGGTTCCGAAGTAGGTGGCTTTCCGGGGAAGGCGGAAGGAGTTCATCGCCTCTTCCGTCCAGGGCAAGTCGGGCCAGGGGGTATGGGCCCTGCGTGCCATCTCCCGGTAAGCCCTGAGAACCCGGAGGCGGAAATCTCTTTCTGCCTCTTGATGCTTCTTTGCCAGCCAGCGGGAAGGAACCAGGGAATAGCGAAGGGGCATCTCGTCTTCGTCCCTGATGATGCCGGAGATGTAGAACATAGGCATCCGGTCAAGCCCGCAATCCCCGTAGTGGGCCTCGAAGCTTTTCCTGAGGTGGGAAGGGCGGATAGAGGGCCAGTCGGGATGCCACCTGGCAAGGAACGAGGAGAGCTCCTTGAAGAAGGCCTTTGTATCCTCCGGTCCCCAGGCCCTCAAAATCCCTCTTTGGGCCAGGAGGAATAAAGGGCCCCGGTTGAGGGTAACCCCAGGGGGAGCCGGGAAGGCCCTCAATGCCCTGTTGCGCAATTTGATGAGCCCTTTCACGAGCTCAAATATAACCTTTGAGAGGGACACCTGGACTATCTCCCGAACGGGAACGTATGCCTTGCTCAGGCGCTCCCACTCCGCTATGCGCTCCCGGCGGGCTCTTTCACCCTCGCCTTCTTTGCTGAGAAGCCTCTCCGGGATGGCTACGTAAGCTCTGGGGCGGAAAAAGAGGGTTCCATTCTCTCTGTCCAGGTAGGGGTACATCCCCTTCTCTCTGCCCAATCGGATGGCGACCACGTCTTCAAATTTCCATCCCAGGTTGAGGGCCATATCCAGGGCCACCAGGCGGGCTGTGGAGTTTAGCTCCTCCTCCAGGCTCCTTTTTGAGCGCAGGAGGATGGCAGCATAGAGGAGGGCAATCTCTCCCACGGTCAGGACACCGGGCGCTGCCGTGTCGTGGTAGCGGTCCAGCACTATCCTGCTGCGGGCGAAGCGCACCGCCCTCCCCACCGCCTTAAGGGACATCTCCTCTATGCCCGGTATCTCCGCCGGAAGCTCAGAGGTCAAAGAGAGGAAGATTTCATCTATGCCCGGAGGCTCCTCTTCAAGCTCCTCCCTCTGGGCTTCGGCAGCAGCCTTCCAGGCTTTGCGCCCTGAAGCCGATTCCCCCGCTTCTTCGGGGTCAAGCTCTGCCTCCCGGTAAAGGTAAGGGCGCTTCCGCAGGATTACGAAAGGACGAGGGCGGTAGGTTTCCCTTTCCGCATCGGCGAAGACGAGGGAGACCAGCTTATCCACATAGTCCTTCCTGGTGGAGGAACGGATGCCTGCAAGCCAGGAAGCTACTTCTTCGAGCATATCGGTAAGCGCCTGGCGGTCGGGCTTTTCCCCAAGGGCTTCGATGAATTCACGGGGGACCAGAGGCCCCAGGGCTTTGGCCGGGGTGAGGGCATTGCAGAGGTTCTTGGCAAACTTCTCCGGGGTGGCCCCGCCTTCCTGCAACTGGCGTATCTTGGCCACCAGCCCCCGGTGGAGGTGGGCGCCGAAGGCGTCGTGGAAGGGATACCCCGCCAGTTCCAGGTGGAGCTCCAGAATGCGGTTGTCTGTGAAACCCTGCCTCGCTCCAAGCCATTGCCACTGTGTAGTCTGCGCCAGTTCCATAAGGATCTGGCCCATCTCCGTGAGCATTTCCCGAAAGAAGCGGCTTCCTTCCTCATCTGGAGGCACCGAAGTCTCGATTATGAGTCGGGCCGCTGCCATGGAAGCTGGCTCTGAGAGTTCCTTCCTTTTCGGCCTGGTCACGGTGGGGATGATGTGGCGCTTCCGACCGGGACGTGGGGCGGTGCTCCGGTCCCCTGAAAAAGGTGTGCAGGCAATTCCGGCTAAGGGGTGAGGGGAGCGATGGCCGGGGTAACCGTGGGCAGTGAAGGAGAGGAAAAAGGCAGTGATGAAAGCCTCGGCTTCCCCTTGGGGCATATTGAGGTGGCTCAACCTCGCCGCCAGGGTCCTCACAAGCTCTTTCTCTTCTCGGTTCAGTTCTCCTCCAGGCACGAGTGCCCATTTGGGGAAGGCTTTGGCGACGTTCCTCATTCCTCGTCACCCCGGAATCGTATCAATTTGGAAGTGTCAGAAGCCATTTTGCCTCAATGCATCCCTTTGTTGATGATAGTTTCCTTTAAGGTCATAGAGAAGGGATATAATGCCGCCGAAGGTAGCGCTTGCGGGAGAGATTTTGACACTTTTTCAAGGCGTTTTTTAATCCCCTTCTCCACCTATCCTGAAGCGATTGATCAGCTCTTCTATATCTCTTTTCCGGAAGCGGATGAGGCGTGGGCTCAGTTTCACGTAGGGAAGTATCCCCGTTTTCATTAGCCTATATACCGTGCTCCTGCTGATTTTCATAAACTTCATAACCTCTTCAATGGTCAGAAGTCCTTCTTGCTCCATTCGCTCTCCCTCCTTTACTTGAGTTTCCAGTTATCAACCGGACTGGCCCTGCGATAAGTTTGCTCGACATCGGCATCTAAGATGTTGAGATATTCCTTGACCATATCTAGGGTTGTATGCCCCAGCAACCGCTGCAGGGTGAAGATGTCACCGCCGTTTCGCAGAAACTGAATTGCCATTGTATGTCGAAAGCGGTGGGCGTGTACCTTCTGAATACCGGCTTCTCGCCCCAAGCGAGCGAGAAGACTTGCCATACCGAAGCGTGTCATTTTCCGGCCATCGTGTGTCAGGAAGAGCCAGTTTCCCTCTTGAGGCTGGGGCCTGAATTTGCTGATGTATTTCAATAGGGCCTGTTTGGTTTTCTGACCAATGTATACAAACCGCTCTTTGGCTCCCTTTCCACGCACTTTCACACGACCGGTTTTGAGGTCCACATCCTCAAGGCGACATTGGCAGACCTCACTAATCCGACACCCGGTATCCAAGAGGAACAGAATGATGGCTATGTCTCGTGCTGCTCGCTTACCGCCCTTTGCTCTGCATACATTTAGCAGTTTCTGTATTTCTTCCACGGTGAAGCCTTGCTTGAGTTTCTTGGGTATCTTAGGCCTGGCAATCCTTACCATAGGGTTTTCATCTATAAGGCCCTCTTGCTGAGCCCAGTTAAAGAAGGCTGAGAGGGTTGCCCAGTGGGCTTTGATGCCATAGGGAGAGAGCCGATTGCCTGATTTATGCAAAGGATGGCCTTCGCCATAAGGGATGTGTTCCGTCTGTAAATAACGAAGGTACTCACGGATGTGGGTAGCCGTGATATTCCGAAGCTCTACCGTTCCGATTCCAACCGTCCGAATCCATCGGATAAACACGTTCAAAATAGCTTGGTAAAAAGAGATGGTGTTCGGGGATTTGCCTTCCACCTCGTTGGCAGTTATGAAGGCATACACTGCTCTCTCGAGTTTCATGGTTCACTCCACACCGCTATCCGCTTTGACCAGAAGCGTGCCAGTCAGCTCGTTAGGTTCAGCGCCACTCAGGTTCCTTTCATGCTCCAGCAGCGCCAGATCCTCGCTGGGAAATGTGGGTGAGCGTATCACGTTGCGGTTGACAGGATGACGGAATTATGGTATAATCCCACTCAAACTTACCTTTCGCTAACTTTATGTTGAGATCTGGGATTTCGGTCTGCCCGCCTGGTCTCCCTGAGCGGAACCAGGAGCTGATGTGACAGAAACGCCTTTCTGCGGTACAATTGCTCTGTCAGACTATCCCGCAGGAGGCGCACATGAGATCAGACAAAGAGATTCAACGGGTGGACGAGATTCCACTGATCGTCTATTGGCTGCTGAAGATGCGGGTTCACGAGATCATTGATCACGTCTTGCCCCACCCGCATCCCAATCGTCAAGGGTTGAGCTACGGCCAACCGGCCTTGCTCTTTGTGGCCTACGTCATCCACCTGCGCACCCACCGCCTAAGCGGGATGGAAGAGTGGGTGCAGAAGCACCGCCTGGTCTTGGAAGAGGCCACAGGTTGGCCATCGGTCCCAAGGAGGCCACCGATGACCGGTTGGGCGACCTGCTGAGCATAATGGGTGAGGACGAAGAGCGAGGGCCGGCCTTGCAGCGGGAGATGGGGCAACACCTGATCCAGGCCTACGCTCTGCCCACCAAGGTGGCCCGCTTTGACACCACCACCTTCAATGTCCACCACGCCCCGTCTGAGGAAGGGAGGGCAGGGGGCGGGCTTTTGACCTTCGGTCACAGCAAGGATCACCGTCCTGACCTGCTGCAGTTCAAGCAAGGGTTGGGGACCTTGGACCCGGCCGGAGTACCTTTGCTGACCGCCACGCTGCCCGGCAAGCAGGCAGACGATCCGCTGTACATCCCCGCCTGGCGGCAGATGGCGCACATCATTGGGCATCGTCACTTCCTGTTTGTAGCTGACTGCAAGGCTGCGGCGCTGGTGACCCGAGCGACCTTGGATGCCCAAGGGGGATACTATCTGTTCTCGATGCCCATGACCGGCGAGGTTCCAGACCTGTTGCGAGCTTGGGTGCTGAACCCTCCCGCCAAACCGGAACCGCCGGTGTTGCCTGGACGGATGGGCGAAGAACAGAAGAAGCGTGTTGTAGGCCAGGGCTTCGAGGTCGAGCGGGAGATGAGCGCCTCCCTGGAAGATGGCCGTGTCCATCGCCGGTCGGAGCGTTGGCCGGTCACTTGCAGCGATGCATTGGCCGAACGACGGCGGAAAGCTCTGCACCGACGGCTGCGGAAGGCTGAGAAAGGGATTAGCCGCCCTGCGAGCTCAATCCCATGAGGATGCTGCCGCCCTTCAGTCCCAGGCTGAGGCTTTGCTCCGGCGACACCAGGTGACACCCTTCATCGAGATCCGGGTCGAGGAAACGGTCACCTCCAAGAAGCGCTACATCGGTCCCGGCCGCCCTGGGCCCAACCGCCCCTGGCGGATGGAAGAGGTCCGGCGAGCTCACCTGACCTACGGGCGGCGTCCCGAGGCCATCGAGGAGGCCCTGTGCCTGGCCGGTTGGCGGATCCATGTTACCAACGCTTCCCGACAAGTGCTGCCTCTGGGAGAGGCCATTCCCCACTACCGGGGGATGTGGCGAAACGAGCGGGGATACCACCGCTTCAAGAAGGGCAGCTTGCCCGCTCTGCCTCTCTTCGTCCGTCTGCCGGAGCGGATCATCGGTCTGATGCTGTTGTTAATGATCGCCCTACAAGCCCTCACCTTGCTGGAGTTTGTCGCCCGGCAAGCACTGGCCGAGCAGGGAGAGGAACCGGCAGGGTTGGTGCCGGGCAATCCGAAGATGAAGACGGCCCGTCCCAGTGCCGAGCGGCTGTTGGCCCGGTTCGATAACCTGCACCTGTTGGTGGAACGGACGGAGGAAGGCTTGAAAGGAGAGTTGGTCGAGCCTCTCACCCCTTTGCAACGGCGGATTCTGGCGCTATTGGGAGTGCCTGAGCACGTCTATGACCTCTCTTTCCTCCGCCCTCCACCAGGTAATTCCTACACTTGCCATAATATTAGCGAAAAGGGGGTCAAGTAGACTAATCAGATCGATAATTTGTTTTGAATTCTTCCGCTGCTGCGGAGTGGCGTCTTCTGACAAAAGGTCTCGCCGATATCCTGGCGGCATTAGCACTTGCGAGTTGCTCCCCTTTTCGGGCGGCAAAGTTGCTCCTTCTGGGGGTGCAGTTTCATTATAATGTATAACATGTTAGCACCCCCAGATGTGTGGGCGAGATCCGGGAGGGAATCGAGATGGTGCCGGATACTACTAGGCACAAGATTTTGCAAAGATTTCAAGAGGCTTGGACCGAATCGGGGCTTTCCTGCCATCAACTCGAAAGAATCGAGCCCAGCTTAGATCGAACAGTTGTATCCAGATACCTCAGAGGGGAAAGGCTCGATTTAAGCTTCGGGGTTATGGCCAAGATGGTGCCATGCGTGGGGAAGTCGTTGGAACAGATTTTCTATAGCCGGTCCGAGGAATTCACCTTAGCAGAAGAAATAGAAGCGCGGGGGCTGGACGCGGATGGAATCCTGGCCCGGTACTGGCTATATCTATCCTTGGGGAAGCGAATAGCATACCTTTGCCGGAAATACGAGGAAATTTATGGAAAAGAACCTGATGTCCGCTGGCGTAGATTCACCCGGGAAAGATATCTAAGAGGCGAAATCAAACGGCCACCAGCCTGGAGGATAGCCGAACTATGCCACGCTCTTTCCTTCTCCCCGGACCAACTCGCCTATGGGATTAGGGCTGTATCCCCTGAGCAACTCATCGAAGAGCTGGCCAAATTGTATTTGCTTGTCCAGGTCGAGGATCAGAAGCTCTTCGATTCCCTTTCCCCTTCATCCCGCCCCAAGATTTTTCCAACTGTGTTGCATTTCGAGGACACATGTCCTTTCTTTGTCGGCGGGTACCGCCCTCAATCAATGGACCAGGGCAAGATTCTCCATCTTCTACATAAAGCGGCGAGGGGTTGGAAATGGCCTAGGGATTACCTACTGTATTGGCAGGTATTAAAATTAATACATCGCTTGGTAACGGATCTGAGGGAGGCTCTCTTAGATAGCGGCGATCTTCCGCATCCAATTGAGGAAAACATCAAAGCGAAGGAGAAGAGGCTGAGGATCACGCGACTTAACTGTCTGACGGTGGAACTGCTAAAGCAGGATATGGCGAGTGTCGTCAAACCGAAACTTGAGGAGATATCCACCCAAATTGCCACAGACATGGGGCGTGGGGAATGGCGGGTAGCAAGAACAAGCCTAGACGAGCTCCTTGAACTCCTGAGGAAGGACATCCTCCCACCCCACGCATTGTACCTAAGATGGCCTCTAAGCCCCGAAGGGGCGAAGGATACCTTCGATGCCCTAAATAGGGCATGCGAAGATTTATCCGCTCTAAGGTCCGCTTTGCCGGGAACTTTAGAGCCGTCAAATAGTCGCTATTCTTCCTTCAAAAAGCGGAAGTTGATAAGGATGAACCGACTCCTAGGGCGAATAAACAAACTAGCTAAAGAGGGAATAACCCAGAGGGGGCTAATAGAAGTGCAAGTGATTTATCGGCTTCTGGACAATATGCTATATGGCTTAATTGCCCTTCTACAAGATGCTATGCGCTACCTAAGGGAGTTCATGGACCCTACTCGTGATGAGACAGATGACGGACAGCTGTATAGAATGGTACGAGACCGCTTAATTGCTGTACGGCATATTATTAACTGGGTTGTTACCCCAGACGATAAGTCCCTACCATTCACGCTGACAAATAAGGGTGTTTCTGGAGTTGTGCCTTCGGCCTTGGTCAAGGAACGTCCCTTAGGAGAAGCGGAATCCACTCCTCATTATCGTATATCATACTTTGTCGAAGGCCAAAGAAGGAAGTGCGCCTCCTTGGCCCAACCCTTAACCCAGCAGGAGGCAACAGCTATGATGGGTGCTGGCCTAATTTCCGATCTCGGTTGTCATCCCCTATGGAGTTGCAAGAGGAGATAGTGGACGAAAGTGGCTGTTTTCAGTGAATAGCTGGAAAGTGAGAAAAGCCAGCCAATCGATGAGCCCGAATTGAGCCAAAGGATCGGCTTGCCCGAGAGCGCGTCGCTATTGTTGACCGGTCCAGGAAATGTTTAGAAGGGGTGTTAGCTTGAAAAAGGTCTTTTCTCGTTTTGACATGGGCCTTGATAGAACGCTGAAGTGGAACCAAGACACTTTTCAAGATGATCTTCGGCTCATCCGCTCATTCTGGCGTCGGTGGAGGATCGTATCGTTTCTCGATCGCGGCTCCCCTCACAGGGCGAAACGCAGCTAAAAGTTAGCTAGGAAGTTGGGCATAGAGCCCCGCTTCCTCCTCAGTGCCTGTCCGGAGTTGAACCCCTATGGAAGAGATACGGTATGAGACGAAAGGCAACATCCTGGCGAATGAGCCTACCCCTGACATCGACCAATCACTCGATCGAGGATGTGAGCACATCCTTGAGATGTCCCCTTAAAAGACTTCGCTCGGCGGGAGTTGTATCCGGAAATTTCTGGCTATCTACTTAAGAGGGCCGACAGGACCGCCCGGCTTCATCAGCTCCTGTTTGAGCATGCGGACTGAAGCGGCAAGCCATCTCCTAGGTGTATTCCTTTGGAAAGAGATGGTTTGCCAACCAGGATCACATACCCTGTTGAGCAAACAGCTTATTCGTAGCATGGGGCTGGCAGAGCGCCTGCTGGGGATGACATGAGCCATCTTTTTGGGACCGCTACCTCAACCCCCAGTTGTCCGCCGGGCTAGCGCGCCGATGGGCAGCGGCCAGATCATCATCCACGAGAGCCAGGTATTGACGCACCATTTCTAAAGTGGAATGACCCAGCATCCGTTGCAACGTGAAGACATCTCCGCCATTTCGCAGGAATTCGATGGCTGCCGTGTGACGGAATCGGTGAGCGTGGACGTTTTCAACCCCAGCTTCTCGACCTAGCCTTTTTAGCAAACTGGCCAGTCCCCAGCGCTTCATCTGACGCCCATCGTGAGTGAGAAACAGGTAGTCCTGTCCCGGTAATGGCTCAGGCCGATGCAGGTTGACATAGCGCCATACCACCTTTCGAGCCGCCCGACCGAGGTAGACGAACCTCTCCTTCGCCCCCTTGCCTCGAATCTTCACCCTCCCGGTTGTGAAATCCACATCGCTACACCTGCAATTGACAACCTCGCTGATCCGACATCCGGTGTCAAGGAGGAATAAAAGGATGGCTTTGTCTCGGGCCGCCCTCTGGCCCCCTTTGGCCTCGGCAGCCTTGATGAGCCGCCGAACTTCCTCGGCTGTGAAGCCAACCTTGAGGAGCTTGGGCGTCTTGGGACGACGCACATCGGCCATAATGTTGCGCTCAACGATGCCCTCTCGTGCAGCCCAAGCGAAGAACGCAGAAAGGACGGCCCAGTGGGCCTTTATGCTGTGGGGAGAAAGCCGGTTGGTGGGGCGGTGCAAGGGATGCCCCTCACCGTAGGGGATATGCTCGGTTTGGAGGTAGTGAATGTATTGCTTGACATCATCAGGCCGGATGTCCGTTACTTTCCGGTTACCGGCCCAGCGTTGGAAGACGGCGAGGATATGACCACACCACTCGACGTAGTTGGGGGATTTGCCTTCAACGCTCAACTTGAGGACGAACCCTTGAATTGCTTTTTGAAGCTCCATGAGCGCCCTCCCATTCAAGTGTGCAGTTTCAAAAGCAATTCGGCCGGTTAGTTGACATAACCGGCCGAATTGCACACTTGAACAGGCAGCCAGGGTATTCAAGTAAACAAAAGTCGGGGCGGCCGGATTTGAACCGGCGACCACTTGAACCCCATTCAAGTGCGCTACCGGGCTGCGCTACGCCCCGATTCTTAATTGATTATAGCAGATAGTGGCGAATTTGGCAAATTCATTCCCCGAAAAGGCTAGACCTTTCGGGGAATCAGGGCCTCCAAGTGATGCCCCCTCAAGCTTTATCATCAGCCTATCTTTTCGTGTAGATTTCGTCTAGTTCTCTATAGGAGAGTTTCCTTTCAACTAACCCTCGCATTTTCTCTGTAAGGGAGGCAGGCTTCACGATAATGGTGCTATCTCTTACGATTACCGTTACCATCCCTTCCAAGGAGGCTTCTTGAAGTATGCCTCGGTCGAGAAGCAGAGTATTATTTTCTATACTTTCGCAGTTTTTCCGAAATATCAAGGTGGTAGAACCAAAGCGAAAGAACAGCTTTCGCCGAAATGGAGAGCCAGGAGCACCGAAAAGAGACCGGAGACTCGGCTTCAGGCCATAATCCGC
>Ga0190306_1000499_pt1 | contig 13069 bp, 8 predicted proteins | sample 48700734_MG_FD_161657 | JGI IMG/M metagenome (GOLD analysis project Ga0190306, IMG submission 161657) | Hydrothermal vent sediment bacterial communities from Southern Trench, Guaymas Basin, Mexico - 4870-07-3-4_MG | ecosystem: Environmental > Aquatic > Marine > Hydrothermal vents > Sediment ... | reverse complement strand
ATTCATATATCTGATTTTGGAAGTGAAACCAGAATTAATCATCCAAAAGAAGTAGTTAAGACAGGACAAAGTGTTAGGGTGGAAATTAAAGATATGGATATAGAGAAAAAGAGAATTTCATTAAAACTTTTTACAGAATCTCAATTGGATGAAAATTTAAAACAATACATGGAACCGGAATCAGATACATATAATCCATTTGCAAATCTACTAAAAGGTAAAAAATAGTTGAATGTAGTGTAAAATTGTAACTTTACACAATTCCCTATTATTTAGCCTTAACACCTAAAACGGATATTTGGTACTTTGTACCAAACTCTCTGTTTATACTTAAGGTACCATGTATCTGATCAACCAGACTGTTAATAAGAACAAAACCGATGGAATCAGATTCATTTATTTTACTGCTTTCAGGAAGGCCAATTCCATTATCTGCAATTGTAAGAATAAGTTCCGTTTTTTTACCTTCAGCGAGGGTAACAGATAATTCTGGTGAATCAATATTTTTATAGGCGTATTTTAAAGCATTCGAAATTATCTCATTTATAATCATACCTAAAGGTATAAGAATATCCAGTTTCAGATTTATTTGAGCTATTTCAATTTTTGTTGTTAGTTTATCTGCACCAAACTGATAACTTCCCAAAAGCATGCTTACAAGTTCATCTACATATCTTTTAACATTTATATCTTTTAAATTTTCACTCTTATAAAGATATTCATGAATAAGAGCCATAGATCGAACTCTATTTTCTGTACTCTGAAGCATACTTAAAACCTGCTCATCTTTAATATTCATGGACTGGAGAGAGATAAAGGATGATATTATAGCCATATTATTTTTTACCCGGTGATGAACTTCTTTTAAAAGAATTTGCTTTTCTTCCAATGATTTGGCTAAATTTTCTTCCATTTTAATTCTTTCGGTAATATCATTAACAATAGCAACTATTCCAAGAACCTCACCTTCCTGATCAATAATAGTTTTATTATGCCATTCACAAATAATTATCTCACCATTTTTCCTAATATTTTCATTAATTTGCTTTAAACCTTTATTAGAGGAACCTTCCTCCAATAGTTGTTCAAACAAACTGTTTATGCTATTAAAGTTTTTGGAAGATAAAAACATATTCATATCACTGCCGACAATCTCATCTCTTGTATAACCAAATATTCTTTCTGCTGAAGGGTTCCAGTCTACAATTTTTAAATCATGATTATATTCTATATATCCAAGAGGGGATTGCTCCCTCTGCAGACGAAGTCGCTGTTCCGAAGAAAAGTTTTTTAGTTCTGCTTCAAGTTTACAGCTTAGCATTTTATTTATATCTTCTGCTATATTATAAAACTCTTTATATCTAATATTGGAAACATCTATTTTTTTATTTTCACTGGCTGCATCATCAAAATAACTGGAAAAAATGTTAAGCTCATTTTCAACATTAGTTATAAAACGTTTAAAAATATAGTGAATAACAATTAGAATAAAAAGCATTATCAATATTAGAAGAATAGTCTTTACCACTGTATCAATAATTATAGTTTTCTGGAGTTTATGTATCTCGATTTCAATAGAATCAAGATAAACACCTGCTCCAATCATCCAATGCCATTCAGGATAGGCTTTTATAAAAGAAACTTTAGGACTAACAGTGTTTGTAGAAAGCTTTAACCATGAATAATAGATGTAGTCTCCATTGGGATTGAGAGAGGCACGCCTTTCCTCCTGAATAACCTTCACACCATTGGGATCTGTTAAATCCCAAATACTTTTTCCATTAATAACCTGTTCTGCATCAAGCAAGAGAGGTATTCCATCATAGGTATTTACAAAAATATAACCATCCCGGTCATGACCAAATTTTATTTGGCTTAAAGATTTAAGAATATTTTCTTTTGAAATACCGGAATTGCCCGCCAGGGTAATAAACTGCACAGCACTCTGAACCTGGGTTTCAATAAGCTGTTTTTGCGTACTTATATAATTATTTCTTACCTTATCAGTCTCATCTCTCAACAGTGAAAACCGATCAATTAACCCCACTGCAGCAAAAGACAACATTGCAACACCATAGATAATAATTGTTATCTTACGTATGGTTTTAATAAGATTTATTTTTTCTGTTATATTTTTCATTTGTGCGTATTCCCGACAATTACCATAATTCAATTTTAGTTCAAATATGTGCCTATTACAATTAGTTATTTATTTTACGGAATTCTATTTTCCAATGTCTACCGGTTCCTATATTATAGGCTCTTGCAAAATTACCCTGATTAATAGCAATTGCCATATTATATACGGAATTTACATAAATAATCTGCTCACTGGCATATACATCTGCAAATGACCGCCCATATGTAATTCTATTATTGTATGCCATAGTAGATCCATTTCTAATTGCTACTTCTACTGATTCTCCATGGATAAACCCCGTTTCCAAAAATACACTCCTTGGAATATTTGTCCATAAACTCCCAAACCGTACATCCAGAATATCAATAGTGCCCTTTACAAAACCATCACCCTTCTCAACTTCTCCAACTTCCAGTTCGCAGCACAAAGAGATATCCACATTTGAACCTACCTGTTCGAATGTTATTTTACCAGAAGCAAGCTTAGCCCCGGTATTTGCATAAACATCACGGCCATGGAATGTATAAGAGTGTTCAGTATCCTCTCTACGGTGCTTAGTTTCATCAATTTCCCTAATTTCAACTAATCCTACATATTTTTTTATATGTGTTAAGGTTCCGTTATCGGGAGTTACTATAAACTGTCCCCCTACTGTCTGTGCAACAACACTCCTTCTGCTTGAGCCTACACCCGGGTCTACTACAGAAACAAAAACAGTACCTTTTGGCCAGTACTCGATTGTCTGAAATAACCTGTAGGAAGCATCCCAAATACTGTAAGGGGGAATATCATGAGTAAGATCCTGTATTTTTATAGAATCATCCACTGTATTTGCCACACCATGCATTGCAGAAACTGCTCCGTCAACTAAACCAAAATCACTTTGAAAAACCAATAAATTATTCATTCTATCTTCCTTATAAATTATGTGAGAACTCTATAATACAATTTTTTACGTTAGTCCTTATTTAATTTAACATTCAGATCTATGGTTTCATTGCCAATAGCAACTTTTACACTTCCAGTATCCGAATCATCTTCTAAAAATTTTGCCCTATAACTCAGTGTCTCCCCGGGAAGAGGAAGAAGATCATCTATGTAAATACTTTTACTATTATTTGACAGTGAAAATTCTATTTCAGTTAAATTCGCACCATTACTTTCACCTTTTGCCTTATTTTTTATTGAAAGATTCAAATATATCTCATTTCCACTGTAATACCGGGACAAAATCAAACTGTATCCGTTGAAATTCTGAACTTCATAAGACTTTCTGACAAAGGGAACAACAACCATCATTATTAAAATAATTACAGCAATATCCAATAATGTAATTATTAATGTTTTATTATTCTTGAACGCCCCGCCTTTATATTTACGGGGTTCAGTAAACCGGCTTTTCTCATATTCCTCCCTGTCAAAATGATAGTTATATTCAGAATTGAAAGAATTTTTATCAGTCATAAAATCTCCGCTTTTTCCATTAGAAGGAATCCGGAGATCCCATAAAGCTCTATTGCCTGCTTGTCAATTTCTGACATTCGATAAGAGCCGACTATTTTCATCCTGAACTCCCGGAAGCTGATCACTTCTCCACCATACAATCTCAACAGTATCATTTTTTCCTAAAAGGGCAACAAGAAGACCCTCTGAATCAAGATAAATATCTCTATAGGATATTTCATTATCCATCATTGTTAAATCTTTTCTAATAATTACTGAACCTGTATCATTCAGAACCATTATCTGAAAAGTATTATCCGAAAGGTGGGAAAGAAAGTAAAAATTCCCTGCACTATTAACTCCTAAAAATCCTGAAATATCATCACTCTTTGCAGCATCCAACTCAGGAATACGAATTGAATTAGTATATTTTTTCTGATTTAAATCCAGTGTCCAAAGGTAAGACTCTGAATAATCAAGATTACTGCTGGCTTTATTATAATAATTTATCTTCAAATATAATAAATTTTTATTCTTATCGGAAACTATTGTTTCCAGGGAAGGAATATAAGCCCCCTCCTGGGGAAAAGGAAGATCGTCAAGAGGTATCTTTATTGTGAACTTAAGAGATTCATCTTCCGAAAACCAATAAATAATCCATTTTTTTATTATCCGGGTTATTATTATAACCTCATCCTTATTGTTAACTTCAATTTTTTCAATATACGGGAATGGAGTCCCACCTATGCCCTCTCTCCCCAAAAAATTAATAAAATTACCTTCTCCGTCAAATTGAAGTACAATTCTACTTAGGGTACTTTCTGTGTCTTCATCGTAATCAAGGCGATTATCGGGAACAGAATCTTCAACAAGTAAATGGCCTTTCCCTGTAACAGCAATTTCACCGGTATTTCTAAAATTAAAAGCATAGGCGTTTCTGTTTGAATACTCTCCACCTCCTGAAATATCAGACAGCAGAACAGGCTTAGGGTTATCATGAGGATTATAATAGAGGGAAAGAATATCCCCAAAAGAATTAAATTCCATAACCTTATTGGAATTGCCGTTTCCAATAAATATAAGACCATCCTTCATAACAATTCTGGTTTTTTTATTAAAAGGAATATTTGCCATTTGAATAAGATCAAGCTGATCCTCTCCTTTTCCCAGGGATAGATTGAACAATAAATGTCTTTCCATATTAGACTCTGTATTACATGAAAAAAGAGAGACAAATAAATAGAATAGTACAAAGGTAAATGGCAGTCTTAATATTTTTTTTTTCATTATTTAATGTTATTTGAAGGTTATGTTATAAATTCAATGCCTTCTATTGTCTCCCTTACGTATATTACCAGCATACCACAACAATAATGAAGGCCACAAGCACCCCTAAAAACAAAATTAATCACATTGATATCTAAAAAGCCCTGACAATAGGGGAATTCCCTATGCAGGCTGTATAATGGGGGGGGGATTTGTAGACATTACGAAAGCCTACTATTGAATTTTCCGTGTAAAGAGCAGTATATTAAGGATAATATTTATTACACAAGGACAGGCAATAATGTCAGCACTTTTTAATGCAATTTTCGGCTCTAAACAAGAAAAAGATATAAAAGAACTTCTTCCTCTGGTACATAAAATAAATGAACTGGAATCCTGGGCTCTGGGTCTCGCAGACGAGGATTTTTCCAAACATACGGAATTACTAAAGCAACGGCACAGTAAGGGGGAAAGTCTTGATAAAATGCTTCCTGAAGCATTTGCACTTGCAAGAGAAGCTTCAAGGCGAACTTTGGGAGAACGCCCCTATGACGTACAGCTGATGGGAGGGATAGCACTGCACCAGGGAAGAATAATGGAAATGAAAACAGGTGAAGGGAAAACACTTTCCAGCGTACCAGCTGCATATCTCAATTCCTTATCCGGTCTTGGAGTTCATGTTGTAACTGTTAATGACTATCTTGCAGAAAGAGACTCAGCCTGGATGAAACCTGTATTCACCTTACTTGGTATTAGTGTTGGAAATATTATTTCCAATATGGATAATGAAGCCCGGCAAAAGGGATACGAATGTGATATTACCTACGGAACAAATAATGAGTTTGGATTTGATTATCTGAGAGATAATATGCGATGGTCAAACGAGGGAAGGGTACAGAAAAATCATAACTACTGTATAATTGATGAGATAGATTCAATTTTAATTGATGAAGCCAGGACTCCTCTTATTATATCAGGCCAGGCAGAGGACAATACAAGTAAGTTCTCGGATGTAAATAAACTTGTTTCAAAATTACAGGAATGCAGCAAAGATCCTGAAACAGGGGAATATCCTGAAATAAGTGACGGGGATTTTCAGATAGACGAAAAATCAAAAAAAGTCACCTTTACAGAAAAAGGAATGAACAGAATTGAACAGCTGCTTATCCAGGCAGGCCTAATTAGAGAGTCTTTGTATAAAGATGAGAATTTTGAATTTGTCCACTACTTTACCCAGGCAATGAAAGCTCATCATCTTTTTCACATTGATGTTGATTATGTAGTTCAGAACGGAATTGTTGAGATTGTAGATGAATTTACAGGAAGGATACTTCATGGAAGAAGATATTCCGAGGGGCTTCACCAGGCAATAGAAGCAAAGGAAGGAATTCGTATTGCCAGAAGAAACAGAACTCTGGCTACAATAACCTTTCAGAATTTTTTCAGAATGTACACTAAAATTTCGGGGATGACAGGTACAGCAGATACGGAAGCCCGGGAATTCGGGAAAATATACGGCCTTGATGTAGTTGTAGTTCCAACAAACCGACCTTTAGCCAGAATCGATAAAAACGATGTAATATATCTTACCGAAGAATTTAAATATAATGCAATTTGTGATGAGATTGAAATACAGTACAAGAGGGGTCAGCCTGTTCTTGTAGGAACTGTATCCATAGAAAAATCCGAACATATATCAAAACTCCTTTCGAGAAGGGGTATAAAGCATGAAGTTCTTAATGCAAAAAACCATGAAAGAGAAGCACATATAATTTCTGAAGCAGGTGCAAAACGTTCAATTACTATTGCAACCAATATGGCAGGCCGTGGAACAGATATAAAGCTTGGTGGAAATCCCGACTTCAGAGCAAGAAAAAAATGCGGCACAAAAGCTACTGAAAAAGAGTTTAAAGAAGCATACGCTCTGGAATACAAAAACTGGCAAAAAGATTATGAAGAGGTAAAGGAACTTGGCGGTCTGTATATACTGGGAACAGAAAGACATGAATCCAGACGAATTGACAATCAGTTAAGAGGGCGTTCAGGCAGACAGGGGGATCCCGGTACCTCCCGCTTTTTTCTTTCCCTTGATGACGAACTAATGCGTCTTTTTGCAAGAGACAGTTTACGATCACTAATGTCAAGAGCAGGGATGAATACAGGAGAACCCCTTCATCATTCACTCATTAACAAAGCTATCGAAAGAGCTCAGAATAGAGTTGAAGAACGTAATTATGAAATAAGAAAACATCTTCTTGAATATGATGATGTTCTAAATGAACAACGAACATTTATATACGACCAGAGAAACAGTATTCTTGAGGATCAGAAATTATACCAGAGAGTAACTGACACAAATAAAGGACTTGTAGCCGATATAGTTTCACCTTATTTTGTAAATAATGATAACTCCAATATTAATACCACAGCTCTGAATTCCGATTTAAGAGAGTCATTTCTATATTCTGAAGAATTTACCCGTGACCAACTTAAAGAATTTTCAAAGGAAACTTTGATTAATCGTATTACCGGCACATTGGAAAACGAATTAAAGGATAAAATTGACAGGGTTGGGGAAAAACAGTTTAATGAATTTATTAAGTATCAGTATCTTAAAAATATTGATAATAAATGGCAGGAACACCTGGAATCCCTGGAAGAACTAAGAGAAGCAGTATATTTAAGAACTTATGCACAGAAAAATCCGTTATTGGAATATAAACTTGAAGGTTTCGATATTTTTGACAAACTATTATTCGAAATAAAAACAAATATAGCAAAAACAATTTCAAAAGTACAAATTTCCGAAGCCCCTGCCGAAAGATACAGAGCTTCAAGAACAAAAGTGGCGGCAGAAAGTCATAGCGGTTTAAGTCAATTCGGAAGTAATGGAAAGAATCAGGGTAACTCTGCTTCAAGTCCTGAAAATGCACAGGTAAAAAGGACTACTCCAAAAGTAGGAAGAAACGATCCATGTCCCTGCGGAAGCGGCAAGAAATACAAATATTGTCACGGCCGTTAGAAGTGGAGAAACGGAGACCGGGGGAAGAAAATTGAAAACCTTAGGAAATCCGAAATTCCTCCGGTCTCCATCCTACCTGTACAGATAACCCGCCAGGGGATTTACCGGAACATTATTCTTATAGAGGGAGAAATGAAGATGGGGGCCGGTACTTCTGCCAGTAGTGCCCATCTCACCTATTCTCTGCCCCTGGCTGACCCTCTGGCCTTTTCTAACAAGTATCTTACTCAAATGACCGTACAGTGACTGGAAACCACGTTCATGCCTGATAACAATATAATTCCCATACCCCAATGGCTGGTGTCCAATAACTATTACTGTACCTGCCATGGTTGCTTTTACAGGAGTGCCAATACGATTTGCCAGATCTACACCATAATGCATTCTTCTGGTTCCTGTAAAAGGATCAGTTCTATAACCAAATGGGGAGCTCAACCTTCCATTTGTTGGATATAAAAACAGGGTACCTGTTGCTTTTTTATAATCATATTCACTAATTTTTGCTCCGGGAATAAATAATTCATCCCCAACTGAGATTATTTCTGAATCCAGATTATTTGCATCAAGTATATCATTTAGAGGTATATTATGGTCAGCAGCAATAGATTCCAGGGAATCACCTTTTTTAACTTTATAAGGGAGTCCATTAGTATCAGGTATTTTTAAATTTGCCCCTACCCAAATTCTTCTAACATCTGTAATTTTGTTATAACTTATAAGGGTTCCCACATCAATATTATAAGCCTTTGAAATTTCAGATAAGGTATCCCCAGGTTTTACCTTATAATCAATTGATGATACTGTAGTTATTATAGAACTCTCCTGAATGCTGGAAAGGCCGGAGCCCATTCCTGAAAATTCAGAACTTGCATAAGTAAGCATTGAACTTGTAATTGGCAAATTATCAGTTTCAAGAATGAACGCATCCTCCCTTAAAACCTTTTTATTAATATATTCGAATAATGAAAAACCCAGAGCCGAAATTATCAGCAGAGCTGAAAAAACAAACAACAATCTGGATTGTATATTCATTTCTTTAAATACGCGGATACTATTTGAGTAAATTTTATTCAAACCCGCAGAATTAAATAGTTTTGTTTTAACCTTTATTTTTCTTTTTCGGGTAATAATCTGTTGTCTTGTCTTTAAGTTTATCATAATGTATTCTGTATATCGACAATTTCTATCCATGATATTACTATAAATGAGCATAAAAAAACAGAGGACATTAATGCCCGCAAAAATAAGCAGATTTACTGTATTTTCAATTATCACTTCTATTTTCGTACTCTTAATTATATGGAAGTATATTGATATAATGCTAATATCCCCTTTACCTCCATCAAAAGTAAATGGACCTTCCCGGATTGTGGAAAGAGGTCCAATTCTGGATCGTAATGGAAGAATACTTGCAATTCAGACACAGATGGATTCAGTTACAGCCTGGATGCCGAATGTATCAGATAAAGAAAATACAGTAAATATACTTACAGAAGTGTTAAATTTAGATCGGGATTCTCTCAAAAAAAAGTTTGACAAAAATACAGGATTTATCTATATAAAAAGAAAAATATCAGCTACAGAAAGTACTCTAATAAAAAATCTTATTTCCACAAATAAACTACCAGGCATTTCTCTGGAACCAGAGTATGGCCGAAATTATCCTGAAAAGAATTTGACATCCCATATTACAGGATTTACAGGAATAGATAATACAGGCCTTGACGGTATTGAACTTACTTATAATGACGTATTATCCCCAAAATCAAGTTCAGATGAAGAAATAATATATGGTAATCAACTTTTTTTAACTATTGATCTTAATATACAATACTTTTCAAGAAAACTGGCAGAAAAAGCTTACAGGGATTATAAGGCCTCTTCAGTAATTATATTAACAATGAATGCGAAAACAGGTGATTTTCTTAGTTGGGTTTCCATGCCTGATTACAACCCGAATACCTTTGGACAGGCAAGTATAAAAGAAAAGAATAATCTTCCTGCCACTTATGCCTACGAGCCTGGATCTGTATTCAAAGTATTTAGCTTATCCTCAGAACTGGAAATTGGAGGAATAACAACAAACAGCCGTTTCTATGCAGGAGGGTTTTACGAACACCAGTTTCCTGATGAGCTGGTCAGAATAAATGATCTTGGGACATATGGAGATATAAGTGTAGCTAATATTATAAAATATTCAAGCAATGCAGGTGCAGCTTATGCATCAGACACTGTTTCAAAGGAAGATTTTTATAATAAGATAGTATCTTTCGGCTTTAACAGCCGTACAGGCATTCCATTTCCCGGTGAAACTACAGGAATACTTAATAAACCTGAAAACTGGTCAGGCAGATCAAAACCAACAATTGCAATTGGTCAGGAAATCTCCGTTTCCGCTGTCCAGATTATAACAGCAGCAACTGTATTAACAAATAAGGGAACCCTTCTTGAACCTCATATTATTGACAGGATTGTATCCCCTGAGGGAAAGTTAATTAAAGACTTTCAAAGAAAACCTGTAAGGCATGTTATCAAACCGGATGTAGCTAATGCCATGCTTCTTATGATGGAAACTGCTACCGAATCGGGAGGAACAGCAAGAAGAGCAGCAATTGACGGCCTTCGAATATCTGCAAAAACCGGTACAGCACAAAAAATCAATCCCGAAACCGGAAAATATTATGAACATTCCTTCATTGCATCAACTTTGGCTATTTTCCCTACAAATGATCCCAGAATAATTATGTATATGATGATTGATTCACCCAAAGGTGATCAATTCTATGGAGGAAGAATAGTTACTCCAATAATAAAAGAACTCATATTGGAACTGGTCAAATATCTGGATATACCCATAGCAACAGAAACAGTTATAACCCATCCCGGTGTAATAAAACTTGATTTGAAGGATCCTCTTATTATAGGAGATACTCTTCCCAATTTAATTGGTTTATCCAAAAGAGAAATACTTCCACTTATATCTTTTCCTGATATTTCTGTTACAATTAATGGTGAAGGCTGGATTATAAATCAGGATCCTGAACCTGGAACAAAAATTACAAAGGGTATGATAATTCATCTGGAGCTTAAATGAGTTATTATGAAAAAAATTTAGATATTCTTTATAAACAATATCCTGATTTTAAAGTATATATTCCAAAAGAAAATTTAAAAGAACCTGATTTTATTATTTCAAATAGCAAATCAGGGTCTCCAACAGCAAAAATAAATGGGAAATTTATTCATTCAAACAGAGAGCCTGTAAGAGAAGCAGAAAGACTTGTAAAATCAGAACTTCCAGATGAAATAGCAGCATGCATTATTGAAGGTTTTGGGCTTGGTTATTTTGTAGAAGCTATTATGCTTCAAAAACCGGAACTCCCGCTTGTTATTGTGGAACCATCAGAAAAAAGATTTTTCAAATCTCTCAAAATAAGAGATTTCACAAAAATATTTACCTCCCCGCAGGTTAGTCTCCTTATTGGAAAACATAGTGCTTCTATCAGAGAGATATTACCCGGGCTACCGAAAGGAGAATTACAAATTTTCAAACACAGGGCACTATATGAGCTTGATAGGGAATACTACAGGGAAGTAAATACATATATCCAGCACTTTCTTTCCAGAAAAAAAGTTAATTCCGCTACTTTAAAAAAGTTTGGAGAGCTTTGGGTAAGAAATTTAATAAGCAATTTAAACTATCTGCCTGAGGCAGGTGATGTAGGGGATTTGACAAAAATATATGCTCATTCTCCTGTTCTTCTCCTTGCAGCTGGTCCGTCTCTGGACAGTATTTTACCTCTTATGCCAGAATTGTATAAACGATTTATCATTGTAGCAGTAGATACTTCTGCAGGATTACTCATAAATTCCGGATACAATCCGGATTTTACTGTAATTGTCGATCCCCAATACTGGAACACAAGACATCTGGACAGAGTAGATTTAAGTAAAACAATTCTTATCTCCGAATCATCAACTCATCCGGGTATTTTTAGAAAGAATCATGAAAAAATTTTCTACTGCGGCTCTATTTTCCCACTGGGTATATTTATTGAAAAATATACAGGCAGTAAAAAAAAGCTGGGAGCCGGAGGATCTGTTGCTACAACAGCCTGGGATTTTTGCAGGCTAATTAGCACCGGAGACCTTTATTCCGGAGGTCTTGACCTGGGATTCCCTGAAAATAAAACTCATTTCCATGGAAGTTTCTTCGAAGAAAAAGTTCACACGGAAACCTCAAGAATAAAACCATCTGAAATTTTTGCATATCAGTATATTTCAAGTGGGAATACTTTCGAAAGTCCGAATAATACTGGTTCAACAACGTTAACAGATCAACGCCTGAGCATATACATCCAATGGTTTGAAGAACAAATAGAAGTAAATAATATAAAAAGGATATGGAATCTCTCAGCTCGAGGTATAAAAATTAAAGGCATGGAATACAAAGAATTAAATAAATTACTTGCTTATCCTGATATAAGAGAAGATATTAATAAAATTAATATGAACATCCGAAAAAAAAGCTCTGAAGAAATTGAAAAAACAGAAAGTTTACTTACACATGGAATAAAAATTCTTAAAATTGAACTGGAAAGACTTTTATCCCTGGCAGCAGACGCTTTATTACAAATTTCTGAATACAAAAACAGCAAACAAAATAAAAACCTAATTCCCAATCTAATAAATAACCTTGATAGAATAGACCAACAAATTATAGGTTCGAATTCCAATAAAATAAGTTCTTTTCTTCTTCAGCCAATTATTACTGAAATTACAGAGATGGATCAGGCTGATACTTTTGATGAAGGTATCAACAAATCTGAAAAATTGTATTCCAGAATAAAAGAAAGCTCAGAATTTCATAATTCACTAATATCTGCATACCTGAATAACAATACAAATCTCTTCTAATTTACCCTCAAGATTTTGACATTGTATCCGAAACTAAACATAGGGCATTGAAATTTGACCCAATTATATATTACGGTATGCTTACTAACGTCCAGGCATACCGTTTTTTTATGTCTAAATGCTTATCCTGTAACGATTTATTTAACTTGTATCCAAATTTGCAGCCAATTCAATTGCCTTATACGGCTTCTGATGACATACTCTGTTTAGAGGGGTCAGGAATTAGATCATGCCAATATATAAGGGAACCCTTTACTTTATATGCAAGAACCAACGCTTCG
>Ga0190306_1000497_pt1 | contig 13100 bp, 3 predicted proteins | sample 48700734_MG_FD_161657 | JGI IMG/M metagenome (GOLD analysis project Ga0190306, IMG submission 161657) | Hydrothermal vent sediment bacterial communities from Southern Trench, Guaymas Basin, Mexico - 4870-07-3-4_MG | ecosystem: Environmental > Aquatic > Marine > Hydrothermal vents > Sediment ... | reverse complement strand
CTCGGATTTCGGCTTTGAGAGAATTAATCTCAAGGCGAAGCCTTCTTTTGGATTCGGGTGCGAGGTCTTTCGATCGGGTTATCTCGTTCTCCATTTTTAGGATTTCGCGTTCAATGTTGTGTTTCATTTCTTTCGTTTTCTTTAGCAGGTCCACTCTGGCTTTTTCGATTTTTGCAAATTGCTTTTTTATGTCAACTGTCTTTTTGTTTAACTTCTCTTTTATCTTGCCGAGTTTTTCCATGTATTCGCGTTCGGAACGGCCACCCATTCTTGCATACACCGAGCATCTTTTATCGCAATACTCAATATAAATCTTGTTGCCTCACTCCCCATACAAACACATACGCCAACACTCCTGAAATATCCCATTTCATTGATTGACAGCGAATAGCTTAGAAATTTTAGCGTATTGTCTGCTCTAACATGCATATTCACTTACTCAACATTTTACCGCAGATTTTACTAATAGCTAGTAGGGAGTTATGACATTGCTTCTTAAAAACCAACAATTCACATGCATTTGAAATTATATGGATAGACCGTCTTAAAGAACAGACAATCTTATCCTTCCTTTTTACTCTTATTTAACAGCACGAGAACCATGGTTAGAATGTAAAATATTGTTAGAAATGCTAGGGGCTTCGGAAATTCTGGAATAACCACATAAGTATAATATTCTCCGTCATTACCCTTTATTGCCATGTTCCCGGAGTAATCATATGCGATGATTTTGTACCACACTGTTGTATTTTCTGGGAGTTGAGGTATTTGAGCTGTATAAGTGCAGTTTTCTATGTGATTCATTGATACATTATTCCAAGTTTCGCCGCGGTTTGTTGAATAAGAAAGCACTGCTTCAGCCAAGTGCTGGTCTTTTATTTCCGCATATACTGTTACGTTTTGGTAAGGTTCAATTATTTGCGGCTCATGATAAACGCTTAATATTTGAGGCGCCACGGTATCCGAGATCGTTTCTTTGTATATATCCATCGGCGTGTAAACTTCAGGTGGAGTTTCCTCAGTCCTATCAATCATGTACATTACAATGTACTCGAGAGTCCCATTAACTGGGCTTGTAAACGTAAAGTTTTCTCCCTGATCAACAACTACTTCAGCGAAATATTCTGTGATGTAATGGTCATCGTTGCTCATAACTGCGAATATACGCCATTTCCCACTGTAAGGAGCTGTGAAAGAGCTAGTGTAAGTTTCTCCAGCTAACATTGACTGTTTTATGTCTTCTCTCTTCCATATATCTCTATAATGGAGAACGCCTATCACAACTTTTTCGGCTAGGTAAGCGTATTGTGCGCCTACGGATGGAGCGCACGGCTTGCAGTCCCACTCCCAATAGGGGTCAGGATAATGAATTCCTTGATACGTTAGCTCGTTCGTTTCTGCTCCGGGCGGGAAGGTTAGGAACCACATGAAGTCGTAGTCTATGTCAAAGCTATAGGTTCTATGTAGGTTGAGCTCTCCAACGCAGCCTTCAGGCGGGTACACGTTTTCGGAGAAGTTTCCATGCTTTTTCCCATCCAGTAGGATATCTCCAGTTGCGTTTTGGAATACGAAAGCTGCAAGCCTAGTTTTCGAGTGCATTCCCTGTTGATTAACGTTTTCAACGGGTCTAACTTCAAGCCACGGCCTGTTCGGGATTCTGTACAGAGTAGTTACTGGAATTGGTGGAGGGCCGAATCTTAGGCCTTTTTCAGCCGAAATTACGATGACTTCATTTGGCGTGTTTTTCACGATTTTCGTCCACATTCTTCCCATTCCAAAGTTTCGGTAGCCAGTATCATGTACCTTGTAGATTTCGTTTTGCCAATAGTTTCCGTTATCGAGTTTGGCTACAAGGTCTGGTGAGTCTTCGTCGTTTGAGAATAGGAAAAGGTAGTAGTGTTCGTTTTCTATCATGGGGTCGCCTATAAACGTATAGTTGGTTAGGCTGTAGGGAACCTGAATCCAGTTTTCTTTATTGGCTAGAGCGTTGTGAAACGGGTTCTTCTCGAAATAGCATTTCATTGTGTCCCACAAAATAACGTTAGAGACCGAAGGCCCTTCAACCAGTTTAAAGTCGACCTTTAAGCTTTGCCCACTAGAAATTTCTACTTCAGCATATCCGCTTCTATAGCCATGCTTGCCAGCAACTATTACATGGGTGCCTACCGGAAGCCTAAGCGTATACTCGCCGCTACTATTCGTCTCGGTTAGGAATCCTTCACAGATAATTTTCACGTTTTCAACTGGTTCGCCAGTTTTGTTGGTGACCATTCCGTGAGCCACTCCCGTTTTGATTCCGGAAAAGTAGTGGTCTTGAATTTCCTTTTCTGTTAGGGCGCGGCTATAGATTTTAACTTCATCCATTGCGCCTCTAAAGTATGTATCTGTTTGGTTAGGTGAGTAGTTCCATGCACCTATCTGGAGCGGGTTATCGGAGGAGTGAAGCATTTCTGGAGCGTCAATAATGTTTGAGTCTTGAATTCCGTTTATGTAGATTCTCATGTTTTCCCCGTCTGAAACCGCGGCAATATGGTTCCAAGTGTTATTTTTGACCGTTATCGAAGATTCCAGCCATATTCCGTTGCTCCCGTCCGAGCTTAAACCGAATTCCACCTTTCCGTCAGGTTCCACAGTAAGTTCGTAGACCCTTTCATTGATTGGAATTTCATACTCATAGAACCATCTGCTTACGATTGCTCCTCTCTCGCCGAGAAGAGGCTTAACCCAAGCTTCAATTGATATTTCATTAAAACCATCCAAGGCATTTGAATCTTCAACTTGAACCAGATCGTCACCATCGAAGAAGAGCGCCTTGCCAAACTTTCCATCAGTCCATGAGGCGCCATAAATTGTTCCATGATTACCATTTCCGGAACTATCATAGGCGACATCACCAACTCCTTCATCAAACTTCCAGTAGGCAGTCAAGCCTTCTTCGCTTTTTAAATCAGTCAAATTCGGCTGCTGGAAATTGGCGATGCTTCCCAAACAGAGCAGCATCACAAGTATTGTCGCCGTTCCATAAAAAGAAAGGCTGGCTTTAGTTTCTTTCATTTATACCCATCCCTTCGTCTTCTAATCGTTAATGTAAATACAAGGACAACCACTGCCGTAACCGCAATGAGTAACAAGAGAAGCATCAGCACATTCGGAAATTCTTGAACAACCATATAGACGTAGTATTCTCCATTGTTGGCATCGAGGGCTGTGTTCCCCGCGTTGTCATAGGCAATAATCTTGTAAATGACTTTGGTTCCGGCTGGGAAGCCCGGAATGGTGCCTTCGTAGGTCGTTTCATCTATCGGATTCATGGTGATGTTGTGCCATGAAATTCCGTCATCCGCGCTATATGATAGAAGGGCATATGCAACCCCGCTTTCAGCATCCGTTATATCTGAATAAACGGTTACTTGCTGGTTGGGTTGAACGATTTCTGGTTGGTGATGCACATTGCTTATGCTTGGTGGATTCGAGTCTCTGACTAAAACAAAGTTTGCGATCGTGGTCTGATTTTCCTTAACTTCAACTGTTTTGAATTGAGGTATATAGCCGCTTTTTGACACAGTAACCGTGTAATTTCCAGGCGGCAAATTCGTGAAAATGTATCCGCCAGTCGAGTTTGTAGTCGTAGTTTTCATTCCTATGCTTACCTCCGCTCCACTTATAGGACTTCCATGCTCGTCTTCGACAGTTCCGGTTAGGTTGCCGCCTACGCTGCTTTCTATCCACCATTCACCTGTATCCAAATTCACAACTAATGTTCTAGTCGGAAAGTCAGGGTATTCTCTATACCATTCTTTGTCTATATCGAAGTTTTCTACAACGGCCTTTTTTCCGTCCTTTACAACCGTAACGTTATAGGTGTAGTTTATCATTTTGACTTCATTGCTAACCGTGTGGTTGCCGTCTCTAAGCCATACGTCGAACCGAGGCCCATCTACATCAAAATCGTCTAATTTTAGGTCGAAATCCCAAGTAAAGGATTCTCCTCCGGTTGAGTCTGAAAGGTTGTAGTATTCTATGACGTTTTCGTCTATAGGTACTAATCCCGGGTCAGCCGAATAATCGTTGCTTTCGATGGTTCTGCCGTTGGCTATTATAGTGTTGTTATCAAAATGGGCAAGTATATGTCCTCTATAAACCGACGTATCTATTTTTATGTGGTCTCCGTCCCATGATATGTCATTGGTCGCATCTTTCTTTCGTGTCTCAAATACAAGCTGGTTAAAATTGAAAGGATCTATTTTAGTCATAAGCTTTATTTCACCAGTATCCCAGACAACCATTCCTTCCTTATCGGTCATAATCAATCGAACCGTCTGCTTAGAAGAGTTGTAAGAAACTTTCACGTGGAACCAATCGCCCGACTTTAGATCAAAAGATTTAATTTTATGCACAATATTTCCGTGAAGCTCATCGTAAACGTCAAACAAAATATATTTCACATAGCCTTGATGGGAAACCCAACTCAGCCTTATAGCGTTAAAAGCATCCTCCATCTTCTTCACATAATCCGTTATCACCATAGTCCTTTCCTTATCAGACGGAAGTGGAGTATGCCCATCCGCACAGGTAAAAGTACAGTTTAGGGGTTGCCCCTCAACTATCCTAAAGTGATGATAAAAGCCGCAATACTCACCAGCATCTACAGCGTCGAGGTCTCCGGTGAAATACTTTGCAACCTCAAGGTTTTCGGCCGGAAAGTTAGTGTTGTCAATTTCATTTGTGACTATAACAGTTGCGTTTGGAACGGGATCACCATTGGCGTCGACGACTTTTACGTCTAAATAATATTTGACAGCTGCGTATTTTTTGACGTATTTTCCGTCGCAATCTGTGAAGAGATGCGGAGTTAGGAGCACATCGTTGAATAAGCAGTTTACTAGGCTTATTCCGCTGTCCAAGTAGCTTTTCCAGTTGTACGGCGGCCCATTCGAGTAGCAGTCATGTGATTGTCTATAGGTTTCGGCTAGACTCTCCTTTATGACGAAGTAGCTGTTTTCAGCGTTAATGTTATAAAGGGCTAGCTTATCTCTGTGGGCGTTTATCATAAACGTCAAGTTTAACGGCTGATCCGCTTCTGAGAATCGTATATTTCTCAGCGTGAAGTCGTCTAGATTCATGTCATCCGTATATATCCAGAAGCCCTTTCTTCCGGCAACGAACGTTCTCATATCCTTTACAGCGTCTTCATAGCTTCCCATAAACGTGTAATTTCCCAGGTCCACTTCATGTAGGTTCAGAATATCCGTGTCTTCAATTTTCAACTCGTAGGGCGAGTCGAAAAACATGTGAGCAGTATTATTTATGACGCTATTCATAACTCTGAAGCGGCCGTGATATGAGCCTGCCAAAACCATTACGAAATCATAGTAGCCTGGATTACGGCCTTCATCTAGCTTTATTTCATATCCGTAATGTGTGCTTGAACCAGCTATGTTCCAAACCCAGTAATGCTCATTTGCAGAGGTTAAAACGCTATTTTCTATGCTTATTTCCGACGCATATTTAAGGACAAATTCTAATTCACCATCATAGCTACAGTGAAACCTTATTTTCTCATTCTTTAGTGAAAGTTGTGCTCCCTCGTCCAGAACGAGGTTTGTGTAGCAGTCGGCTGTTCTAGTCACCGGATTGTAAGTGAAAAGTGAAGGATTGTTTATCGCGTCTGCTATTTTCGCTAATGTAGCGTTTCTTCTCCTAACTATTATTCCACTTTTCTTTATTGGGTAGCTCTTGTAGCTTTGGCAGTAGTAGTTAGAAACGTATTCTCCGTAGAGAATTCCTTTGTTTGGGAATAGGTATTTATCAGCGTAGACTTGGAGGCAGTCAAAGTACCTTTTAGGTGAGTCTGGGCTGACTATGCTTAGGAAGATTGATTCGCTTGTGTTAACCTTATTATCGTGGGCCAAAAATTCGATTCTGTCATCGCGGAACATGTAAATCCATCCGTCACGAGTTCGAATTATTGTAACAGTATACCAGTTGTCGCGAAGGACGACGCCGTCATCGTAGTCTATGCTGAACTCAGCCTCGGAATGAGAAATAACACAGTGATGATGCGAATCGCAACATTGACTAAAGCCGTAGCTTCCCCAATTTTCTCCATAAGCCCTTATATAGGTAAAACCAAATCCTTCGCCTCCGCACTTCTCCATGGCTTCTGGAAACCTATACTTGAATCTCCATGTTCCATAGGCAATTGAGGATGAAATTGAAGCCCATGTTTCGCCTTCACTTGAATCCACAAAACCCTTAGAAACATGAGGCGCATACTCGCTTCCTCCAGACCATTCCGGAAGAGTTCTATTCCAAGGATCAGTCATACTTCGATTAAACGACTTTTTATCCGTGAAATAGTCGAAAATGTCTGGAGCTTCTTCTTCACTGAGAGTCGAAACAACCCACTCGTGATGGCTTTCGCCAAACTCATTATAGGCAATAGCGTGAATTTCATATATTCCATCTTCCTCCGGGACAGAAAAGACGAATCTGTTTGAAGTTTCATTCTGTTCGATTTTATTGACTTCCCAGCTGAAATTGGCTGGTTCATCGACCGTTACCGAAAATTCTATCAAGTCTCCCTTCTCAACAAGATACATCACGTCCTTATCATCATCCTTATATCTGGGGTGGCCACCGCTCGAATACCAATCAATTATGGATGGTTTTGCACTAACGGATCTAAAAGCGAAAAAGCCGGAACTAAAACTTACTAACAAAATGGAAACGAGAAACCATGCCAACGAAATTCTTTTCATCTAATCGCCTCCTTTTGAAATTTCTTTCTAAATTTGAAGGTTGCAATAATAACGACAGCCGTTAGGGTGAGAAGAAGCACCCATTCAGATGGGAACTCTGAAACCACAGCATAGGTGTAGTAGCTTCCAGCGTTATCCTCCACGGCAACATTCCCGGAGTAATCATATGCAATTACTTTGTAATACACGAGTGTTCCAGCTGAGAAACCTGGTATTTCTCCAGCGTAAGTGTTTCCAGCCGAGTTTTCCATGGTAACGTTGTGCCAAATGTCTTCGCCAGCAACCTTGTAGGAAAGAATAACAGCCATAACACCTGTGCCTTCATCTGTAACATTGGCGAAAACCGTTACTGTCTGATCTGGCCTAACGGTTGCGGGCGCTCTATAAACAGCCTCAATCGTAGGAGCCACTCTATCCTTACTTAAGGTAAAGTTTACGATTACCGTTTGGTTCTCAAGGACTTGAATAGACTTTGATTGCGAATAGTAACCAAGCTTGGATGCAGACATAGTATAGTTTCCAATTGGAACGTTGTTTAGAACGTATCCACCCGTCGAGTTTGTTGCTGCTTCGTAACCGTTCAATGTTATCGTGGCGCCCTCAACCGGATTTCCTAAGTCGTCAAGCACGACTCCAGTAACCGAGCCCGTTATCTTCCCTTCGATGTATGCTTCTCCAGTATCAATGTTAATGACAACCGTTTTGAGCGGAGTGTCTGGATCTTCGCGAAGCCAGCTTTCATCAAGGTTAAGACCACTAAAAGTAGCGTTCTTCCCATCCTTCGAAGCGATAATCGTGTAGCTATATTCTATTTTAAAGGGATTAGCGGGCATTTCGGAGCGGCTGTCTCTAAGCCATAAGGCGAAAAAAGGCCCATCACCAGACATAGCGACCACTTTCGAGTCAAATTTCCATACAAACGATTTGCCGCCAGTTTCCTCAAGAAGAGGATAGTATTCTTCTCCGTCCTCTTCTATAGGTATTAGTCCAGGATCAGAAGTGTAATCGTTGTCTTCGATATAGCCTACTCCATCAACATAGATCGTCGAGTTGTCAACTTGAAGCTCAACTTCTCCTCGATAGATGTCGTCGTAAAGCCTAACGTAGCCATCTGGAACCCATGTTATATTCTTCTTTACATGCCAAGGATCCCATTTCCTAACTTCAAATCCAAGGTTATCAAAGTTGTAGGGCTGAATCGCCGCCTTTATTTCAAGCTCGCAGGTATCCCAAAGAGTCTTATTCTCCTGGCTTACGACTTTTAGGCGTATCTTGTCCCGCGTATAGTTGAGCATGAAGTGCAAAATGTCTCCTTCGCGAATTTCGCTTGATGAAACGACACGGCTGGCACGGAGTATTTCGCCATACAGATTGTCAAAAAGTTGTAGCTGGAACAATCTCCAATAGGGCGATCTGAGGCTACAGGATATTCTAACGGCGTCTACTGTCCGCCATGGGCCGGCATCCCATCTGTAGCTGTAATCAGCTACAACTATGGTTTTTTCAGGATTCTCCGAAGGAAGCGAAGTATGTCCATCTTCGCCTGTGAATGTTTCTCGTAGAGGTTGGCTGCTTAGCAATCTGTAGTGATGATAATAGCAGCTATATTCCTCGGTTGCGTAAGGCTTGGCTGGTTGCATGTTTTCAGATGGATAATTTGCATCATCAACCTCGTTTATAACGAGGATCGTGGCGTTTGGAACAGGATTCCCATGCTTATCTATAACTTTGACATCCAAATAGTATTTGACCGTTGCAGCTTTCTTCACTGTTTTATTTTCGCAACAACTAAAAATTCCTGGTGTAAGCGCCAAACGGTCAAATCTACAGTTAACCAGGCCCAGTTCAGAGGATATGTAGCTTTTCCAGTCGTATGGGGCGCCGTTACAGTAGCATGTATGCGACTGTCCGTAGGTCTGGGCTAAACTCTCCTTTATGGTTATATTTCCATTTTCCACTCTAACATCGTATATGTTCAGCTTGTCTCTATGAGCATTAGTTGAAAAAACAACGTTTATTGTCTCTGCTCCGGAGAAAAGAACATTCCTAATTAAGAAATTGTTTATGTTTACGTCGTCAATATAGATCCAGAAAGATTTAGGCCCCTCCGCGAATTCCTTTTCTTCCCTCAATGCAGTGGAGTACGAACCTTGGTAAATGTAGGTTCCTATATCAACTTGATGCATGCGGGTAAGTCTCGAATCTGTAATGACTACTTCGTAAGGTGAGTCGAGGAAGAGATGCCCAAAATTGTCTATTACAGAATTGTACACTCTGAATTCTCCGTGAAAGGCTGTTGCAAGAGGACGTTGACTTCCACCACTAAAATAGCCTGGTCCAAACGAGCCTTTACGTGCCCAAAGCCACATTAGAATCTCAGAGCCCCAATGGGTGGTTGACCCGGCAAGATTCCAGACAAAATAATGCTCATTCGTAGTTGTTATCATGCTATTTCTAATCGTCAGCCGGGAACCATAATCAGCTACAAACTGTAGCTCACCATCTTCTTGGCAGTCAAACTTTAAAGTCTCATTCTCAATAACAAGACTTGCTCCTTCATCCACCACAAGATTAGTACGGCAAACCGCAGTTCTAGTTCCATAATCGTAAGAGAAAAGCGACGGATTGTTCAGCATCTCAGCTATTTCAACCAAAGTAACATTTCTGCCTTGAACTATAATTCCCGTCTTGTTTATGGGATAGTAGTCATAGTCAGAGCAATACAAGTCGGCGACGTAATCGCCGAGAAATATCTTCTTTTCCGGAAAGAAGTACCTTTCTTTATAAATTTCTACACAGTCTATTTGAAAGTGAGCGGTTCCCTCAGGCAAGGCGCGAATACAAATGTACTTCGAGCTTGCCACTTCATCATAAGCATGCATTTCAAAATAGAGTGGATCAGCGTCTTCTCCGTTCACTATGACTTTTTTGAAGAGGTACAGCCAACCATCTTTCCGGATTATGGTCACTTCGTACCAAAACTTTGTGTGGTAGAAGCCTACTCCGTCATAGTCTATGCTGAAGCTTTCTCCGTCGTGCCTTATCGTGACATGGTGATGAGCCGTTGACTCGACTGGATATACATAGGAAATGTCAGATTCAGAGTCATCCATGAAATAGATTTCCGCCCATGGGATTTCGCTGGTTTCAACTCCTTTTGGAAATCTATACCTAAACTTCCAAGTTCCTTCAGTGACATTTGACAGAGTGGTTATGTAGACTGTGCTTTCGTTGTTGTCTGTGTCAGCCCACAGTTTACTCGTATTAGGATAGTATTTTTCATGCCAGTCGTACCATTCTGGAAGAGGCCTACCCCACGGATCGGTTTTCGTCCTGTTTCTGCACTTTCCATCTGTGAAATAGTCGAAGACGACGGGTGCTTCCTCAGCGCTCAGGGTTGAAATAACCCATTCTAAATGATCTTCACCAAGTTTGTTCCAAGCTTTAACGTGGATCTCCCAAATTCCCGCTCTTATAGGAACGTTAAACGTAAAGGAGCTTAAAGTTAAATCCGATTCTTCGAAAACAACAGCTTTATTCACTTCCCACGTGAAATTGGAAATTTCATCAGTTGTCACTTTAAATGTTACTGAATCTCCTTCTTTAACTAAGTACATAGTATCTTGGAGAGAATCCTTGTTGGAGGGATTTCCTCCAGTTGATTCCCAAGCTACAATGTGCAGAGGTTGAGCCTCAACCCTAATGGATCCATCAAAGATTGAGAAAACCCCGAAAACCAAAATGGTTAGGACCATGACAGCGAACAAGATTTTAGCTTTGCCCATGATTCTCACCTTTTCTCTTTAAGGGGTGTGAAAAAGCCAAAATTACTATCGCCAACAAGGAGGAGCGAAATTTGTGATGCTGGTTTTTTCATCGACATTCATCATCAGCTGTATCTTACGTCTTAATACTAAAGATAGATTATGGATAAAAAGTTTACGCAAACAACAGTTCAACAGAAATACGTAAGAACAAATTAGCTTGTAAGTATGGAAAGATAGGCAGCTGTTCCTAAGAAAGCGTAAATGAAATAAGGGAAGGCCAAATCAAAAACATACTGAATCCGGAAAAATCAGCCGGGGTAGCCTAGCCTGGTTAGGGCGCCAGACTCATGATCTGGAGAGCGTTTGGTGGTCAGATGCCCAGAAGTCGCGGGTTCGAAGCCCGCCCCCGGCACTATTGAATGATCCCACTAAAAGATTTACAGTTCAAATACTTTGTGATGCAGGCTGGCGATACGAGTGTTGACCCTAACGATGACGCTAGGAAACAGGTAGTACACGATCATAACGGACGTGGTGCCGTTGGGTTGGATGGACCCGTAATAGGGCAAGTGTGCAAAATCTAGCCAGCGAAGGCTCTTATTTCCCTTTTTCTTTTGTCTTTTCAATACCAGACATAATAAGCTCCTAACTGTAGCAGAGGTTTCCTTAGTTTGGTTATATTCTGGTGTGGGAATATTTTGCGGTTTGCAATTATGGATATATCTGGTTTTTCGAGTTTATTTTCTGGAGGGGTCAGAGGAGATGCGGAGAAGGCGTGTGGAGTTCCGTTTTTGTTTTCCGCCCATTTACGGGGTTTATGATACTGGAGAAGGGGTCATCTACGTGTTTGGGGAGCATGACGGTAAGATTGAGGATGTTTTGAGCCATGAAGTTTTGCATTGGGTTGTGCAGAAGCTGGCTGGGAAGAAGGCGAGTTTGCAGCTGGATAATATTCCGCCGGAATGGTTGAGAGCGTAGCGTAGAAGATTTTTGAGGGTTCGCTTTTCGGGTTTCCTCAAAGCTTATTTCTGTTAACTGCGTATTCCACATTTCTCTAAAGGAGAAAAAGGAAATGGTAACAGTAAGCGAGTCTTTGAGCTCTGCGTATAACGAGTTAATGGGGAGAGTTAGGGAAATAGTTGTTTTTCAGTCGGCGGTTTCGGTGCTTCATTGGGACATGGAAACGTATATGCCGCCTAGAGGGATTGTTCTTCGAAGCCAGCAGCTGTCGTTGCTGAGTCGAATTGGGCATAGAATGATTACGAGCCCTGAAATCGGAAAACTGCTACAAAGGATTATGGAGCATCCTGAATACGATAGGCTAGATGAAGTGCAGAGGAGAAACGTATATCTCGTCAAAAAGCACTACGACGAACAGACCAAACTGCCCGAAAAACTCGTGGCTGAAACAGCGAAGCAGCGAGCGATAACCACGGAGGTTTGGAAGAAAGCTAAAGCCGCGAAAAACTACGCTGTGTTTAAGCCGGAGCTTGAAAAACTGGTTGAGCTGAGAAAGGAAGCTGCTGAGATTCTGATGGAGGTAAAAAGGACCGCGACACCCTATGACGCGCTTATTGACATCTTCGAACCGAAGACAACATCCGAGGAAATAGCGAAAACCTTTGACGAGTTGAAAAAAGGGTTAATCGCCATACTGGAAAAATGTCAAACAGCGCCTCGGCAGCCGGACGTAACGGTTCTTAAACGCCGAGTGCCCATAGAGGTTCAACGTCGAATTTCTGTTTCCCTCGCCGAATTTATTGGTTACGACACGAAATCAAGTAAGGCTGGAGGCAGAATTGACGAGACGGAGCATCCGTTCACAACCGGATATTATGATGACGTACGAATCACAACGCATTATTACGAGGACAACCCTTTCTCGTCTATCTTTTCGGTGCTACACGAAGGAGGACACGCGCTTTACGAGCAAAACTTAAATCCGGAATGGATTTACCAGCCTGTTGGAACCGCTTGCTCCTCCGGGTTCCATGAGTCTCAATCACGTTTCGTGGAAAACATCGTTGGAAGGTCACGTGAGTTCTGGACATACTATTTCCCCATATTAAATGAGCTGACGGGAAACGCTTTCTCAAACGTTCAGTTAGACCAGCTTGTTCACGCGGTAAACTGCGTTAGACCTTCAAAGATACGGGTGGAAGCCGACGAGGTAACCTACTGCCTCCACATAATCATAAGGTTCGAAATTGAACAAGACCTATTCGCTGGAAAAGTCGCGGTGGCAGAGCTCCCCGAAGTGTGGAACCAAAAATACGCCGAGTATTTAGGGGTAAAAATCGAAAACGACTCGGAAGGCGTGATGCAGGACACACATTGGGCTAGCGGACTTTACGGGTATTTCCCAAGCTACGCGTTAGGCAATGTTTACAGCGGACAAATCTTGGCAAGGCTGGAGAAAGACTTACCGGACTGGAAGACACAGCTTGCAAAAGGCAAGTTTCACCATGTCAAAGAATGGTTGACAAAGAACATTTACATGTATGGCAACCTTTACGACCCAATTGACCTACTGAAGAAGATAACAGGTGAGGGAATCAACGTTAAGCATTAT
>Ga0190306_1000496_pt1 | contig 13121 bp, 15 predicted proteins | sample 48700734_MG_FD_161657 | JGI IMG/M metagenome (GOLD analysis project Ga0190306, IMG submission 161657) | Hydrothermal vent sediment bacterial communities from Southern Trench, Guaymas Basin, Mexico - 4870-07-3-4_MG | ecosystem: Environmental > Aquatic > Marine > Hydrothermal vents > Sediment ... | reverse complement strand
TCTCGGTTATCATTACATAATGATATATACCAAAGAAAAGCAGAAAAGTCAAGTTTCTTCTCAAAAATTCTCCTTTTTGGGGTGGTTATGGGTTGGTTCATTATCAATCCAGAATGGGGAAGAGAGAGGGTTTTATTTTCCTGCCTTCTTCCTTGTATGGACAAATCGGTATTGAAGGCTGTTGTATATTTCAATCATCCTGTCTGTTACAACATCCCAGGAATACTTTTCATTTACATCAATCAACCCATTCCTTATAAACTTCCTTCTTTGCTTTTCATTGTCCAGCACCTGCTCAAGTGCCCCAGCATACTCTATGGGATTTTCAGTTTTTACCAGTATTCCATTCTCTCCAGAGTTTATAACCGTATCATAGCCCCTGATGCAGGATGCAACCACAGGGGTGCCAGATGCCATTGCCTCAATCAGGACAATACCAAAAGACTCATTCCCTGTTGCTGGTGATGTATAAACATGGGCACTCCTGAAGTAACAGGGAAGTTCGTCAGCAGAGACCCTGCCCACAAACACGAACCTGTCTTCCATTCCATATGCCTTCACCTGCTGGACATATCTTTCCCTCAAAGGTCCATCCCCAACAACAACACATACTGCATCTGATTTAATGAACCTGAATGCCTCAATCAACCTGTGAAGCCCCTTTCTCCTGTCAAGTCTTCCCACAAACAGAACAGTTTTGCTGTCCAGCATCCATTGGATTTTCTTCCCTTCTGGTGTGAACCTCTCTGTATCCACTGCGTTCGGGACTATCACATAATCTCCGGGAACGAACCTTTTATTGGTCTCCTCCGCATATCTTGATACAGCAATCTTCACATCAATTTTCTCATTCACCCCTGAAAACATACTTCTGTAAATGGTATCTATCACAGGGAAACCCCTGTCTGAATATGTATGGAATGTGGCAACAATAGGTGATTTTGCATACTTGACAGCAAAAAAGGAGAGGTCGGGGAAGATCGGGCCATTTGTGTGGACAATCTGGTATCCACCCTGCTCCATAATCCTTCTCATCATTGAGGGCACATCCATACCAATGGGGAGTGTGGCAAATGAACCAAGGCCAGGAATCCTGTGAACCCTTCCAATCCTTATTGCAGGATAGAGTCTATCCTCTGGTCCATAACTCCCGGTGATGATGTCCACAGAGTGCCCTTTCCTCTTCAGCCATGTGGCAAGCCCATGGGCATACTCTGTCACACCCGAAAAGTAAGGGTAGTATGCATCGGATACTACGGCAATTCTCATATGAGAATATTATCCCCTGAAAAATACCCATGTCAAGGGGCCATGGATTCCCAAAACCCCTTCTTTCTCAATGTGACATTTCTATATAGTAATAACTCATGACATTTCTAAATAGTAATCACAAACTTCTGTTGAATCTTGACATGGAGTTTTTTTTATGTTAGAATACTTTTATGTTGTGGGTTTTGTTTCTATTCGGAGAGATAAATTTATTAAAGGTTGAAGATGCAGGAGGGATTCAGGACTTTGCAGTCATAGATGACACTACTGCATTGCTTCTCTATAAAGACCATCTGAATATCCTGAATACTGCAAAGAACAGAAGTATAAGGATTCCACTTTCAGCAGGAAATACAAAATTAGAGATTGGAAAAGATGCCATCTATGTTTTTAATAAATACCTGAAGGAAATTTACAGATTTGACTCTCAATCCAGGACAATCAGGAAAATACACCCCCATGCCCTCCTGTGGTGCATGGATATGGCAACATCACCTTATGATACTTCATTTTACTTTCTCTCCACTTCTATTGAAAGAAAACAGTATCTATACACTGGTTCTCCAGAAAATCCAGCAATGCTGGGAAAATTACCCCAACATGAGTATTCAGGGATTGAAAAAACACTCAGGGGGCCTATACTTATATCCAAAAGCCTTTTCCCAAATCGCTTTGTAATCTATCATTATTCAAAAACGGGCACGGTTGTTTTTCCATTCACATATTCCAGGCCATTCACCCTTTCACCTTCTGGATATTTTATTCTTTATACCTCAAGGGATAAAAAGAAACTCCTGGTTAAAGGAGAAAATTACGCTGAATATCCTTCTCTGGGAAAAATATACAGGATTTCATGGAAGATTCCTGAGTATCTTGGTATCATTTCGGGTAGTTATCTGCTCATTATCTCTGATACCACACACCCACATTTCAAAATCTCATGCCCATCCTGTGGATACGAAAATGAATTCAATTACAATTTCTGTATAAATTGTGGGCATCCATTGAAGGATGTAAAGATTAAAAAACTTGTGAATTTCAGGGAAGAAAATATATTGAAAAACCTTGAAATCGCCTTTAACAATCTTAACCAGAAGATTCAGGAAGAGAGAAAGGTTGTCTATCTGAAAAAAGAAGAAAAAGTGGAGAAGCCTTCTGAAACTGCACCTATTGAGGAAAAAAACAAGCCAGTAGCAAAGGAGAAATCACAGGAAGTGAAGAAGGAAAAGCCCGGTACCACACAACCAATAAAAACAAAACTTCCTGAAATAGCCAAAAAATTTAAGAAGAGGAGACCTTTCCCCGAGATGGAGACCCCTTCATTCTTTGAGGTTCCAAAAGGTGATGTGGTGCGTTCTCTCACCGTGTTTGTATCTGGCGGTGGTGCATTTGCCACAGAAGAAGAGGGATACTCACCCATGGGAACATTCCTTGTCGGGTTTGGGGATATATTCCAGGTTGAATTCTCAACATTGGGTGTTATTAACACCCTTCTCACAGGTTCATCAGTTCTTCCAGCACTCTCCTTCAAGATGAACCTGACAAACACATTCAGGGATAGATTGCATCTGGGCAAGGATTTTCCCATAATTTCCATTGGATTGAGGGGAACATGGTGGAATTCATATTACTCCAATGGAATCACATATTCTACACGATACGCATATCTTTTCTCTGTTATTGAAAAGCAATTTGGAAACCTTACCGTGGTGGGTGGTATCTCCATATGTGATACAAGGGCAAAAACATCAGTAAGTCCTATGGTTGTAAGAAACCCAACCCTGCTTTATGGGGGCACTGAGTTCAAGATGAATGAAAACTCATACATTGTTTTTGAAATTTCACAATTGTCAGGTTACAGGTTTCATTCTGATGGGTCTGTTTCTGGGGATGACCTTGTTAAAGGCATGTGGTGGTCAATAGGTGGAAAAACCTATGTGACCAAATGGCTGATAGTGAATGCCAGTGCGAGATTTGATGCAGAGGAAGGCGTCAGGTTCCAGGGTCCTGCAGATGCAAAACTCTGGGCAGGAATAAGTCTGCTACTGCCCCTTGATTATTACTATTCACAGTTGAGGTAGTTATGCTGAAGATACTACCCGTTATATTCTTAATCCCCTTGATTCTCTTTGCAGGTATAAAGTGCCCTCACTGTGGGGCTGAGAATCCTGATGACGCAAAGTTCTGCTGGAAGTGTGGAAAACCATTGAAGGGAAAACAACAGGCAACTATCCAGAAGAAGGAACAATCCGGGAAGAGAGAACAACACTTTATAAAATGTCCATACTGCGGAGCAGAAAACCCTGAAGATGCAAAGTTTTGCTGGAAATGTGGAAAACCACTCAGACAAGAAAAAAAGAAGGAAGCGAGGAAGTCCTCCCCTGAGGTCACCAGACAAAGAGAACCCCTGAAGGCAAATGAAGCACTCCTTGATTCAATACTTCTGGAACTCAGGGAAATCAAAAAACACCAAAAAAAGATGGACAAGCTTCTGGATTACAAGGATAAAGAGATTGAAAGGTTAAAAAGGGAACTCAATAGTAAGCCTTACGAATACCTCAACCTGGGCTGTCTTTTAGGCTCACTGGTAACAATGTTGCTATTTGCTTTATCTTTCTCTTGATAAAAAGGAGGTGATAAATGAGGTGGTTTTATTTGGTTATTTTAACAGGTCTTACAATCTTTGCACAGGAAGCTACTGTTATCTCCCAGCCTGTGAACCCAAACAGGGTTTTCTCCACACCAACTGCAGAGGTATTGAATTCCCTTGATGTATTACTCTCTGGTGGTAGCGTGGTAGGGCTTGAAGAGGAGAGATACTTCCTTGGGAACATCTATGCTGGATTTGGTAATTTGATGGAACTTGAGGTATCCACCTCAAATTTTGTTGATGCACTGAAAAAGAGATCTGCAACCCTGCCTGCATCTTCATTCAAAATGAGTTTTCTCCCTTCAAGTAGTGCCTTTGGACTATCAATGCTTGTGAAGAAAACCCTGTGGAATGAAAGGGAACTGGGAAACTACAGGTACTACACAAGATTCTCCGATGTCTTCATAATTCTTGGATACAGGAAGGATTTCTTCAGTTTGAATGCGGGTTTCAATCTTCACGATATGAGGATAAAGACCTACTCCTACATAACAGGAATTACATCGGACGAAATAAAGAAGGAAGAATACCGTGTTTTTGCTAATCTCATGCTCAGGGCGAATGAAAAGACCTATGCAATGATTGAATTTACCCCCGCATCAAGAGTATCCTTCCCATCCGATGGTTCAATCTCACCCGACGATATTGAGCAGGTGTATGCTGTAACACTTGGTGGAAGATACTTCTTCACGTACTTCCTCTCATTGGATGCTGGGGTGTTGTACAGGAGTGACTTTAGAGGCCCTGCAGATGCTGTGATAAATGTAATCCTCAACCTTGCAGTGCCACTTGGAAAGGCAATACAAAAATGATGTTACTATTATTAATAGCCCTTGATACCCTCACCGTTGCTGTGGCCGACTTTGAAAACCTTGGGGGAATTGAAGAGGGTTATGCAAATGCCTTCCCCTCCATGCTTATTACCACCCTTTCAAAATACGAAAATATAAAGGTGCTTGAAAGGGAGAGCCTGCGTAAGGCGCTTGAAGAATTCAGGATACAGACACTCTCCGGAATTAACCCTGATGCATTTAGAAAATTGGGGGATTGGCTTGGTGCTGATGGAATAATTACAGGGAGTTTCACTGTTATTGATGGTGCTATAAGGGTGGATGCAAGAGTCATTGATACAAAAACAGGGATTGTTCTTACAGGTGTAAGTTTTACATCCAGAAATAAAGAGCAGATACCTGATTCAATTGCCTCGCTTATCACCTCCTCCCTACAGATGGATGAATCTAAGGAAGAGGGAACAGTTGAAATCTATTTCAGATTAACATACTCTCCCCTTGCAACGGGAAAGATCTACCATCAAATAATAAGGTTGTATATTGATGGCATTTACATGGGAACATCTCCACCTGTTAGGGATGTAAATAGGTGGGTAAGAATCTTTGCAGTTAAATTGAAACCTGACAGGATGTATAAAATAAAACTTGAACACGGATACGTTGAGAAGGGGAAATGGCTTGGGCCTTATGACATGCAGCCTGAAACATTCATTATTTCATTAAAACCCGGCGAAATTCACACAATAAAGTATGAGTTTGTGAAAGGGGGCATAAAGGACTTTTTCAAATTTATAAATAGATAAAAGTAAATGACGGTATTTTTTGAAAAATTTATTGATTTATTTATTATTTTTGTTAATCTTTATTTATGGAGCGACTGATTGAAGGCGTTTTGAAAAGATATAGGGGCCCGGGAGATATTGATGAAAATGAGCTGGAAGAAGTTTCTGCGTCTATAGAAAACTTCCTGGAATACGCTCGTAGAAAAGATAGACCACCCATTGAAAGAGCCATTGGGATCGGTAAACTTCTCCGAAGTTTTGGTGCACCTGTGGAAGGTTACAAACTCATGATGGCTGATGCAGAATACTACAGGGAGATAGGGAATGAAAGGCTCTACTGGAACAGGCTCTACTATGCACATTCATTCATGGTAACGGGATATCCCACACAAAAAATAGAGAAAAATTTGAATGAGTACATAAGGGCCCTGAGGAGAAAGAAAAGGTATGTTTATTTTCTTCCCCTTTTTCTCAATGTTAAAGGAAACATCCTCCATATCTACAGGGAAAAATATGAAGAGGCAGAAGAGGTATATAAAGAGGCACTTGAGACCATACAGACCTTTGATGAATCACATTATTCTGAATTCACCATGAAAGATTACCATTGGTCATTGAAGGCTATTGTAAATAACTATGTGGATATGTTACTCAAGATTGAAAGGAATCAGGAACAGGAGAAGAAACTTGAACTTTTGAGGGATTTGCTTGAAGAGGAGGAGAAGGAACTCCCCTATATAAATCTCCTCTCCCTTATCAACAAGGCAGAGATTGAAATTTCAAGAAAAAATCTTGAGGTTGCTGAAAGGTATCTCAAAGAGGCAGTAATAAAAATGGATAGAGAGTTTGAAGGATTTATCCTACCCAGTGTAAATAGAGATTATGGACTAATTTGGGCAATAAAGGGTGATATTGATAAGGCGGTCAAATACACATTAGACGCATTTGGAAACTCTGCCTATTATGGAAACAGCCTAACAGAAACAGAATCACTTGAGGCCATTCTTAAAATCTTCAGGATGTTATCCAATGAGGTTCGTGGTGAAGACCGCTTTGAGTTTTTCAAAAAGAAGGGTTTGATAGATGCATTCCTGAACATACTCAGTTATAAAGACTGGGTTCTCGGCGCAGAGCACTCTCCAGATGTTGCCCAGCTATCAAGACTGATCTCCGAACACCTGAATTTTTCAAAAGAAACAAAAAAATCAATAGGTTTTGCAGCCATGCTCCACGATGTTGGGAAGATTATGATTCCATGGTACACACTGAACAAGCCAGCACCGCCTGATGAAATAGACTGGGACTTAATCCAGGCACATGTTTATGAAGGATACAGGATTGTGAAGAAACTCGGTTTTGACAGAGAGGCAGAATGGGTGCTTGAGCACCATGAGAGGTGCGATGGGTCAGGGTATCCTTTTGGCAAAAAAAATCCATCCCTTGAATCACAGGTTATAGCAATCAGTGATACCTTTGATGCTGCTATATCTCATGGAAGAAGATATAGACTCCCCAAAACAGCAGAAGAGGTGCTTGAGGAAATAGAGGCAGACAGGGAGAAATTCTATCCAGAGGTGATTGAGGCACTCAGGAAGGCATTACCATCAATGTGAGTGCGTGATTTTTATCACCTTTCCTTTACTATCAATGGTTGCCCTTATTACCTTCTCTATCTCCTGCCCGTCCTCTGTTTTAAAATACTTTCTGAACACTGCAACCCAAACCTTTGATGGCTTTCTGGGCCTCATCCTTGCCTTTTCATAGGTGGAATCAGATACAACCATTTCTCTCTCTTCAATGTGGGGAGGAACATCTGCAAATTCTGGAAAATCCTTTATTATCTCATCCCTTGCAATCCTCTCAATGTCTCTCCTGTCCATCTCCTACCTCCTGTATCTTGTGAAGGGGTCACCAAGGAAGACAAATTGTAAAAGTGTCTTCTGGTCATCCTCATCAAGGAAACCCTGCGTTTTTATCATTGTCCTGAAAAATTTATGCCTTGCATTATTGAATGCCTTACCAGCAGGTCTTCCTTTGAGCATCTCCTCAAAGAAGAGTTTCACTATAAGGTCTGCCTCTGTGGATGGGGGCTTGAACGGGCCATAGGCAATGGTGGTGGAACCAATAAAAACAGAAACACCCCTTTCAAGGAATGTTAAACTCATTGATTCTTCTATCTTCTTTCCAATAATATATGCACCATAACATGCCTCTGTTGCCACCACACCATACTCAATCTCTTCAAGGTTCTTTGGCGTTATTGCAACTGGATACCTATCCCCTTCCTGCCCATACCAGAATGGTGTATCCTGAGAGCCATGAAGGTTGAAGTAGAAAAAAGTATGTCTGGAAGGAAGTTCAATATCCCTGTATGTTACAGGTGGGGAAAGTAAAAGTCTTTTCCCATTAAGAACACGGAAGACCTCCCTTGAGGCAAGTCTCCATACTTTTGCAGACATACCAAAAGACCTTTTCTTATTCACATCTTCTCCAAGCCTCTGTATAAGGAGGTGGAGAAATTCTATATCACCTCCATCTGGTAGTCTTGCAACAATTCTCTCTGGAAGGAGAAGGTCATCATCACTTGATGAATAGATATTGTCAGTATAAACATACTCATCCCCATCGTATGCAGGGTTCTTCACCCTGCCAAATGGAATGAGTTCATCACCGCCAAGAAGGATGAATACATCATTGGGTTTTTCAAATTTCTTCAGTTTTTCAGGAATCTTTTCTGCCTCTGACTGAAGGATACTGAATCCCTTCCTTGTCATGTAGTCCAGGAGCAATTCAGTGTCCTTTACCCCCTTCTCCCCGAATCTCTTCTTCAATCTCTTCCTGTCCCAGACAAGACACTTCACTCTTCCTCCTTTCTCTTAATGTAAACATACAGGGCAAAGATATCCGAAGGGCTAACACCAGATATCCTTGAGGCCTCTCCAAGGGTTTCAGGCCTCTCCCTGGATAACTTTTCCCTTGCCTCCATTGTGATTGTCCTGATTTTTGAATAGTCAATATCCTCCGGGATTTTAACCCTCTCCATCTCTTTCAGTTTCTTTGCATGGGCGATTGCCCTCTGGATATAACCATCATACTTTGCCTCTATCTCAACCCTGAAGGCAACATCATGGGGAACCTCTTCATCAAGGAATTTATGAATGTCTTCAAAGTGAAACTCAGGCATCTTAAGAATATGGAAAAGGCTTGCTGGTTTACTGATGTTTATCTTTCCTGGAGATACCACAATCCTTTTCATCTTTTTCAATAACTCATCCACCCTTCTTCTTCTCTCCTCCACCTTCTCAAGGAGCGTTTTATCCACAAGCCCGTATTTCACACCGTATCTGGCCAACCTTTCGTCTGCATTATCCTGTCTCAGAATAAGTCTGTATTCTGCCCTTGATGTGAACATCCTGTAAGGCTCTTTTGTTCCCCTGGTAACAAGGTCATCTATGAGAACCCCTATGTAAGCCTCATCCCTCCTCAATACAAATGGCTCTTCATCCCTTATCTTCAAGACTGCATTTATCCCTGCCATTATACCCTGTGCAGCAGCCTCTTCATATCCAGAGGTTCCATTTATCTGACCAGCAAGGAAAAGCCCCTGTATCTTCTTTGTCTCAAGGGAATGCCTTAGTTGTGTTGGGAAAACAAAGTCATACTCTATGGCATATCCTGGCCTTAAAAACTCCACCTGTTCAAGCCCTGGAATGGTTCTCATGAATTTCAATTGAATCTCCTCAGGCAGGGAGGAAGAAACACCATTCAGATAATACTCATTGGTATCCCTTCCATCAGGTTCCACAAATACATGATGCTTCCCCCTTTCAGGAAACTTCATAACCTTATCCTCAAGTGAAGGGCAGTATCTTGGACCAACCCCCTTGATTACACCTGCATAGAGAGGGGCAAATGCAATATTTTTCCTGATGATTTCATGGGTCTCTGGTGTTGTGTGGGTTAAATAGCATGGTATCTGGGGTGGATTGAACTCCACTGTCCTGTGGGAAAAATGCTCAGGGTTCTCATCCCCTGGCTGAATCTCCATCTTTGAAAAATCAATGGTTCTTCCATCTGCTCTGGCACTCGTTCCTGTTTTCAGCCTTCCAAGTTCAAACCCCAGTTTTTTCAGGGAATCTGAAAGACCTGTTGAGGGCGGTTCACCAAGCCTTCCAGCAGAAAATCTCACCATCCCTATGTGAACCAGCCCCTGCATGAATGTTCCAGTTGTCAGAATCACTGTTTTTGAATAATACTCTGTCCCTGTTTTTGTCTTCACACCAATCACCTTTTCCCCTTCTGCGAGGATTTCAACCACCTCTCCCTGTTTAACATCAACACTCTCCATGATCTTTTTCTTCATATAGGACCTGTAATCAGCCCTATCCACCTGCGCCCTGAGTGACCATACACTTGGTCCCTTTTTTCTGTTCAGCATCTTGAACTGAATACCTGTTTTATCTGTTGCAAATCCAATCTCACCACCGAGTGCATCTATCTCAAATACAAGGTGGCTCTTTGCAATACCCCCAACAGCAGGGTTGCACGGCATGTGTCCTATCATATCAAGGTGAATTGTGAGAACCAGAACACTGGCACCCATTCTTTTTGCTGCCAGTGCAGCCTCAATGCCTGCATGTCCAGCACCAACAACAATCACATCATACTGTTTCAAGAATCACAACCTCCACCTCTCCTTCAAGGAGTTTTTTGAATTTTTCAGCATCATTTATTGAACCAACAATCACACCATAGTGCATTGGAATGGCAATATCTGGTTTTATCATCCTTGCAGCCTCCACTGCCTCCTCTGCGGTCATAACGTATGTCCCTGATACAGGGAGAAGTGCAATATTACAATCAATATCCTTCATCTCAGGTATAAAATCTGTATCCCCTGCATGGTAAATCCTCACACCATCCACCTCCACAACATAACCAACCCATCCACTCGACCTCGTGTGGAAGGTCTTCCCCTGATTGTAGGCAGGAACTGCCTTTATCTTTATCCCCTCTATATCTATCTCCTCTCCTGGTCTGATGGGCTTTGCATTCCTCACCTTTCCCAGTCCATCGGGTGTTGTAATTACCACAGTCTCATTTCCTGAAATCTTTTCAATGTCTTCTGGTGAGAGATGGTCAAAGTGTGGGTGTGTTGCAAGGATTATGTCAGCCACAGGAAGTTCCCCTTTTATCTGGTATGGGTCTATGTAGATTTTTTTCTGGAGATCAAGGAGAAAACCAGAATGTCCAAGGTATTTTATGGATTCCAGAATTCCCTTTATTTTTCCTTCCATAACTCACCTCCTTTTTTGTGTGCCTGCTCACAATTTCTGCCTTTTTGTGCAGGCAATCAGTATGCAATCCTGACAATATACCCTGTATAACTGTTTCATTTTATTCTTCACTCAATCAATAATAAGAAAAAATGAATAATTTACAATACATGGCCTTTAATCTTCTCTGGCATGGTTTCCGTGAAGAATAATAGGGTATAGAATACAGAGGAAAAACCCGCACTTATCCCGCATACAACCAGTTTCTTCCTATCTGTATCACTCAGTTTAAGCATGCCTGCAAAGGTGGATGTGAGTGAACCACCAATCTGTGCAGCAGGCCCTTCTTTTCCTGCAGAACCACCTGTTGCAATGGATATTATGGTTGCGATCATTTTAACAGGTGCAATCAATGGATTAATCCTGCCATTCCACTTGATAACACTTGCAAGGAGTGTTGGTGTTTCAAGGTATCTTTTAATCAGGGTTATTAGATGGGTTTTCATAACACTATAATATTCATACACTAATAAATTACAAGTAAATTTTAATCCATTCGGGAATAATGAAATTTCTCAAACAGAAAAAGGAACCTATCTCTCCTTAAAAAGGTCCCCTATGGACCTGTATCCCTCCTCTGATGTCTGCTTCTGTCTCTGCTGCCTTGTATGTGTTGTTGGTTCAACTGTTTTACCTGTACTTATCTCATCAAGCATCCTCAACTGGGACTGGAGAACACCCCTCATCTGGGCAATGAACCCATCCCTCTGGGTTTTGAGTGCTGAAATCTGGTTCATTAAAGATTGAACCTCCTGCTTTGCCTGTTGTATAATCTCATCCGCCCGCATCTTTGCATTCTTTATGATGAGTTCCGCCTCCTTCTCCGCATTCCTCCTCAATTCGTCTGTTGTTTTCTGAGCACTCATGAGGGTATCCTGGAGGGTCTTCTCCATCCTTCTGTAATCCTCAATCTTTGCATCAAGTTCCCTGACCTGTTCAATCAGGGTGTTGTTCTCCCTGATGAGTTCCTCCATTTCCTTTGCCACCATCTCAAGGAAGATGTCAACCTCATGTTTATCATATCCCTTGAAGGTGGTCTTGAATTCCTGTTTCCTTATGTCAAGAGGGGTAACCTTCATTAAGGCCTCCTTCCCTGAAAAGGTTTTTTAATTATCCCAACAATTGTATAAATCACCAATTTCTCCATTTCTGTATGGTGGAGGCGGCGGGAATCGAACCCGCGTCCGGTGAAGCAGTTCCAGAGACATCTACATGCTTATCCCCTGTTTTTCTCCTCCCATCACACTCCCAGGGGCAGGATTGTGATGGGGGTTGCCTGCAAGCCTTTCCCCCTGCACCCGCAGGCAGGATGCAAGAGTATCCCCCTCTCATGACGCCCTATTCCAGAACCGGGGGGAATGGTTCTGGAAGGACGTGGCCGCTCAAATCAGGCAGCCAGTGCGTAGTCTGCGTTGGCAGTTGTTTTTTGCTGCAGGTTTTACGAGCGTGCAGCAGCTCGGCATGCAGTCTCTGGCCCAATTCTCCACCGTCGAGACCAGGTCGCCCCCGCATTATTATAATACCTTACAAAACCTCAAAAGTCAAGGCTATACCCCTAAAAATCAATTAAGCCACGTTTTTTGTGATAAAACCTATTGAAAGAGATTGGATTGCTTATTCTTTGCATATGGATAGATAGACAGTCCCTTCGCTTGATTTTTCAGAGTAACCTCAACAGATGTATTTCTGCAAAGTGAATCAATAACAACTGTATCCCTGAGATGAATGTCAATGACAAAAGGATACTTTACATAAACCCTTAAAACCATAACCATAAACACTGAGACACATCAAATCCATGATAAAAATCAGTCTTTTCATAGCCACCTCCTTAAAAATTCAGTGCTATTATAGACAATACTACCGATGGAAGATTTATAAGCGTCAGTCCTGTGAGGTAACCAGGCCTTTTTGAAGGATTGGGGTAAAGAATCTTAAAATACATAAGTGCACCTAAACCTTCTCCAATGCATGCACCAAGAAAACTGAACCCATGTTTCCACCATGGCTTTCTATCACGAAGGATATTTGCCATAATTCCAGGGGACAAAAATGATACCAGAACATCTGTAGATACAACCCATATAACACTCAGAGCCTGATAGTCTCCACCCCTATATTTGTATTATAATCAAGGCATCTGTGTTTCAGAAGGGTTATTCCTTCTGTCACCCCAAATTCCACTCCCATTCTAAAGAGTTTGTTTTCCATTAGTCCATCCTGATTATTGCCCCAAACAGTGGATAGATTCAATACATTGTTGCATGAATATAAGGATAGTGAAACATTCTCA
>Ga0190306_1000494_pt1 | contig 13143 bp, 13 predicted proteins | sample 48700734_MG_FD_161657 | JGI IMG/M metagenome (GOLD analysis project Ga0190306, IMG submission 161657) | Hydrothermal vent sediment bacterial communities from Southern Trench, Guaymas Basin, Mexico - 4870-07-3-4_MG | ecosystem: Environmental > Aquatic > Marine > Hydrothermal vents > Sediment ... | reverse complement strand
CCAACTGCCAATTGCTAACCTTGACTTATATGCATTTTTATGTTATACTTCAAAAAAATTTGGATTTTAAAAAATAAATAAGGAAAGGAGGTGAAGGAAAGTGAGGAAATGTCTTATTTGTTTTCTTGTTTTGCTTTTTACTATTCTTTCTGGAGTTGTTCTTGCTCAGGATATTAATAAGATTAATTCTCTACTTCAGAAAGGAACTTGGAAACTTACCTACCACGACACAGGAATGAGGTGGCGAGAATTAGAATTCTATACTTTTCAGAATACAACGGTGGTAGATGTGGAATATTACAATCGTCTTCTTTATAGAGAAGACGAGACTTCTATGTTGTATCAGGTATATAATAATAATACTATAAGGTTTGTTTGTTCTTATCTTTTTGCGCCTTTTCCTGAGAACTTTAAGGCTGAAATTGTGAAGTTGTCGGAAAAAGTGTTAATGTTGAAAGTTAGAGGGGATGTAGATCTTTTTGTAAAGGAAGGAGAAGTTAAACCTGGTAAAGCACCAGAGAGTTTGAAGAGGTGTTGGTATGGATCCGGAGTAGATAAAGGAGAGAAGGTGGAAGTTAAGCTTTGTTTTCATACTGACAAGGTAGAACTTTTCGGTAGGAAAAAGAAAAATTCTTCTTTCTTCAAAGTTGGTGATTTTCCTTTTAGATTTTTCAATCTCGGCACACCCTCATTGGTAGAAGTTGATTTTGAAAAAGGAACAGATCGTTTCCTCTTCTACCCAAAGAAGATAGTAGAAGAGGGAGGTATGATTTACTCTCCTGAATAAAAAATAAAAAAATAGAACGGCCCTTTTTTAAGGGCCGTTTTTTAGTGGATATTTGGTAAAAATTGGAATTCTACTTCTTGTTCTTTTTTGAAAATTTTTAAGCCAAGAAAATCTATCTGCCAATTTATTTTTTCAGGATTTAAATTCTTTTCTTTAAAAAAAGAATTCACTCCTCTTTGAATTTTTTTTATTTTTCTTTGGTTAATTTGTTCTATGGGCAGAATATAGTCATAAACATTAATCTTTTTATTTGGTAAGATAATAGTTTTTACCTCTATAAAGTGGAAAGTATTTCCTTTGCGAGAAATAATGTCAATTTCAAACCACTTCTTTTTATAATTTCTGGCAATAATTTTATGACCTTTCTTTTTTAGAAAAGAAATAGCCAAACTTTCTCCGCTTTGACCAATCTTTATTTTTGTGGGTCCTTTAGAGAAAAAGACATCTTTTACCCTTGACAAAATCATATTTTATTGTCTTGTATTAAAATAACCTTGACAAATCCTTATTTTTGTGGTCTTTTATGAAATTTTTTCTAAAAATCAGAATTGTCTTGAATGTTTTAGTTAAGAGGAAGAGGAGATTTATTCTCTCTATCAACCTAAATTGGCTTGAAGTTTTCTACAATCACCGATGTTTCACGTGAAACACTTTGGTTGCCAAAATGTTTCACGTGAAACATTTTGGCAAAAATTCCTTATTTAATGTGGAAAAAATGTTTCACGTGAAACATTTTAGGCTGAAATAGGCAAAAATGCAAGTGTTTCACGTGAAACATTTTGCGCGCAAAATGTTTCACGTGAAACATTTACTAAAAATACCTAAAAAACGTCAATGTTTCACGTGAAACACTTTGGTTGTCAAAATGTTTCACGTGAAACATTTGCAATTGTGGAAAACTTTAGGCATTTTAAAGCCAAAATTCTACTAAAAATCCTCTTCAAACTATTGACAAATGTTCATTTTTATGGTCTTTTCTAAGAAAAGCCCTTGACAAACAAAGGAATTTGTTGTCAAATAAAGGAAAATTTCCCTATTTAACTTCCATATTTCCCTATTTAAACTTCCACATTTCCACATTTATTTCCACATTCATTTCCATATTTCCCTATTTTTTTCCATATTTCCCTTATTTTTCCCTATTTTTTCCCTATTTTTTCCATATTTAACTTCCATATTTCCACATTTATTTCCATATTTACTTCCATATTCACTTCCACATTTCCATATTCATTTCCACATTTACTTCCGTATTTCCCTATTCAAACTTCCATATTTCTATAAGTTCTTGTTTAGAGTTAAAAGGTTAGGAAGCCAGTTTGGTAAAGAGGTTAGGAAGTTGGTGTTACTACCTATTTCGGTTTTTTGCTTGTATTTTGTCTTATATTTCTAACTTCCTAACCTAACTTCCATACCGGCTTCCTAACCCTCTAACTCCTTACTATTTACTTGGTTGTTTGTAATTTGTAATTTGTAATTTGGGATTTGGGATTTTAAAATTGTAGTTTTGTGTTTCGTTGCCCAGTAAAACTGGGCGAACCTCGCTCCTTCGGAGTGGGCACTTTACGCTTTGCGCTAAAGTTTTATTTAGACAATAAATATCAACGAATATCTATTGTCCTACCTTTTCTTTTTAAGGAGAATGTCGTAAAATAATAATATGAAAATAGAGGAAGCTATAAAAAGGTATTTGGATTATTTAGAAATAGAAAAAGGCAAATCAATAAAAACAAGAAGAAATTATCAGTATTACTTGTCTGTTTTTAAAAACTTTTTAGAGGGATTGAAAAAAACTGAAGTTTCAATAGAAGATATTGATCTTGAGTCAATTCGTCTTTTTCGTTTATTTTTGAATAGAAAAAAAATAGATGGCCAAAAAAGAACTTTAAGTAAAAAGACACAGAGTTATTACCTTATTGCTTTAAGGAATTTTCTTAAATACTTAATTCGTTATAATTACAAAGTTTTAAGCCCAGAAAAGATAGAATTACCAAAAATAGAACCAAGAGAGATTAAGGTTATTTCTTGGGAAGAATTAGAAAGATTGCTTTCTGCCCCTAAAGGAAATTCTTTAAAAGAATTAAGAGATAGAGCGATTTTAGAAATGCTTTTTTCTACTGGTTTAAGAGTTTCAGAGTTGACTAATTTAAAAAGAAAAGACATCAATCTGAAGGCAGATGAATTTACAGTAAGAGGCAAGGGTTCTAAAATAAGAATTGTTTTTTTGTCTTCAGTAGCTAAGCAGGCTCTTGCCAAATATCTAAAAAAAAGACAAGATAGCGAAGAACATCTCTTTGTTTCTTTGCCTAAAAAAAATAGAGTTACTCCTTTAACTTCGCGAAGTATTCAAAGAATTGTTTCTTATTGGGCAAGGAGGGCTGGTATTGTTAAACCAGTTACTCCTCATACTTTAAGGCATATGTTTGCTACTGATTTACTTCAAAACGGAGCTGATTTAAGAGCAATTCAAGAGCTGTTGGGTCATTCCCAAATAACAACTACTCAAGTTTATACCCATCTTTCAAATCAAGCCTTAAAAGAAGTTTATCAGGCTTTTCATGCTCGAAGAAGAAAAAAATTTAATAACATTTAGTCAATTCATTCGTTTTAATTATGGAGGAAGAAAAAAAATGGCTTAAGGAAGCCAGAAAAGGCGATAAAGAATCGTTTGGTTTGCTTTATGAGAAATATGGGCAGCAGATATTTAGATTTATTTATTGGCAGGTCTCTAACAAAGAACAAGCCGAAGATTTGAATCAAGAAGTTTTTTTAAAAGCCTGGAAGAATATTGAGAAATACCAAGAAAGAAATTGTCCTTTTTCTTCTTGGTTGTACAGGATAGCCAGAAATACAGTTATTGATTTTTACCGGACCCAAAAAAAGGTTTATCCTATTGAAGATGAAATTTTTTTCTCTGGAGGTGATGACTTAAGAGAAAATCCTAAGAAGATTGCTGAAACCAAAATAGAGATTGAAAGAGTAAAGAAAGTTTTGAATTCTTTACCAAACAACCAGAGAGAAATTATTATTTTGAAATTTATTGAAGGTTTTTCAAATAAAGAGATAGCCAAAATTTTAAAAAAAAGCGAAGGTGCCATCAGAATTCTTCAATATAGAGCTATTAAAAATCTAAAAAAAATATTATGATTTTTTTAGAATGGTTCAAAGCTAGAAAACTTAATAAAGATTTAGAAAAATTAAGAAGAGGAGAAATTTTGCCAGAAAAAGACAAAGAGATTTTTCTTTTTTTGAAGTCACTTTCTTCTTTAAAAGAAAAAACTCCTAAAACAAGTTTATCCTTTTTGAATTTAGATATTCTACCAGATAAAGCTGGCGAAGAGGAGTTTCTCTTTGAAAGAAATTTCTCTTTTAAAAGAGTTTTTTCTTTCTGGCAGGTTAAAGCAATTGGCTTAACTATTTTAGTTCTTCTTTCTCTTTTTTTACCGAAAGTTCTCTTTTTTCATTCACCTAAATTTGTTGGTTTAGACAAGGAAGCGATTGCTCAAGAAATTAAGGATATAAATAAAAACATCTATTTTGAAAACAAAGAGATGAATTTGATTTCAGAAATCTTATCTGAAAGAACCAGTAAGGGTTTGACTTATGAAGAAATTCAAAAAGAAATAAAAGAGATTAATCAGAAAGATAAAAAGAAAGAGAAAGAAGTAGAGGAAATTTTAAAAATTATCAAAGAGAAATAAAAATATGAAAAGAAGATATAATGTTTTAATTTTAACAATTCTATTTTCCTTTTTCTTTTTTAGAAGCGCGGCTGCTTTTAGTTTTCCTGATTTTTCTAAAATTTTTAGCGAAATAAAAGATAGAATCCTGAAAACAAGAGAAGAAGAGCAACTCACTTTAACTTTAAAGAAAAATGCCTTACTTGAAGCTGTTAATTTGTCAATTGACAATTATCAAGAACAGATAGAAATTCTTAAAGAAAGATGTCCTGTCAAAGAAGAATCTCTTGAAAAAGAAAAACTTTTCTCTCAGATAATAGAAGAATGTCTGAAAGAAAAAAATCGCCCTTTAATTTCAACTGATGAGGAGAATTTTGCTTCAACTACTAAAAAAGTTTTTTCTTCTCTTTCTTTAGAAGAAAAACAAGAAATTCTTTTCCAAGAAGCAGTTTGTCAGCAATTAGCTTTTTCTCTTGAAGTAAAGAATGAATTGGAAAACTTAAGGCAAGAAATTAAGGAAGCAGAATCTTTAACAGAGATAGAAGAGAAAGCTAAAGAACTTGATGCCCTGAAAGAAGCAAAGAAGCCAGGGACTATCTTGAGTCAAGAGGCAGTTTCAATAATTCAATCAGAAAAGAATATAAATATAGCTATTGAGAGAGTAAAAAAAATCTCCCTAGACCTCTATAATTTGAAACAAGAAAATTTTCAAATTATAGATATTCTAGAGAGATTGTTTTCTCTTGCCCAAAAAGATGCTGAGTTATCACTTCTACAATCAAGAATGGCTAAAATTCTTTTTGTTTATTACTATCCTTTTAGCGAGAAAGACAGAACATCTGTTAATTTAGTTAAAAAAGCAATTGAATTACAAGTAAAATCAAATAATCAAATTAGTTTAAGCGACCCTCGAGTTTTGATAGAAGAAAGCCAGAAAAACCTTAATTCTGCTTATCAAACCCTTCTTTTAATGTCTAAATTAGTTATGCTCAACGATTAAGCAACAGCTTCTTTTAATGTCTTTGAAGGTCTAAACTTAACCACTGTCTTAGCTGGAATCTTGATTTTTTCTCCGGTTTTAGGGTTAATACCAGTTCTAGCTGCTCTCTTAACTACTCTAAAAATACCAAAACCAGCAATATTAACTTCTTCTCCTTTAGAAAGCTTCTTAGTCATCTCCTCAAAAAGTTCATTGACTGTTTCCAATGATTGCTTTTTGCTTGTTTCTAAGTTTTTAGAAATAATTTCTGCTAAATCTTGCTTAGTCATTTTTTAATTTATTTTCCAATTTATTTTTCCCGACCTTGATTTTTTAAATTTAATTTCTCATTTCTAACTTTCCACCTCTCATTTCCCACCTCCTATTTCTTATATTTCCCACTTCCCATTTCTCACTTCCCACTTCCTATCTAGCGTATTCAATTGCTCGCAATTCTCTAATAACATTCACTTTAATCTCTCCTGGATATTTTAATTCTTTTTCAATTTTTTTGGCAATCTCCCTGGCTAATTTCATTGCTTGTAAATCATCAACTTCTTTAGCATTGACAAAAACTCTGATTTCTCGACCAGCTTGAATAGCATAGGCTTTTTCTACTCCTTCAAAAGAAGTAGCGATATTTTCTAAATCTTCTAATCTTTTAAGATATTTTTCTAAACTTTCTTTTCTTGCTCCTGGTCTGGCAGCCGAAGCAGCGTCAGCTGCAGCCACGATATATGCTTCTGGACTAGCAAAAGGATAATTTTCATGATGAGATTGCATTGCTTCAATTACTTCTTTTTCAATTTTATATTTTTCTAAAATTTTCCTGCCAATTTCAACATGGTCTCCGCCAATTTCATAATCTATCGCTTTGCCAATATCGTGGAGAAGAGCAGCTTTTTTGGCTACTTCAACATTTAAACCAAGCTCAGCTGCCATCATTTCTGCTAAATGAGCAGCCTCAACAGAGTGAAGTAAAACATTCTGGCCAAAACTAGTCCGATAAGCCAATCGGCCTAAAAGAAAAATGATTTCTTTGGGCAAATCATAAATGCCAAGCTCATAAGCAGCTTCTTCTCCTAATTCTTTAATTTTCTCACTAATTTCAGATTTGGCTTCTTCAACTTTTTCTTCAATTCTGGCAGGTTGAATTCTGCCATCTTTAATAAGTTTTTCTAAAGCAAGCTTGGCAATTTCTCTTCTTAAAGGACTAAACGAAGAAAGAATAACCACTTCTGGTGTTTCATCGATAATAACTTCTACGCCAGTCGCTTTTTCAAATGCCCTGATATTTCTGCCTTCTTTACCAATAATTTTTCCTTTTATTTCGTCGCTTGGCAAAGGGACAATAGAAGTGGTTACTTCGCTGATATGTGAACGCGTGTATCTTTGAATGGCTTCGCTAACAATCTCTGCTGCTTTCTTTTCTAATTCTTCTCTTCGGTATTTTTCTAATTTTTTCAAAGATTCCACCAAATCTTCCTTAGCGTTTTTTTCTACTATTTTCATCAATTCTTCCTTAGCCTTTTCTCTGTTCATCTTGGCAATTTCCTCTAATTTTTCAACCATTCTTGTTTTTATTCTTTCTATTTCTTCTTTAGTTTTCTGAATTTCTTTTTCTTTTCTTTCAGTTATTCTTTTTTGCTTTTCTATTTCTATAGCTCTTTTTTCCTGAATTTCTTCTCTCTTTACTAATCTCTCTTCAATTTTTAAAAGTTGTTTTTTTCTTTCCTTTTCTTCTTCTTGGGCTTTTTCAATAATTTTAGCTGCTTTTTCTTTGGCTTCAAGAAGAATATTTTTCGCTTCCTGCTTGGCTTCACTAACAATTTTTTTGATCTTTTCTTCTAAATTGTCCCTTTTTCTTTTAGTGATGAGTAATCTTAACCAATATCCTAAAGCTATGCCCAAAATAAGAAACCCCAAGTTTTTCAGAATCAAGACATTTTCTATCATTGTTAAGATAATAAACTATACCAAAAGCCCTTCACTTAGTCAAGAAATTCTTTACTCCTTTGACTTTTTTTGCTATTTTCTAAATTATGGAAATAAGAAATTTCTCAATTATTGCTCATATCGATCATGGCAAATCAACTTTGGCTGATAGATTTTTAGAAATTACTAAAACCATTCCTAAAGACAAACTTATTCCTCAGTATTTAGACAGATTGGATTTAGAAAGAGAGAGAGGGATTACTATTAAAATGCAACCTTGCCAATTAAGATATAGTTTAGATAACCAAAAAGAATTCCTTCTCAATCTTATTGATACTCCTGGCCATATTGACTTTCATTATGAAGTTTCTCGAGCGTTGAAAGCAGTCGAAGGAGCAATTCTTTTAGTTGATGTTACTAAAGGAGTCCAATCTCAAACTTTAGCCAATTTAGAGCTGGCTAAAAAAATAGGTTTGAAAATAATTCCAGCAATCAATAAGGTTGATTTAGAAACTTCTCTTTTAGAGGAAGTAAAAAAGGAGGTTTCAGAAATAACCCAGAGAAAAGAAGAAGAAATTTCTTTAATTTCAGCTAAGACCGGCTTTGGTGTAGAAAACCTTTTAAAAAGGGTTGTTGAAGAGATTCCTTCGCCAAAAATTGATCTAAATAGTCCTTTAAAATCTTTAATCTTTGATTCTCTTTATGATTCTCATTTAGGCATCATTGCTTACTTAAGAGTTTTCTCTGGTCAAATAAAAAAAGGAGATAAACTTTTTTTAATGAGAGAAAGTTTTCCTTTTGAGGTCAAAAAAGTTGGCTATTTTAGTCCTGAATTAAAAGAAAAAGAAAAGCTTTCTTCTGGAGAGATTGGTTGGTTGGCAACCGGAATAAAAAAACCAGAAATTTTAAGAATAGGAGAGACAATTACAACTTTGGAAGCAGCTAAAGAAAAAAAAGTTTTCCCTTTGCCTGGTTACCAAAAACCTCAGCCAATGGTTTTTGCTTCGATTTTTCCCAAAAATTCAGCTGACTTCGAAGAATTAAAAAGTTCCTTGGAAAAGCTTTCTTTAAACGATTCTTCTTTTAGTTTTAAACCTCAACTCTGCCCTCTTTTGGGAAGAGGTTTTTTATTAGGCGCTCTTGGCCTTCTTCATTTAGAAATAATTACTCAGCGATTAAAAAGACATTTTGGTATTGAAACAATAATCACTTGGCCTTCGGTTCTTTATCGAGTTGAATTAAAAGACGGAGAAGTTTTAGAGATCAAGAACGCTGAAGAAATGCCTGATATTTTTAAAATAAAAAGAATTTTGGAACCTTGGGTTAAGATAAAAATTTTCTTTCCTTTTGTTTATTTTGGTAATATCTCTAAAGTTTTAGAAGAGCATTGTTTTCTTTTTAAAAAGAGAGAGATTAAAGGAGAAAAAGTTTTTTTAGAAGGGGAGATTCCTTTAGCAGAAATTATTCATAATTTCTATGACCAAATAAAAAGTAGAAGTAAAGGATTTGCCAGTTATAGTTATCAATTTTTAGAATGGCGTCAAGGGGAAATTGCTAAATTGGTAATCAGAATTGCTGGTCAGGATCAATATGGACTTTCTTTTTTAATTCGGCGGGAAAAAATGGAGAAGTTTGCCAGAAGTTTAGTGAGCAAATTAAAAGAAATTTTACCAAGGGAACAATTTTCTGTGCCTATTCAAGCAGTTTTTAACAATAAAGTTATTGCCAGAGAAACCTTGCCGGCTTTGAAAAAAAATGTTACTGGCAATCTTTATGGTGGAGATAGAACAAGGAAAATGAAATTATGGCAGAAGCAGAAGAAAGGCAAGAAACGATTAAAAGAATTTGGCCAGGTTAAAATTAAGCCAGAAGTTTTTGTTAAACTTTTCTCTTCTTTAGAATGAAAAAAATTTTAAAAAAATTAAAAATTTTTATTTTTTTAGTTTTTTTGGCTTTTTTGTCTTTTATTCTTTTCAAGAATTTTAGAGAAGTTCTTTATTTAAAGAAAAAATTAGATATCTCAAAAGAGAAATTAGCAGAATTAAAAAAAGAAAAAGAGAGATTGGAAGAGGAAATTGAATACTTAAGTCACCCTCATAATTTAGAAAAAGAAGTTAGAAGACGTTTTAATTTGAAGAAACCGGGCGAAAAAGTTGCTGTTGTTCTACCTAAAGAAGAGAAAAAAGAAGTCAAAAAACAAATGAGCTGGTTAGAGAGGGGAAAGAATAAAGGAAAAGAATTTTTAAAAAAAGGATTTTTTAAATTTAGAGAAAAATTAAGAAAAATTTTTCTTACTATTTTTCAAAAAGAAAATCAATTATAACCTCCTTTTCTTTTTTCTTATTTTTTCAACTAACCAGTTTAACCAATAAAATTTGCTAATTATTAAATCTTGAGTTTTTAGATAAAATTTTGGTTTACCGCCAAAACCAGTTTTAAAAAGAGAAAGACCAAACCAAGGATGATTTTTTTCTAAATAATTATAAGGATTAAACTTTCCTTCTGGTAAATTTAGGACTTCTTTGATTTTTTCATTTTTTATTGGCGCGATTCCCCACATATTATATTTTTGACAATTTCTTTTTTTACTTTCTTTGATTACCTCCCATTGAAGAAGGTAAGAGACAGGAATTTTTCCTTCTAAAGAAGCACCTTGATGATAATAAGCGGTTTGGTCATAGAAGATAATCATTGCTGAAGAAATAACTTTTCCTTGATATTTGCCTAAAAAGACCAAAAGAGAATCATCTTCTTTAAAAGAAAGAAATTCTTTTTCAAGGAATTCTTTAGAAAAAGGGACAAAGTGATGTCTTTGAGCGGTTTGCTGATAGAGATTATTAAAGATTTCCACTGCTTCAATTTCTTTGGAAACTTCAATTTTTACTCCTTCTTTTATTGCTCTTCTAATTAAATTTCGGTGAGTTTTTCTAAAAGAAGAGAAAATTTCTTCCTCGCTTCGACTAATATCAACTTCCCAAGTTAATTCTGGATGAATATGAATTGGTGCTTCTCTAAAAGATAATTTTCTAAAAAGATTTTCATTCTCTCTAGTTCTTGCCAAAATCGGAGCGATTCTTAAAAAGCAAGTTTTCTCTTTGACTGATAGGTTTTTTAAAAAAGAAATTAAGAAAGGAAGAATTTTAAATTTTTCTTTTTCTTGATCAAAAATTGGTCCATGAGGGACAAAGAGAAAATTTCCTCTCTTAGCTTTAATTTTAATAGCCAGACAGACAGCTTTTAATTTTTCTTTTTCAAAAATACCAAGTCGAAAAATTTTTTCTCCTAAATTCTTTTGAAAATTTCCCCATTGCCAAGATTGAAGAAAAGTCTTTTCTTTGCCTTTTAAAAAATTTTCCCAAAGAGATTTTTCTTTTATTTCTTTTATCTCCATAACTGTAAAGTTTCAATTGATAAATAAAACCAAACAAAACAGGTATTAATTCCTTATTTCCTTTAAGAGTAAACTCTTTGCCATTCTCAGTCAAGATACAATAATCTTAAATTTTCAATCTCAAGTCTTAAATCTAAAATCTAAAAATCTCTTGTTTAAGGTTTAAAGTCTAAGGTTAAAAGGTTAGGAGGCCAGTTTGGTAAAGAGGTTAGGAAGTTGGTGTTATTACATTTTAAAAACTCAAATCTCAAAACTCAAATCTCCCGCCCCAAAGGGGCGAGGCTCGCCCAGTGAAACTGGGTGGCCCGCCCCAAAGGGGCGAGGCTCGCCCAGCCCTACTTTTGTTCCAAAAGTAGGGCTGGGCGGCAAATCCAAATCTTAAATCTCAAATCTTTTTAAAAATATAATTTAGATTTTATTTCATTAACTTTTGACTTTTGACTTGTAGATTTGACATTTGACATTTGACTTTTGAGATTTATTTGATCTCATTAATAAACAATAAAACAATAAAATTTCAATAAATTTCTATAAGTTTCTATGAATATCTATTGCCAATAGCCAACTGCTAACTGCCAACTGCTAATTGCCAAATCTTGACTTACATCCATTTTTGTGTTATCTCTCAAAGAGGATTTTTTAAAAAATAAAATAAGGGAAGGAGGGATGAAATGATGGAAAAAATAGAAGAATTAATTTTAGAAGTTATAAAGGCAAGAGCGGTGGAAATTCGAGATGTGCCCTCAAGGGTAACTAATGAAGAAATCGAGAAACTTCCTCTGAGCAGACAACCATTTTTGTACTCATCAGGTAATTGGGGACCAGGATATGTTACAATAAAAAACCTGGTAGGGAGGAAAAAAATAATTAAATCTCTTTGTCAAGAATTGGCAAAGAAAGTGGCTAGGGAAGTTCCCCGATTAGATTTTGTTGCTGGAAATGTCACTGGCGGTGTTATTCCCGGCTGGCTTCTTAGTGAGTATCTGGAATCGCTTTTAGGTAGAATTGTGCCTTTCGTCTATATTCGAGATACAAGAAAGAAGGGAGGGCAAAAGGAACTGATTACCGGTATAGCAAATAATCCTGAAATACGGCCGGGTGCTAATGGTGCTAACGGTTTAGTGGTTGAGGAATTAGTAAATTTTGCTCAGACAACCTGTAATGGCGCTCGAGCTTTAAGAGAAGCAGAGTATACGGTAACCCATGCAGCTTGCATTCTTTTTTATAACAATCCAGAATCTCTAAAATCTTTACAGGCAGCCGGAATTAAGATGGTATATCTTTTTACTCTGTCTCAACTTCTTAAAGTAGCAGAAAAATACCAAACTCATTCTCGAAAGGCAATTGATGACTACCGGCAATTTCTGAAAGATCCTTTAGGTTGGCAAGCAAAAAGAGGATTAAAACCAATAAAGGAAGGAGGAACAAAATGAAACCATTTCTTTTTATTGCCTTAGATGGTCTGGTTGAGAAGGAAAAAGAAACTCTGATTGTTGCTGAACAACTTACATCTGTCAGCGGAAACTTTGGTTTCAAAATCAACTTAGATTATCTTCTAAAAAAAGGCTTTAAAGCCGCTCTTGAACCAATCCAGCAATTTGGTCGTCCGGTCTTTGCAGATCTCAAGATGTGGAACGGTACCAGAACGATGGCTTCGGTGATTGAAAATTTAGCGGCAATGGGAGTAGATTACTTAAATGTTTATGCCTTAGCAGATGATCTACTTCCAAAAGCTATCAGAATTACTGAAGGGACAAAGACTAAGGTTCTTGGCCTAACGGTGCTGACCCACTTCAGCGAGACTTACTGTCAAAAGCATTTCAAGCGTTCATTACAGGAAACTGTTCGTCATTTTGCTGAAATTGCTGTTGAGGCTGATTGTCATGGCATCATCTTGCCAGGTACTACTTTAGAAGTAGTGGCTGATTTAGATACTATTAAGGTGGTGCCGGGTATTCGGCCTAATTGGTATAAAGATACAAGGCATAAGGAGGAAGTTGAACTGCGAGTTGCTATAGAGAAAGGAGCTGATATTCTGGTTTGCGGGTCTCCGATTATGAAGAGCAGAAATCCGGTTAAGGTACTAAAAAAAGTCCTTTCTGAAATTAATTCGGTCTGAAATTAATCAGCCGGCTAAAAGCCGGCTTTTTCATTTTAACATCTCTCCAATTTGAGCAAGGGCAGACCTTGCTCATTTGGGGCAAGGTCTGCCCTTGCCGATTTTGGGCTTTTCATTTTTGCTTGATAGCCAATAGCCAATTTAACATTGACTTATTTTTTAAAATAAGTAGAATAAGCCGAGAAAATGGCTAAATGTTTTCTTTGCCAGAAAAAATTTAATATTGCTATTAAAAGAAAGAAACTTAGGGCA
>Ga0190306_1000492_pt1 | contig 13164 bp, 15 predicted proteins | sample 48700734_MG_FD_161657 | JGI IMG/M metagenome (GOLD analysis project Ga0190306, IMG submission 161657) | Hydrothermal vent sediment bacterial communities from Southern Trench, Guaymas Basin, Mexico - 4870-07-3-4_MG | ecosystem: Environmental > Aquatic > Marine > Hydrothermal vents > Sediment ... | reverse complement strand
AAATTGATAAGGGAAATAAATCGGATTCAACAGAAGCTTTTAGATATTCAGAAACGGAAAGGAGGAATTAGCAATGGTTTATACAAAAGAAGATTCGCAAAGCCTTGAGTTATTGACATAACCATAATCTAATTAAGATCCTTTCGTATAGAAATAATTATGAGGCAATGTGTATTTTTTATGGGCGTATGCAATACGTCCCTACTGTATCACTTTCGTCCTTTTTTGAGAAAGTTTTTCCATAATTTCTCCGGCTTCCTTCTTTATCTCTTTCAGCCACTTGTCTCCTGAAATTTTCTTTTTCTTCCTTTCCTTTTCTGATTCCTCTCTTATTTTATGGAGCCACTCCATAAACTCTAATCCTTCAATATTCATATCTAATCACCTCCTCAGGTGTTCTTACACTTAGCAGGGGATAGCCCTCTTTTATGTTTACACTGTTTATCCTTCTTATCTTCCATTCGTTGGCAATATGTTCAAGATTATATGAAACCAGAACATCAACCTTATTTACAACAGCATAGGCTATATGACGGGCGTCATCCGCATATTTCTCAGGAACGACACCCTCTCTAATATATTTTTGGGAGAGAGATTCTATCTCGTCCTCATTATCCCCAACTATCTCGCACTCCAAATCCGATAGAAGCGATAGAAGACTTTCCCTCAGTGGAGAAGGTGCCTTTGAAAGTTCTTTGACTGTAATCGGAGAGGTTATAGGGATAAATAACCCTGCCTTTATTTGTGCAAATAATCTCTTTACACTTTCTCTTTTCAAAATATTTCTCGGGTTCTCATCAAAGTAAAACCCAAAGATTGATGTTTCAAGGTAAATAGTAGTTCTTTTTACATATTCCTTATATTTCTTCATATCATTTCCTTTTTATATATAATAAAAATTTTTTCTCTCATTGTCAATGTTTCGCTTTGCCCCAAAAAATCTATACGAAATATAAACAAGAGCCTCACTTTAAAATCTTTTTAATAGTGATAGGAAACACAGGTAAATGCATAAACCATTATAATTCACATTTTTCTATTTTACACATAATAACTCCTCCCCCAAAAATGCCTTGACATCTGAACACTGAATAATATATTTATCATGGAAGCTATTAAATTGGAGTAAGTTAAGGAGGTTGGTATGGATGCATTAATCCTTGCAGCAGGTGATGGAACAAGGATGGGTTCTTCCAGACCCAAAGTTCTCCTCTCAATCAATGGAACGACACTCCTTGAACATCATATCAATGCACTTAATGCTTTGGGAATTAAGAACATATACATTGTAACCGGTTATAAACACCAGGATATTGAGAAGTTTATAAAAGGGAAAGGATACAGGAATGTTTTCACAATATACAATCCTGAATGGGAGAAGGGAAATGCTTATTCTGTTATTGCTGGTGAAAAGTTTCTAAAAAGGCCATTTCTTCTTGTTATGGGGGACCATTACTACCAGTTGTCCCCTTTAAGACCCCTTGTTAGAATGAAGGCGGATTTTATGATGGTGGTTGATTCAAATCCAGGGTATGTGGATGTGGATGAGGCCACAAAGGTGAGGTTTGAAAAAGGGCGGGTGGTGGAGATCGGGAAGGGATTAAAGGAATTTGATGCCGTTGATACGGGAATCTTCCTCCTTTCACCCTCAATCTTTCCTTTCATAAAAAATTCAATTAAAAATGGTGCGGAGACCTGGAACGATGTAAAAAGATTGTGGATAGAAAAAAATCCCCTGCCTCTCTATGATATAAATGGGTCGCTGTGGTATGATGTTGATACACCGGAGGATTTTGAAAACCTGAAAAGGATTATAAAAGAGAGAGAAATAATAAAGGCAAGGGACGGTATAATATCAAAAACCCTGAACAGAAGGATATCCTCATGGCTCTCTCAACACCTTGTAAAAACCCGAATTACACCAAATCAGATTACACTTATTTCATTTGTGATAGCCCTTGCTTCAGCGGTTTTCTTTGGTCTTGGGAATAGATGGAGTTTGATTATTGGAGGCCTCCTCATACAGCTTTCTTCCATTGTTGATGGATGTGATGGAGAGATAGCCAGATTAAAGAAACTATCATCAGCATATGGGGCTTGGCTTGATTCTGTGCTTGACAGGATTGCAGATGCTGCAGTGATTACAGGGATGGCATGGGGAGCATCCCATCAGTTTGGCTGGATAGTCTGGCCGCTTGCAATGATTGCCCTTGCTGGCTCACTCAGTGTGAGTTATACAGAAACAAGGTATGAGGCCCTTTTCAGAAAACCACTGGACAGGTCAAAAGAGATACCTGCAAAAAGGGATATGAGGCTTTTTCTCTTTATGCTTGGTGGTATCTTCAACCTCATTCCCCATGTCTTTCTGATTGTATCCACACTCTCCTTTGTAGAGGTTTTGAGACGGCTGCTTCTACCCACTGCTGAGGAGTAAAATTCCTTTATATTGTGCAGGTTTCACACCCACCAGAGTACTCTGAATCAACATTGAGAAATCCATTCCCCAGATTTAGATCCACTGATGGTGGTGTGGTCTTTGACCTGTTCCTTGAATCCCCTATATATATCACTTGCTCAGACTTACTCCCATCCCTGTAAACAGTGATACCCTTCACACCAAGTTTATACCCAAGCATGTAAATCATCTCAACATCCCTTGGTGTGGCATGGTAAGGAAGATTCACTGTTTTTGATACTGCATTATCAACATGCTTCTGGAATGCAGCCTGCATCCTCACATGCCATTCAGGATGTATATCATGGGCTGTGACAAAGAGCCTCTTCACCTTCTCTGGTATACCCCTCACATGTTGAACACTGCCGGTCCTTGCCACCTCCCTCATCAATTCCTCTGAATAGAATCCCTGCTCCTTTGCAGTCCTTTCAAAATATGGATTTACTTCAAGGAGTTCAGCCCCCTCCATAACATTCCTTATGTAAACAACGGCGAATAATGGCTCAATACCACTTGAGCATCCACCAATGATACTAATTGTCCCGGTAGGAGCGATTGTTGTGAGGGTTGCGTTCCTGATGGGTGGGTCTCCCCTCTGGTCAAAGACAGAACCCTTGAAATTTGGGAATGCACCGCGTTCCTCAGCAAGTTGTCTTGACTTCTCCTTTGCAGTTTTTGAGATAAAACTCATAATCTCTTCAGCCTTCTGGAGTGCCTCATCACTGTTATAGGGAATACCCAGTTGAATAAGCATATCTGCAAATCCCATAACTCCAAGCCCGATCTTTCTATTCCCCCGCACCATTCTGTCAATCTGTTCAAGTGGATACCTGGACATATCAATCACATTATCAAGGAAGTGAACCGCAGTATAAACAACCTCCTTCAGATGTTCATAATCTATCTTACCATCCTTAACAAACTTTGAAAGGTTTATTGAACCAAGGTTACAAGCCTCATAGGGAAGTAATGGCTGCTCACCACAGGGGTTGGTAGATTCAATATGCCCGATGTGTGGGGTTGGATTGTCCCTATCAAGCCTGTCCACAAATATTATTCCAGGGTCACCCGATTTCCAGGCATTATAAACGAGCAGGTCAAAGATGACCCTTGCCTTCACCCTTCTGACAGGTTTACCATCCCTGGGATTTATAAGGTCTATCTCTTCATCGTTCTCAACCGCTTTCATAAATTCTTCAGTGATTGCCACGGATATATTGAAGTTACTCAGTATGCCTTCTGTGCTCTTTGCCGTGATAAAGTCAAAAATATCAGGGTGGTCATACCTGAGAATCCCCATGTTTGCCCCCCTTCGCTTACCACCCTGCTTTATAATATCGGTGGCAACATCAAACACCCTCATGAAAGAGAGTGGCCCGGAGGCAATCCCGCCTGTGCTCTTAACCACATCGTTCTTGGGTCTCAGATGGGTAAAGGAAAATCCTGTACCTCCACCGGTCTTATGTATGAGCGCAGTGTATTTCACCGCATCAAATATTTCCTCTATTGAGTCACCAACAGGAAGAACAAAGCATGCTGCAAGCTGCTGGAGTTCAGTCCCTGCATTCATAAGGGTTGGGGAGTTGGGCAAAAATTTTAGAGAGGTCATGAGTTCAAAAAACTTTTTATACGCATCTTCAGGGTCTTTTCCGTAATTCTTTTCTGCCTCTGCAATGTTCCTTGCAACCCTTTCAAACATCTCAAGGGGGGTTTCAATGGGTCTGCCATATTCATCCTTTCTCAAATATCTTCTTTCAAGAACCTTCAAAGCATTAAGGGAGAGTTTCAATTCATCCTTCACCCCTGTAAGGACCTCTTTTGCCTTCCTTATCTCTGCCCTTTCCTTTCTGTAAAGGATATAAGCCCTTGCTGTCTCAACAAGGTCTGAATCAATCAAAACCTTCTCAACAAGGTCCTGAATTCCTTCTACATCGGGCATCTCCTGTCCATACCTTTTTATAATTTCTTCCTCAACCTTCAATGCAAGTTCATCCGCCTTTTCCTTTTTTCCCTGGCCTGTGGACTGGAGTGCCTTGAAGATCGCAAAAGCAATCTTCTCCCTGTCGTAGGGAACAACCCTTCCATCCCTTTTTCTGACACTCTTTATCGCGCCCAACCCTGACCTCCTTTCTACTATATATTGTGTTTTGCGGAATGAGTATATACAATATATAGTATTTGTCAAGACTTCTGGGTATTTTTTGTGCGATGATGGATACGGCCAGGGTCCCTTTATTCATCTTGACTTTTTACACTGGTGGTTTATCTTGAATCTATGTTCATAATCATTGCCTTCACCTTCCCCCTGTATGCTGAGGGGGAGATATACTATGGATTGTTTTCAGGTGGAGATACCCTTTACAACTCTGATGCCTTCCTCTCCACATCTGTGGTTTTGTTTGAATGGGGTGCAGACTTCTATGTTAAGTACTCCAGCCTTCTTGAGATGGCTGAGCAACAGGGAAAGGTCATACTTGATCCAATGTATGCCACATACAGCATTGTGTTCGGATTGAGGTTCTTCTGGCACCAGTACTTCAATCTCTATATCGACCACTATTGCAGGCATCTTATTGACAGGGACCTGAATGAAGGAAAGGTTGTATTCAATGGTGAGTTTTATCAGGTATCAAATGTGAAAACCCTTTATCAGGAATTTTCAAGGCCATTTTACAGGTTCACATATGGGTTTTATCCCCAGGGTATAATTGTTGATTGGTTGAATTCAAGGCCATTTTATAGACACAGGTTCAATCTTGTTGCAGGGATACCCTTTAAGAAGCACTTCAATTTTGGCTTTGACTTTGAATTCACCATAAGCAACGACAAACCAGCCATAAAATATACGAAGGTTATCCCCTGGACGAGGGTATTTGTATCAAGAAAGAACAGGGTAATCTATGCATTTGTGAAATATAATCTTGTGAACACGGGTCCCATTCGCTCACCAGAGGGGCTATTTTTCTTTGGTACAGGGTTCAGGTTCTGATGGGTATAAAAGAGAATGTAGAGAGGATTAAATCACTGCTTCCTGAAGGTGTCACCCTTGTTGCAGCCTCCAAATCAAGGACACCGGAGGAAATAATTGAGGCGCATCGGGCAGGTGTTGATATATTCGGTGAAAACTATGTGCAGGAACTCATTACCAAGTATGATAAGATTGGTAAGAGGGTTGAATGGCACTTTATTGGCCACCTCCAGAGAAACAAGGTGAAGAAGATTGTTGGTGTGGTGGATATGATACAGTCACTTGATAATCTCAAACTTGCAGAGGAACTTGAAAAGAGGTTCTCAAGGGAGGATAGAATAATAGAGGTGCTCATTGAGGTGAATATTGCAAGAGAACCACAGAAGGCAGGGGTTCTACCAGAAAAAGTAATTCCCTTTATTAAAGAGGTATCAGAACGTTTCAGTTATATAAAGATAAAAGGACTTATGACAATGGGCCCATTTGTAGATGACCCAGAAAAACTCAGGCCCCTATTCAGGGAAACAAAGAAACTGTTTGACAGAATAAGGGACATGGGTATAAAGAATGCGGATATGGAAATACTCTCCATGGGAATGTCAGACTCTTTTTTAATTGCAGTGGAGGAAGGTGCAAATATGGTGCGTATAGGAACTGCAATATTCGGTAAAAGACCATTCTAACCCCAATCATTCCTTGACTTCAATCTTATAGTCTTTATAATGAAGTTATGAGATCTGAATTGTGTACACCTATTTTTTTCCATGGTGGGCCAATGGGGATTCTGGGCCTTGAACACAGAATCCAGGAGGCCTTTACAAAGTACGATGCAGGGACTGCAGAGTTTTTTGCAAGGCAGCCCTCAAACAGTTTAAAGATATTCCTTGACCTTACTCCAATTGTGGATTCAATAGTGAAACTCAACGCAGGCTCCAGGGAAATAAAATGTAAGGTTGATACTGCGGCAGGGATAACAGCAGAGAATATGAAAGGGAGAATAATGGAAGAGAACCAATTCTCACCTAATGGTGTTATACAGAATGGTGAAAGGATGGGTGAACCCGTGGTTCTACAAAAAACATTCTCATTGCAATTAAGGAATGTGAGGGATTCATTGAAACGCTCTCACGCTCCTTATCTGAATTTATGTGCATTGTGGAGATGTTCATGAGGAGAAAAGATGTTGAAAAGAAGGTTTGAAAGAAGAAAATACAGAACCTTTCACCCCCTTCTGATAGTGGGATTGCTCATATTTGTCATGTATATATTTATAATGTTAAAAAAGATAGCAGGGAGGTGATATGGAACGAGTATTGAGCGGGTTAAGGCCAACCGGGAGAATACATATCGGAAATTACTTTGGTGCACTTGTCAACTGGGTGAGATTTCAGGACGAATATCAATGTTTCTATGAAGTGGCTGATTGGCATGCATTAACCACAATGTATTCTGAATCAAAGAAGTTCAGGGAGTTGATTAGAGATACAGTATTAGACTGGCTCACCGTTGGGATAGACCCTGAAAAGTCCGTTCTTTTTGTCCAGTCCGATGTAAAGGAACATGCAGAATTGCATCTTCTGTTCTCCATGCTGGTAACAATACCAAGGCTTCAAAGAAACCCAACTATCAAAGAGGTTGTGAAAGACCTTCATATGGAGGATAAAATTTCATATGGTCTATTGGGTTATCCTGTTCTTCAGGCCTCCGATGTTCTTATTTACAGGCCACAAAAGGTTCCAATTGGTGAAGACCAGTTGCCCCATCTTGAACTCACCAGAGAGATTGCAAGGAGGTTCAACCATCTTTATGGTGAAACATTCCCAGAACCTGAGCCCATACTGACAAAGTCAAAAAGGATTCCTGGTATTGATGGAAGAAAGATGTCAAAGTCATATGGTAATGCAATCTACATAACTGAATCACCAGAGGAGGTTGAGAGAAAGATTATGCAGGCGTTCACAGACCCAGAAAAAATTAAGAAAGATGACCCCGGTCATCCTGAGGGTTGTGTTGTCTTTGCCTATAGAAGTGCCATTAACGAAGATGGCACTGAAGAACTTGAAAAGAAGTGCCGTGCAGGAGAGATAGGTTGTGTCCAGTGTAAAAGAGAAACCTCAAAAATGATGAACGAGTTTCTTGATAAATTCAGAAAAAAGAGAGAGGAATTAAAGGCCGTGGATATTCACACAATACTCAAAGAGGGGGCTGAAAAGGCAAGGGAATTTGCCCGTGAAACAATGCAGATAGTTAGAGAAAGGATGGGGATGTGGTCAAGAGATTGATTATCCCATTAGTCCTTATGTTCTCCAGTTGCTCCAGGCATAACAATACCCTGTATATATTTTTCCCAGGCCCATGGCAAAGGTTAAGCCCATATGGAACCCCACTTCCACCTGAATACCAGACAAGATTCACCATGTATGAACCGCTTGTCTGGCAGGGTGTGAATGAATATATCCCTGGACTTGCAAAATCATGGGTTACCATTGATGATACCACATGGGTCTTTCACCTTGTCAAAAACGCATTATTCCACGATGGAACCAGATTCACTGCATGGGATGTTGTTTATTCCTTCAAAAACTATATGGAGAAAAATCCTGATGAAAAGATGAACTTTTATATTAAAAACATAATACCCCTTGATAGTTTTACAGTGAAATTTATCCTCTATAAGAACAACCCTTTATTTCTTCCAATGGCTTCCTCGGTTCCAATTGTATCCAAAACCCTTGAAGGCACAGGACCTTATTTTCTTTACAGTGCAAAGACTGACACCATTATCCTGAAGCGATTCAGGGGATACAGAAATACGGTTCCCTTTGAGTATCAGTACATAATATCAATTGGGGATGCAGAAAAAAGACCTCAGGCACTTTCTGATGTAAAATATGGAATAGCATTCAGGATAAATACCAGAATAAACATGGATAAGTTAACCAGAGGCTTGAATACCAGAAGAGTAAAGACTTACGCAGTGAAGTATATTGCATTCAGCAATCCTGGACGGATTGATAGGAAAATCAGGCATATCATCTATTATGTAACAAGGAAACTTGACTTTACACACTCAGGGGAAATGATTTACCAGTTTGTTCCACTCCTCAGTAATTTTTACTCACCTGTAATAGAGGATTCACTTGAGAACCTCTGCAAAAAGGTGAGTATTAAACCATTAAAAAAACCAGTTACATTAACGCTCGTCCACTGGGTCACCATCAGAAGCGAAGGAGAAATGATAAAAAATGCCCTTGAGCATTATAATATAAATGTGAAACTTATTTCTGTAAATGATATAGAAGAATGGATGAGGAAGATAAAACAGGCAGATATGTTTATAATCACTATATTTTTTGACCCGAATGATATAATTGGTGTCTGGCTGAATGTCTTTGAAGAGTTTGTAAATTCAAAAAGGATAAAAAACTACCTCAAGGGGGTTAAGCCTGAAAGTTTCATAGAATTGAAGAAAAACTCTGATAGGATTCAATGGATGCTCTTTGAAGAAATGCCACTGATTCCGCTCTATAACAGGGTGGAGACCATGGTTTATACAAACAACATCAGTTTTGAAACTTTTCCAGAACAATTTATCCCATTTTATAGCATTAAGAAGCAATAGGCCATGGATAGAAGGGACTTTTTGAAGTTGATAATCAGCGCCACAATCCTGACTGGAACAGGGGTTTCCACGAGAAAGGATATAAAAGAGGCTTACTTTTATGAAAAACTGGAGAATAAAAAGGTAAAATGCAAAAACTGCCCCCATGAATGTGTTTTAGGACCCGATGAAACGGGATTTTGCAGGGCAAGGAAGAATATTGATGGCAAACTCTACTCCCTTGCGTATGGAAATCCCTGCGCAGTTCACATTGACCCCATTGAAAAGAAGCCCTTATTCCACTTTTTGCCTGGAACAACAGCCTTTTCCATAGCCACTGCTGGATGCAATTTCAGGTGCAAGTTCTGCCAGAATTATCAGATCTCCCAGAAATCGCCCGACGAGACATTTAATCAGGAACTTTCACCAGAGGATATTGTTCAGAATGTTCTCTACTACAGGGGAAAGTACAACATCTCTTCAATAGCATATACATATACTGAGCCCGGAATCTTTTATGAATATATGATTGATACATCTGAAAAGGCAAAAAAATATGGGATTAAGAATATATACCACTCAAATGGTTACCTCAATGAGAAACCACTTTTAAGGCTCACAAAATACCTTGATGGTGCAAACATTGACCTGAAATTCTTCAATGAAAAAACCTATCAGGATATGTCAATGGGACACCTTGAACCTGTTCTTGAGACATTAAAAACATTACACAGGCAAGGGGTTCATCTTGAGATCACCAACCTTGTTATACCACAGGTGAATGACAAATTTGATGAAATTAAAAGGATGGTGAAATGGATTATAGCAAATCTTGGAAGGGACATACCGATTCACTTCTCAAGGTTCTTTCCCACATATAAATTAACAAACCTCCCACCAACCCCGGTATCCACGGTTGAAAGGGCAAGGGCACTTGCGTTAAACCTGGGAATGCATTATGTTTATATAGGGAATGTGCCCGCTGGTCATCCTGGTGAAAATACCTACTGCCCGAAGTGTAAAAGAACCTTGATAAGGAGATTGGGTTTTATGGTGGTTGAAAACAATCTTGTGGATGGGAAATGCCCATACTGTGGAACTCCCATAGAGGGGGTGTGGGGATGAACATCCTTGAAGTGAATCACCTTAAAAAGTATTACAGGTCTCCTTTTCTGAGGAGAAAGGTCAGGGCCGTTGAAGATATCAGTTTCGCTGTGAAGCAGGGTGAGATTTTCGGGCTTCTCGGACCAAATGGTGCTGGTAAAACAACAACCCTTAAATCCATAGTTGGACTTCTGAAACCTGATGGTGGAGAGATTAAATTGTTCGGAATGCCCCTGGATATTCCCCAGAGGGAGAGAATTGGATTTCTTCCTGAAAATCCTTACTTCTACAGGCATCTTACAGGATACGAATTACTGAATTTTTATGCACATCTCTTTAAGAAACACATAACAGCAAAAAAAATAAAGGAAGTTCTAAAGATGGTTGGCCTGGAACACGCCATGCATAGAAAGGTAGGAGGTTATTCAAAGGGTATGCTCCAGAGGGTGGGGTTTGCACAGGCAATCCTGAACGACCCTGATTTTATTATCCTTGATGAACCAATGAGCGGGCTTGACCCCATAGGAAGAAAGGAGATGAAGGACTGGATATTCAAACTGAAATCTGAAGGTAAAACCATTCTCTTCTCCTCTCACATCCTTCCTGATGTTGAGATGATATGCGACAGGGTTGCAATTATTTACAGGGGAAGGGTTGTGAGCACTGGTGTCCTATCAGAAATCTTACAGGAGAAGGTAAGGTTTATAGAAGTTACAATAGAGGGACTGGATGAAAAGACCCTTGAAAACTTTGGGAAGGTAATCAGGTCCGGTGATAAACTCATGCTCAGGCTGAGCAGCGAGGAGGAGAAGGACAGGTTGGTAAGTTTTGTTGTTGAGAAAGGTGGAAGGATTATATCTGTGGCACCTTACAGGAAAACACTTGAGGAGCACTTTATGGAAACACTGGAGGCACAATGAAGAGCATACTTGGGATAGGCATAAATACATTCAAGGAAGGGCTGAGGGACAAAACACTCCTTTCTGTTTTCATCTCTGGCTTTCTTTTGATCGCTGCCTCCAGAATACTTGTGCCCATAAGCATAGGAGAATCCTACAGGGTTATAACAGACTTTGGTCTTGCCCTTGTTGAGGTACTCTCTGTTCTTTTAACCATATTCATTGGGACAAGGATCCTTTATGACGAGATTGAAAGAAAGACGATTTATACTGTTGTTACAAAACCTGTAAGGGTTTCAGAGTTTCTAATCGGGAAACTGTTTGGTTTAACCCTCCTTGTGTTTTCAATTCAATTCCTCCTATTCCTTACAATCTTCCTCTTTTCAAAGATATACCTCCACTTTGTGTTCTGGAGGGTATTTGTATGGTTTTTCTTCCTCTTCTTTGAGATGCTTATACTGAATGGTGTTGCAATCCTCCTCTCAACATTCACCACACCCATCACATCAGGGCTCATCTCCATGCTCATATACATCATAGCAAACACCTCTAACTACCTGAAAGAATTAAGCCAGATGGTTAAATTGCCCATTTTCACCTATATCGCAAACTTCCTCTACTACTTCCTTCCCAACTTCACCCTGACCAATGTAAAAACTGAGATACTCTATAATCTACCCATTGATAAGGGGCTTTATCTGTTTGCACCTTCCTACAGCATCATGTATGTTGTTTTTCTTCTAACGATTGCCACCATGCTTTTTGAAAAGAGGGAGTTCTACTGATGAAGAAACTGGGGGGCCTCCTGATAATAATAATCTCACTATTCGTATCTGTGCTCCTTGTAAAGTCTTTTGAAGACAAAAAGAAATCATTTACAGGTGAAAAACTCCTCTTCTTCCCTTCTGGTAAATTTATACAGGGTGTGGCATGTGGTTACAATAACTTCCTTGCAGACCTTCTCTGGATAAGGGGTGGTGTTTACTATGGTGGCCAGAAGTTAAAGCATGGAAGCCTTGAATACCTTAATCACATATTCAATGTTATAACCGACCTTGACCCAAAATTCATCAATGCATACACAACAGGTGGTATGTTCCTCTTTGACGACCTGCATTCCCTGGAGATGTCCATGAAACTGCTGGACAAGGGGATTTATAACAATCCTACCAACTGGTATGTTCCATTTATGAAGGGATTCATACTCTACCTTGCAGAAAAATACGACCTGGCATACAGGTGGTTCATGGTTGCAAGCCTTTATGAGACAGGGAAGGGGCTGGCATTCAAGTTTGCAAACTGGTGTTTACAAAAGGAGAAAGGACCTGAGATGACATTAAAATTCTGGGAAAACATTTACAATACAACGGGGAACAAATGGATGAGGGAAAAGGCAGTGAAGGGAATTTCCCGTGTTATTCTGTATGCAGCAGTGAAGTATAAAAGGGAGAATGGTGAATGGCCTGAAAACATTGTTGTACTTGTTAAGTCTGGATACCTGCCCTATGTCCCTTCACTGGGTGGAAAATATTTTCTTTTCAAGGAAGGGGAGGTCCTATGGTAATGGGGATTATTTCTGATACACACGACAACATCTCTGCATTGAGAGAGGGAATAAAGATACTCAAAGAAAGGGGGATTTCCTGTGTTTTCCATCTTGGGGACATAATCTCTCCATTCATGGTGAAGGAACTTGATGTATCCTGTGTTTACGCTGTATTCGGGAACAATGACGGTGACAAACTTCTTCTGAAGGAAAGGTTTTCTGAAAGGGGATTCAGGATATTCAAAGGACCACACAGGATTGTTTATAATGGCAAAAAAATTCTGATGATGCACGAGCCATTCCAGTTGAACAGGTTCAAAAGGGAAGACTTTGACCTGATTCTCTTTGGACACACACACAGGGTTTACATTGAAGAAGGTAAAACCCTTGTAATTAATCCAGGTGCATTGTCAGGATACCTTGCTCCTGAAAAGACCCTTGTTATACTTGACCTCAACACAATGAAACCAGAACTCATAACACTTTAAGGAGGTGTTTATGCTATTATTTTTACTTTCTTTGACACTCAATTTCAAGGTGAAAGAAGTTACTGTTTATACAACTTCGGCAAAGATTGTGAGGGAGGCAGTC
>Ga0190306_1000490_pt1 | contig 13170 bp, 9 predicted proteins | sample 48700734_MG_FD_161657 | JGI IMG/M metagenome (GOLD analysis project Ga0190306, IMG submission 161657) | Hydrothermal vent sediment bacterial communities from Southern Trench, Guaymas Basin, Mexico - 4870-07-3-4_MG | ecosystem: Environmental > Aquatic > Marine > Hydrothermal vents > Sediment ... | reverse complement strand
GAAGATTGGTTTTAACAATATTAAAATAATAGCAATATTGTTTATGAAACGGTAATTTTTTCAATGCCACATATAATCTGTTTCTATTAATGGGTCAATATTTTTAAACTCATCAAAATTCCAGCTCGCGCCGACATATTGTCGGTGCACAAGCAAGGTAAGATGTAAAGTGAGATGAAAAGAATAAAAGATGAAATTAAAGTGATGGAAAAGATTGGCACGGACGTGGACGTCCGCGCCAGCAGGAAAAAGCAGAAGATTATTTATATAGTTCTGCAAGAAATTATGCAGAATTAGATAGTTTCCTTGATGTTTTTGTACTAGATTATAAACCACTAATTCAAAATTGGAAATGATTGTTTTCGATAAAGGCACGGACAACATGTCCGCGCCAGCAGGGTAATCCTCCACTGTTATATGCATACCAGATAACCGTCCCTTTATTTGTTACTCAATATTTTTAAAATAACGATAAACCTAAATTACTCAACGTTAAAAAAAAACATTAGGTTAATAATAAATTTCAATATAAATTTATAAAAAAAAAGTATGCTTAATGCTATAATTATTGATGACGAAAAAGATGCAATTGTCGTTCTGACTCAATTACTAAAAGATTTTACAAATACACCAATAAAAATTGTTGGTACTGCAAATAATTTGGATGATGGTATTGAAATTATCAAAGCTTCAAAATCTGATGTTGTTTTCTTAGATATTGATATGCCAAGAAAAAGTGGAATGGATATTTATAAGTATTTTAAAACTCCAAGTTTTAAAATCATTTTTGTAACCGCATATAATCAGCATGCAATTGAAGCACTAAAAAAGTCGGCTTCAGATTATCTTCTGAAACCAGTTAATTTCATGGAACTCCGTGAAGCCATAAATAAAGTTGCAGAAGAAATTGAACAAGAACAACAGCAACAAGAAATTGAAGATAAAGCAACACTTCTTTGTACAGCAGAAATGGAAGGTAAAAATATTGTTCTTGATGTTGAGGGAGGTTTCATATTAGAAAATACAAAAAACATAGAGTATTGTTATGCTGACCAATCATATTCGGTAATTGTAACCTATTTGGGTAAAGAAATAATTGTTACCAAACCCTTAAAGGATTTACATGAGCTATTACCAAACAATCAGTTCTACAGGACTCATAAATCATATCTAATAAATATCTATTACATAAGAAAATTTATTCACAGTAAAGAAAGCCATGTATTATTAAAAAGTGGAACAAAAGTTCCTGTATCAGTAAGAAATTCAACTGCTATTACAAACGATATTAAACAAATGCTTGCAAATTGAAACAGAAATTCATTTATATAATCATATCTTTTATATTAAGCCAATCTTCATTGTTGGCTCAAACAAAGCCAAGCATTACATTTACTGAGGAAGATGGTTTGGCTGGAAACATAGTACGAGATGTTATAAGAGATAAGGATGGAATACTTTGGATAGGTACTGACTTTGGTTTATCTAAATACGATGGTGCAAACTTTAAAAATGTTTATAAAAATGATGGATTACCTTCAAATAAAGTATGGGCACTTGCTACCGATGAAAGCAATACTATTTATGTTGGTTGTTATTTAGGAGGTTTGGCAATATATAAAAATGATTCTATTACAAAAATCTTATATACTTCAGATAAATTTAAAAATTCCTTTAGATTACTACATTATAGCAAGTATTATAAAAAACTTCTTGTAGGCACAGATTATGGTTTGTTTATTTTGCAGGACACATCTTTAATTCCTGTTGATTATCAAAAAGATTCGACTAGTAAATCTTCAATTTTATCAATATCTGAATCTAAATCAAAAATCTTCTTCACAGTTCATGGAGGCAGTGCAAATGGATTATACGAACTAAGTGTGGATAAAAATAATCCAGCAAAATCCAGAACTAATTTCTTAACTGAGAAAGGTCGTTTTGCAAATACTATTATGAATGACACGCTTTATTATGCTGAATATAATGGAATATTTAAGGCTCCACTCAATAATGTTCAAAAACAATATCCACCTTCAAGAATAGATACAAATTTCCTTATATGGAATATGAAACCATATAATGATAATGAATTATTAATTGGAGGACTTGATGATGGAAGGTTTATTGGTAATTTTTGTATTTTTAATACAGCGACAAATACGCTCAGCTACAATCCATATGATATAAAAGCGAATACTGTATTAAATATTTATAATGATAGTGTTTCAAACACCCATTGGTTGTGTGCAGATAATGGATTAACCTGTCTGTTTGATTCACCAATTGAATACAATAATTTTGATAATATTGGAAATATAATTGATATTGGATTTGTTGGAGATTCTTTGCTTGTACTCACTGAAGATTACCTTTATTATTATTATGAAAATACATTAATCCCTATAATTGCCGAGCAACAAATAAGTAACAAAATAATATTAGAATATGATAATTATAGCAAACGATTCAAAACAGATTTTATTAAATTATTTGATACTTCAAGTGGTTGTAGTTTTGCTTATTTTACTAAAGATGGTGATAAACTTTTTATAAACACCGCTAAGGGTGCAATTTCTGTTCCTGATTTAAAGACATATTATCCTTTCTTTATTGGTACATTTAAAACTTTTAATAGTAAAAGTGCATACTCCAATATAAAATATCATCCATTAAGATATTATCCATCAATTAAGGATTCACTTGGATATATTAACCCAACATCAGAAAAAGGAAAGGTTACCGATATATTTAAAATAATAGAATCAAATGATATTTTATATTTTGCATCAAGTTTTAGTGGAATTTCTGCAATAAAGGATGGAAATGTATTTTACCTTGATGAAAACAATTCTGTTATTGATAATAACCTTACAGATATTGAAAAAGATAATAATGGAAATATCTGGTGCACATCTATAAGTGGAAACGTTTTTAACATCGAGTTTAATGATAGTTTAATCATAAAAAATGTTCTAAATCCTTCAAATTCTGGTATTATTGGAAATACTTGTAAATGGCTAATATTTAATGATGATTATTTATATGTCGGAACAAATAAAGGTTTGAATGTTATTTCTACAAAAAAACTATATTCTAAAAATCCAATGTTTGAACATTTTTTTAATAAATATAATGGATATGAATTCATTTCTGCCAAGTCGCCGGTAAAAGATAGATACGGTAATATATATGTTCATACGACTGAAAAACTAGTAAAAATCGATGCTCAAATTGGGTCTTGTCCTGATGTCCAAATTACTTTTAAAGATGTTGTTGTTAATAATGATAATATTGGCATAGAAAAGATTAATGACGCAGAATTACCTTTTTCAACAAAGAAAATTTCATTTAAATTTATTGCCACTAAATATCCAGCTTCAAAGAATATAATCTATAATTATAGAGTAAATAATGGAGAATGGATTTTTGGCAATCAAATCAATCTACAATCCCTACGTTCTGGAAGATATCAAATAGTAATGGATGTGTTTGATAAAGAAACTAATCATCATTATTCAAAAACAATATCATTTGAAATTAATAATCCATTTTGGATAACATGGTGGTTTCTACTTTTATCATCATTAATTCTTGGGGTGGTAGTATTTTTAATTGTAAAAATTCGAATATCGAATTTAAAAAAGATACATGATGAAAGAACTAAACTTATAATTCAAAATTCTGAATTGAAATTGCGTTCATTGCAACTCCAAATGAATCCACATTTTATCTTTAATGCACTAAATTCTATTCAAGGATTTATACTTACAAAAAGCACAGAAAGTGCTATGTTGTACCTTGGAAACCTTTCGGGTATAATAAGAACAAATCTTGAAAATGCTTCAGAAGAATATATTCATTTAACAGATGAAATTAATTTTTTAAAGAAATATGTTGAACTCGAAAAGATTAGGTTTAAAGAAAAGTTGCATGTTAGTTTTTATGATAGAGTTGGTGATAGAAATATTTTATTGCCTCCAATGCTAATTCAGCCAATTATTGAAAATTCAATTAAACACGGCATTTTAAATCTAAAAAGCAACGGTAAAATTAAAATTGATTTTTCTATGGATTCAGAATCACTTTTAATTTCAGTTGAGGATAATGGTGTTGGAAGAGAGTTTACAAAGAACAGAAACAATAATAATCATAATAGTTTTGGATTAAGTATCATTAAGCAAAGATTAGAATTACTAAATGAAAAGAATCATACTGATGTTCATAAGATGAATACAATTGATTTATATAATAATGGTGTTCCAACTGGCACAAAAGTTATAATTCAACTACTTATAAAAACCACATAAAAATCTATTTGGGTAGTTCTTTTCACATCAAACTTTAAACGTTAAATCCAAAAATCTTAACGTTAAAAAAACCGTATTAACATTTTTAAACCTTTTGCGTAACTTCAGTTAAATATAAAAACTTAAATATTATGAAGAAGTCAATTATTCTTTTACTGTTTATTGTATCGATAAACGTTCAGGCACAATTTGAAACTAGTATTGTTGGTAAAGATACTGCATGTATATCTTTTGAAACTGATTATTCTGTTGAAGTTTCAACTTTTAAGAACAGATATTTCTTTAAAGACACTACTCAAACTACTACATTGCATTCTGCTTTAGATGCAGGTTATGATTATGATGATATTACAAACACTTTTAGTTATGATTTGTGGGTAAAACCGACACGTACAATTACAATGGTTGGAGAAAGTAATGTTTGTTCTGGTGGAGTAAGTGTTCCCTTAGCCAACTCAGGACAAAATTGGGCAATAATGCCTGTTGGAGTAAATAGTCCAAATATGAGTGTTGGATTAACTATTGGGACTAATGGATTAATGATTAGTGAGCATTCAGCAAACATTCTTGTATCTAGACTTAGTTATACTACTAATATTAATGATTGGGTACATGTTGGAATTGTATATAATACTGATAGTATTTTTCTGTATTTAGATGGTGATTTGGTTAGGAAAAGGGAAACTCATTGCCCATCAAACCCTAAATGGATAACCCCATTTTTAGCAGGATTCTATTATTCTCCTGATTTTCTAGGAAACATTGATGAATTTCGAGTGTGGGACATTGCGCTTACAAAAGAGCAAATAAATCAAGTAAAAGATAAAAAAATACTAAATCAAGTTGACGGTTTAAGATATTATGCAAGTTTTGATAATGGAAAATTCGAAAGAACTTTAGGTGATATTGGTACTCTAAATATGACTGTTGATGATGCCATAAGTCCTGATAAAAACATTAAATCTAATGATTGGAACATGATTTCATATAATGGGAGTAATATTGACAATCTAACTCAGTTTTTAGTCGATGATTTGAATTATTTATGGTCAACAGGCGAAACAACTAAAAACATAACCTACACTCCGTTAGATACATTAAACAAACTTTCTGTAACAATATATAATCCTTCAGTCTCAAAAACAGATAGTATTCTAATTGTTGGTGAAAACTGTTGTGTTAACTATGTGTATGATACTGTCTTAATTTCGGTAACAGACACATTAATTATTGATGCTGTTTTAACGAGTATTGACCCACCAAATAACAAGAATCAGTTAAAGGTATATCCAAACCCAGCAAAAGAATATTTAATGATTAATACTGGCGAATACGAACGCATGACCAATTATACAATTAAAATAATAAATCAATCAGGTCAAACAGTATATGAAACCATAATTGACCAACAAGAATATGAAATTAACCTTTCATCATGGACAGGAAATGGATTGTATTTCTTACAATTATTTGATGATATTGGTGATTTGATTGATGTAAAGAAGATTGTAATTCAATAAAATTAAAAAGAATCAAAAATATATGATTATGAAAAAACCACATTATATTATTTTGATATTAATTGCAACTACACTTATTTTTATGAGTTGTACAAAATCCCCAAAAACAATTTTGTTATCAGAAGATAGTTGGTTAATAGGAAAAATAGATGAAGATGTCGAAAACTCCAATAATCAAACCCTGCAATTTATTGATGACAAGACAGTCACTTTTGGAGAAGAAAGTTACTATGATATCTCGTGGATTGATGATTTTACTTTCAAACTTTCAATGAATGAAAAGGAAGTAATATTTAAGTTTGGTGATTTTGAGAATGATAAAATCAAAGTTGCAATTCTTTATGAAAATGAGAAAGCACCTGTTACCGAGGAGGAGTGGTCAAAACTTCAAAATGAAGACAGAGTTGTGCAATTAGTTAAAAAAAATAATGCTGCTAAATTGAGTGATTTCTATATAGTTAACGGGGAAAAAACACCAGTGGCAAAAGTTCCACCTGCTGGTCTTTATTTAACTCAAGGAGGGTTAGCAATAAACGTGATTATTAAAAATGGCGTGGTAAAATTTCAAGCAGGTGAAGATAGAAACAGGTTAATTGATATAGAAGCAAATATTATTTTTGAAGGTTTAGTGCCAGAAAATATTAGTTTAATAGATTTTTTAAATAATTGGGATTATGGTTCTTGTGAATATGTTGGTAATGGTGTTATTGAAAATTCAGGCTATATGTTAAATGGTAATAGTGGAGGTAGCGTAGAATTTGTTAGAATTAATTCTTCTGCTAATGATGATAAAAACATTATTAGTGAATACACTAAACGTGCTTTGGATTACGGATTTATTTTTAAAGATGAAGAAAATTTAGGAGTTCTTATTATTAAGCAATTTACAGAAACTCAATACAATAATGGTGTTGTTTTAAAAGTTCCTGATGGTAAAATTTGGACTCCTTTATATTTTGAAAAAGACCATAGTAAGGATTGTTGGGGTATGCCATCAATATATCCAGTTAAATCTCAGGACGGAGGAGGATGGTTCTTACCCAAAGGTTATTATTTCCCCATAAAGCCTGACTTTATTTCGTATAAATATTCTAAAAGAAACACCAAAGCACTTGCTGGAGAGTTTGCTGTACTTTGTGAAAAAATGTATTGTAAAAATCTTAATGTATCATTCACACTTTATTTTCTTGAAGAGTAAAATGATGTGAAGATAATTTTAAATACTTTTATCCATAATGAAATCATTTGCAATTATTCAAAAAAAACTATAAGATGAAAACATTAAAAAACTTTCTTTCCATAACGTTAGTGTTAATATTTGGGTTAACTCAAGGCTTATCTGCTCAGAGTCTTAAAAAGACATATAAGTACATAAGAGATAATGAGATTGAAAAAGCACAACTTCAACTTAATAAATTTACTAATGAAGTAAAAAGTTCAGGTGAAGATTTCATTCTTTATAGTTTTGCAAAATGTTTGTTATTGTGTAATGAGAACACAAAGGACTATGAGCCTTATAAAGCATTGGAAATATATGAAGTCACATCTAATTCTGGGTTAAACCAGATTGATATAAATAAATTCCTTGATAAATACTCCTTAAGTATCGATATTATTAAAGAAAAAATATGTTTAGGAATTTTGTATCAGGCTAAGAAGATTAATACTGAAGCCTCTTACAAAAAAGCATTAGGAGTAAAATATAAGTGTGGTTTTGAGTCAGAAGTTGACACGCTTTGGACAAATGTAGCTTATAATGAGGCAAAAAGTAAAAATACTTATAAAGCGTATGTCCATTTCTATACTTATCATGGCAGTAGTCGTTATACTGAAGAAGTATTTAAAAAGTTCAATGAATTTGAATATCAACGAGCAAAAAAGAGTAATTTATTAGAGTCAATGAACAATTACATTAAAGGTCATTCAGAAAAGGATAATCCATATTTGCAAGAAGCCATTCATTTGCGTGATTCAATTGCTTTCTCTACTGTTAATAAAACGTATTTTGAGTATCTTGAATTCTCGAAGAACTATCCAAATTCTGAATATATAGAAGATATTACACTTGTACTCCCTGAATTACTATATAGCCAAGCATCAGGGGAAGAGAATATTGCACTTTTGGAACTATTTATAAAAGAGTATCCTGAAAATAGCCGTATTGAATATGTAAAATCACAACTTGAGAATATATATATAAGAAAACTTCGAAAAAGTACGACAATATCTGATTTTGTTAATTTCAGAAACAACTTCCCTGATAGCAAATTTATTGATTCCTGTGCTATTTACGGAAAAATGAAAGAACTCGCTTCTGATTCAGTGGCAAGAAAACGAAAGTTAGTTGATTTTCTACCTGAAGATAATCTTCACTTAAAAGGAAATGTTAAGAGGGTAGTTGAAATTATGACAGTTCCTGATAAAGAATTGAATTTTGGAGAAGGCTTTTGCGGAGGAATTATTTACAATTATGATAAAAATGGGTTAATTAAAGATTACATGTCTATAAGACATATTCTTAGCCCTTCTTCTGAACTTACAAAATATGATACTCTTTTTTTTGTTGAAAACATTTATAAATTAATATATAGTCTTGATTACAATTTATTGGAATTCAAACCTTACTCATGTAAAGTATTTACAACTTTTGATAAAAAAGGTAATTTAAAAGATGTGAAGATTTCTGATATTGTGGAGCAAGAGAAAGAACGTAGTAGATACTACTCAATTGATGCATTGGGCAATATTAAAGAACATATAACGGGGAGTAAGTTTAAATATAAATATAACATTAATGGAGATTTAATTGAATCAGTATCGTTTATTAACGATAAAATTAATGATTCTACAATTTATGTTTATAATAATTTAGTGCAGAGTTTAAAACGAATAGTGTACGTAAAATTCTTTGCTGAGCAACTTAAACTTTCACTCGTTGAAAAGTTGGACAATTATGGGTGCCTTATTGAAAGTAATGGAATTGCTCGGTTAGATGGACAAGATTATAATTACTTATATCAACGAAGAAATAAGTTTGATAGTAATCATAATTTGATTGAAGCAGGATTCTTAAATGATGATGGAGTTTATATTGTTGCTTCAACTCGAAAATATGATAATAGAGGGAATCTAATTTACTTTGACTTTTTAGATATAGATTTTAAAAGGTATAAATATAATATAGCAATGCAAATATATGATGAACATTTCAGTAGCGATTTTAAACTTGAACATGAGCCTACAAAGAAGATGTTCAAATATGTGTATGATAAAAAAGGAAATTGGATAAATATGTATTACTATGATAATAATGTTTTATCTTCAAGAGTTGAGAGAAAAATTGAATATTATGAAGAATAATATTTTTTTTTGAATCATTTATAATTGCCTGAATAATAAATGGGATTATCTTATATTTCAAAATTCAGTATAGTTCTATAAGTACTCTAAGAAAGAATATTGTATTATTTTTAAAAGAAACGTACATTTATATAAAGTCACTTATTTAATATGTATATAAAATGACCAAAGAATCTACTTCTTCAAAACTAACTGAACTATTCGAACTGTTTAAGTCTGGTGCTTTAACCAAAGAAGAATATGAAAAATTAAAACAGCAGATTCTTTCCGAAGATGGAATTGAAAATGCTGAGCCTGAAAAAAAACAGAAACATGAAGATGTTAAGCCAACTGAGAAACCAAATCAAGAAGAAAAGCGGAGTAGAAATTGGATATTTTCAACTATAGGTATTGCTTTTCTAATTGTGGTCTTTGTTGTATTTAGAACTTATTTGTTTTCTGGAAAAAAAGAACTAGATAGTAATGAAACAGAATCAGAGATTGATAGTCAAGAAGTAGATAATGTAGAAGATATTGATGGCAACATTTATCATACTGTTAAAATTGGTTCACAGGTTTGGATGGATAGCAATTTAAAAACAACTCACTATAACGATGGCACACCAATACAATTGGTTCCTAATAACGATTTATGGAGGTCATTAGAAACACCTGCTTATTGTTGGTTTGATAATAAAGAAGGTTTTAAAAATACGTATGGTGCATTATATAATTGGCATACCATAAATACAAATAAATTATGCCCTGAAGGATGGCACGTCCCATCCGATTCAGACTGGAAAACTTTAACTGATTATCTTACAATTAATGGTTATGGATATCATGGAAGTGGAGAAGATATTGGGAAATCTTTAGCAAGTACAACTGGATGGGTTGCTTCAACAGAAATAGGAGCAGTTGGAAATGACCAATCAATAAATAATAAAAGTGGCTTTAAAGCATATCCCAGTGGAATTCGTTTTAGTAATGGAGAGTTTCGCCACAAAGGAGAGAATGCTAAATGGTGGAGTTCCACAGAAACGTCAGCAACATCTGCACAAATCAGATTTATAAGTTGGAGTGATGGTATTGTAGCCAGTTATTCTAATCGAAAAGAAAATGGTTTTTCTGTTCGGTGCGTAAGAGATATTGGTGCAACAGAAAATACTTTACCTGTCAATAATACATCAATTAACAAGAAAAAAATAGATGTTTGGAATGAGTCCATTGCAAAAAAGATAATAATTGATGAATTGAAGAAATCTGATGGTTGGGAATATGATAAACAAACTGTTATGCAGATGGGGTTTGATGAAGTAACCTTTCAAAAAATCGATTTGGGGAAAAGTCATAAAATGATTGGATTTGCAAGTTCTAATTTTATTGAAGTAGATGAATGCCCACCGCTATGCAATAGTGTACTCAGTGTTTTTGAATTTGAGAATAGAGGTGGCTGGATTTTAACTCAAAAGGCAAAAGGAATTTCAAGTAGTAGGTCTGCAAGAACTGAATTCCAATGGGTTCAAGTGTCACCAGACAATTATGGAATATTGACAACAGAAAATTTAGGTAGTAGCATGGGTGGTAGAAGTACAGATATCACTCTTTATACCTTTATTAATAATAAATTAAAACCAATATTGAGTTTGTCACATTCACTTGAAAAAACTGGTTTCCCTTATAGCGCTGATTTAAAGACAAAGGAAAGAGATGACTATTTTCACATACTTGTTGAAGAGAAGGAAGAACCTAAAAATGCTGACCCAATTATTACAAGAACTTATTATAAATTCAACGGAAGTAATTACGAGGAATTTAGTGGAGTTGTCACAGACGAATCTTTAACTGATATAAGTAGATTTTACAACAATTCTAAGTCTGAGCAATCTAATAAGAATGGTAAATATATAAGAGAATATCTCACATCACATACATTTGTTAATTACGAAGTAGGTGGTACAACTTATTTGACATTTACTTCAAGAAGTGGTGGTTGGTATGGTGCAATGAAAATGAAAATGGGTGCATGCGATTATCTTTATACTTACGACCTTGATGATAGAGATATTAAATTAACCTTTTCAGGTTCAACATGCGGAGGTCAGGGAAGTTCACAAACATTGACTTTTAATAATGATAATAGTATAAGTGTTTATATTAAAGGACAAAAATTTGTTTTTAAACCAATGTAAAATAGTTTTTACTTAAATAGAAAATAGTATTAGTTATAACATTAATAAATCATAAAAAGTAAATGATATGAGTGCAAATGAAGAAATAAAAAAACTTAAAGCGTTATTAGACGAAGGTGCAATAAGTGAAGTAGAGTATAATAAATTGAAAGAAAAGGAGACAAATAGCGAAAATGAAATTATTAAAAATAATGAAACTACTCCCGAAATTGATTTAAATGCTGATTTAACTAGATATCCTTTAAATGTGGTTAACGCTGGATTAAAAATTAAACAGGCAGTAACTATTCAAGTCTTCAGTCATGTGTTTAATCTGATTGGTGTATTTCTAATAATATTAGCAGTCATTAATGGTTTTTCATCAATACAGAGTGGTAATTTTTCTGTAGATGAAGGGGCTTTAACATTTGGGATATTCTTTCTAATCTTGGGATTTGTTTTTTGGATAATATCCCTAGTTAAGTATAGCAAAGCAGGCACATTGCTTAGAACCTCAGAATCTTTATTTTATGGTAGAAGGACTATGAAAATTAATCCAGATGTAGGGGTAAAAGCATCTGGTGCATTAAGAGTTGGACAGGACTTTGCTGGAGGTATTGTCGCCTATTTTGATAGGACAGGAAAATATGTTGGTATTGTTTCAAAAGATGATATATCGGGAGAAACTAAACAAAAAATGGCATTATCAGCATGCAAAGAACATATTGAAGATGTTTATAATGATTGGCAATTACCAGATTATAATGAATTAAAGGCAATATATAGAAATTTAAAAGCAGAAGGAATCGGCAATCTAAAAAATGCTGAGTATTGGTGTTCTGATAGTTATAAGTCTGCAATCAATTTTTCAAATGGAGAATTTTCTGATAGAAGGTTTGGCAATAAAAATGCATTACAAATTCGTCCACTAAGATTGATAAAGTTAGTTTAAACTCCTTAAATTTCTCGCTTCCTATTGTTTGTTTATATGGTGTTACTTTAATCATTATTTTAATACTTTATATGTTTCATCACCATTTGGTATGAACAATACTCCATCCCAACGGTGATTCCAACTATTATCATTACGGTCTTTCGCATAGAAACTCAAGAATTTCATTTTAACCATTCCATTATCATATACTTCTACAGATGCTTGAGTAGTATCACCAATTAATTCACTAAGGTCATGCCTTGTATCATAATACATATCGTTTGCTCGTGTATCAGTATCCCAAAAATCGGTTTTAACTAAACCAGAAGCGATTTTCCATCCATCATCATCTAAACGATGTAAATAGACATTTCTTTTAACAATAATATCGGGATGACTTGAATAATTAGTGTGTACTTTACAATCAACATCATATGATAACATAAATGTTTTACCATTTGCTTTAAATGAAAAAATTTCGCTTGGCGAGAACCATTGACATCTTTCAGTAAATGGTACGTTGAAAAATTCACACAATGTAGCACCGCCTACTTGTCCGAAAACATTAGATGTTAATAATAAAACTATTAATATTCCTGTTATTCTTTTCATAATAATATTTCCTGGTTCTTTTTAAAGTTAAGATTAATATATTAGAAAGATTGGTATTATTTTTTAACGTTAAGATTTAAGCGTTTAACGTTGAGAATTCAGAAATGAAAGATACTTGCAAACAACAGAAATATAAGTCATTGTATTTAATAATCGTTTGAGAGTATTATGATGTTGTTTTAGTATCGATTTATAATGACTTAATAAACGATAATATAAACTTTCAAACACGCGCCAGTCTCGTTTTTTATTACCATCGCTCATTGTGGAACGTGCTGGACTTT
>Ga0190306_1000486_pt1 | contig 13226 bp, 14 predicted proteins | sample 48700734_MG_FD_161657 | JGI IMG/M metagenome (GOLD analysis project Ga0190306, IMG submission 161657) | Hydrothermal vent sediment bacterial communities from Southern Trench, Guaymas Basin, Mexico - 4870-07-3-4_MG | ecosystem: Environmental > Aquatic > Marine > Hydrothermal vents > Sediment ... | reverse complement strand
CATTCCTTTTTTTTGTGCGGACCTGGAACAGGGACAAAGGCAAATCTCTTCTTTTTTCTTCCCAACGGCCAGAATTTCGGCATTTCCTGCCTTTTCAAGTGTACCATAAATTAGATTAAAAATTAAAATAAACACTTTAAATCCCATAAATATTTAGATTCCTTTCTATATCAGATTTCCATATCTCTCTGGTAAATGTTGAAGGTATTATCACAGCATCTATATTTCTCTCAAAAGCAATAATGTACCTTTTTTTGTTTTTTGACTTAAGATATTCAACAGAAGTAGCTGTAAGTTTTCCTTCTTCCATTAAAGGTTTTAAAAAATCAATAATCTTTTTCAATGTTCTACCTGTAGAAATACTATCATCTATAATCAATACATTTTTATCTTCTATTTTTTCTTTTAGCTCAAATAACTCTAATGTAGAAGATTTTTCATTTATCTTTCTACTTTTTTTATGGTCGCCCTCTGAATATCCAGAATATTTTAAATAAGCAAGTTCTGGCTTTTTATCTTGGACATATTTTATCATAAAAGGTAATTCTATACTTCCATCTAAAATACCAATCACTGTATCGTAATCTTTAGATGCAAATTTTACTCTGTAGCAATGAATGAGTTCTTCAGCAGGATTATCAAGTTGCCTTATTTTACTTTCGCATTTCTCTGGTAACAGACTGCAAATATCTTTTAGCTTTTCTAATTTATTTGAAAGATCTTTTATGTTTGGATGATAATCTTTAATAGATAAACAATTATATACTTCTTCACAAATTTCTGAGGATATCTTTTTCATCTCTTTATATTCTTCTAGTTTATACAATATAGAAATCTTGCTATCATGAGTATGTTTATTCCAAGTTGACAAAAAATGTAAAACAAAATTTCTAAGATAATCCAAACAATTGTATTTTTCTTCAATAGTTTCTGAACTTTCTAATTTAGTTAAATAGGCGTCTATTTTTTCAAAATAGGAGTTTTTGCTAAATTCGATAAGAAGATAATGGCGTTTATCACATTCAAAGTAATCCTTTCCTCTATCTATACCAAAAATACCATCTATTTTTTGAAAAAGGTTGTTTGGGTCTTTTAGGGTTGATTTTACTTTTGTCCAGCCATAATTAGGCCATCTTGAAGCTAATAAGGAAATATCACTATATATTTCACTTTCTTTATCCTCTCCTCTAATTTTTGCACACATAATATATTTATAACTAAAAAATAGTAATAAAATACTACTGGCCAAACAATTTATTCAAAAATCCTTTCTGTTTTTCCTTCTCTTTTTTCTCCCTTTCAACTTTTCTGTTATATTTATCTATTTTTTCCTCTGCCAATTTTGCTGCTTTTTTATTATTTCCAACTCCAATGGTTAAACCAACCCCAACAATAATGGCTTTCTTTTTTACTTCTCTTAAAGATCTTCTGACTGCTTCATCAACAAGAGGCAAAGCATTTTTAATCTCTTTTTTCATTGGCATCAGCGCCTCCTCCTGCTTCATTTTAACTACTATTCCATCAACCGGAATATTTTTTTCTGTAAGGAAAGTTTCCGCAAAAAATCTTTCCGCTCCTCTCGTTCCCATTACAAAACCCACTCCCTCCGCCACACTGCCTGTTTTTTCGCTTTCAAGAGCACCGGAAGCATCTATGGTTATAACTTTGTCTATTTTATTTTTTGATACAATTTTTCTAATTGCTTCGTCAATATTTCCAAGATTTGCTCCGGGTCCGTCTGCTTTTAAAATAAAAACTTCTTTTCCGTCTATTTTTTTATTTGCAACAACAGTTCCTTCAGATATTTTTTTTGTTTTCGCATCCCCGATTAAATTTGCAGCGTAAAGAGGACCTATCGAATCTCCTATGCACAAACCCTGAACAAAAGCCGGTACGGAAGAATAAAGAGCCTTCATCTGTTTATCAATAAAGGGAAGTTGCATCTGCAGAATCATTCCTATCTGGAAATTTTTTGTCTGCTTTATTAATTCAATATAATGTTTAATAATTTTTGTTACCTTATACAAACTAATAGTATGGGTTATGCTTGCGGATAAATTCTTTTTTTCATCTGCAGAAATACCGAAAGAGATGTCATCAACAAACAGATCTAATTTTTTATCATGCCTGTCTGTAATATACCGAATTTTTTTTGCAATTCCATTTGGATCAACAGAATCAGGTTCCACAACAAAGTATTCCATTATTCTGTCAAGGCTGTTTTTCAATTGTTTTTTTGTCAATTTTGTTTTTTTGTCAATTTTCTTAATTATAATTTTCTGCGCTTTATTTGTCATTTCTTCATAACTCTGAACTTTTGCATTCAACAAAGTTAGAATTTGATACAACATCATTCTTGGAAATAAGAATAAGAATACCATGAAGATTAAAAATCCTACAGTATCATATATGCTTCCGAACATAATATTTATCAATTTAAATCTTTATATAAAACTTATCGTCTTGGCTTATTATCTGTTTTTAAAATTTCAAAGAAAAAACAGAAGTTTTTAGTTTTCTTTTTTGATTTGTTCCTTTTTTTCAACTTTCAATTTTTCTGTCTCTTCAGATCTCTCTTTTTCTTCTGGTTGTTCTTTTATTTCCTTCTCCTGATTTGATTTTTCTGTCTCTTCAGATCTCTCTTTTTCTTCTGGTTGTTCTTTTATTTCCTTCTCCTGCCTTTTTTCTTCTTTATCAATCTTTTTCGCCTTTTTTTCTATCTTTTCTTCCAATTTTTTGGTTTTTTCTTTCAAAATAACTTCAAGATGGGCGGATTTAATTTTTGTTCCAAATCTATATTTTCTTCTTCTTCTGTACATATGTGTTCCGTCCAGAGCGGCAATATGCAGGATGTACATATTATCTGTATCCAAGTTCTTGAATTCGGCATTTTTCTCCGCACTCTTTATAATATTTAAAACCTCTTTCGTTGTTTTCGAATAGTATTTTCCATTTATGCTTCTTTTTTCTTTTAAAACGTCCTCTAAGAATTTTTTGGCTTTTTTCAAATACATGCCTCTCACAGATTTGCAAACAACTTTTGCATTTTTAACAGAGATTCTTAAATTTAAAGAATGCGCTTTTGCGATGTTATCCCCGTCAATTTTTTTGCTATACATAAATCTTCTTAAAAATTAATAATTTATATCTTGAATTGGGCTGGATGAAATTAATTTATATAGATTTAATACATTGCCAGATATAACATAGTTTATGGAGTTATCCGGCTTCTCTTCTTATTATCCTCAGAAAACCAGATTTATAATTGTTTCTTAAACAGCATTTCCAGAATAAGAGTTTGGTTTCTATATTTTTATTTAAATTTTTTATTTAAATAATTTAATAGATTATTATATTATACTCTCCGTATTTTTCACGGTTTTCAACTGGTTTATATATCTATTATAAACCGTGTTACGGTAGTTTAGATTAAGATGGACTATCTAAAAATAGTAAAGGAAAATCTTCCTGAATTAACGGATGCAAGAATTCATTATGAGGGCAGCAAAATTGTTGTCTATACGAGAAACAAGAACTTTTTTCTAACTCAAAATGAAAAGATCAGGGAGATAGTGGAAAAAATAAAAAAAAGGATAGAAGTAAGAATAGAACCGGATACCCTGCCTCCAACAGATGAAACTATTTCAAAAATTAAGAAAATTATTCCGCCGGAAGCAGAAATATCAGATATTTATTTTGAGCCGGATTTTTCAAAAGTTACAATAAATGTCAGATATCCTCAAATTGCTATAGGCGAGCAGGGAGAGATAGTCAGAAGAATTAAAAAAGAAACTTTCTGGATTCCACTTGTTCAAAGAGTTGCTACTCCAAAATCAAATCATGTAGAAGTCATTAGAAAGACTCTATATCAATCATCAAAATACAGGAAAAGATTTTTAAACAGTATTGGAAAAAAAATATACCTAACAGAACCAAAAGAAACAAAATATTTAAGAATTTTATCTTTGGGAAGCGGCAGGGAAGTCGGCAGAAGTTGTTTTTTGATGCAAACACCAAATTCAAATATTATGCTTGACTGTGGTCTCTCAACTGGAGCAACGGGAGAGGATCAATATCCAATCATTCCGCCAGATTTTGATATAGATTCTCTTGATGCAATAGTTTTAAGTCATGCGCATTTAGATCATTGTGGTTTTATACCTTATTTATATAAGATGGGATATAAAGGTCCCGTTTATTGCACAGAACCTACAAGAGAACTTGCCGCCTTGTTACAGGTTGACACAATTCAGTTAACACAAAAAGAAATGGGAAAAAGTTTGTATACTAGTTCCGATGTAAAAAAGATGATAAAAAATGTTATTCCTCTGAAATATAAAGAAGTTACGGACATTACTTCTGATGTAAGATTGATTTTTGAAAATGCGGGGCATCTTCTCGGAAGCGCCATATCTCATTTCAATATAGCGAATGGAAAAATAAATTTAATCTACACGGGAGATATAAAATATTCTGTTTCAAATCTTCTCGATCCAGCCTTCACCCAGTTTTTAAGATGCGAAGGCATGATAATAGAAAGCACTTATGGAGGACCAAATGATTTGACACCCAGATTAGAAGATGCGGAAAAAGAATTTATATCTACCATAGAAAAAACCATTAAAAGAGGAGGAAAAGTATTAATTCCTTCCTTTGCCGTTGGAAGAGGTCAGGAATTGATGGTAATTTTAGAAAAATACAATATAGATGTTCCCATCTATATAGAGGGGATGATATATGATGCAAGTGCGATTCATTCAACCTATCCAAAATATCTGGCCCATAGTTTACAAAAACAGATTATTGAAGAAAACAAAAATCCTTTCGAATCAAAAAGATTTATACATATTGCAAGTTACAGAGAGAGAGAACAGGTTTTAAGCGATGAAAAACCGTATATTGTTATTGCAACTTCTGGAATGATAAACGGAGGTCCAATTATAGAATATTTAAAGAAGTTCGGTTCAGATAAAAAAAATACCTTAATTTTTGTTGGTTATCAGGCAAAGGGCACTCTTGGAAACAAAATACAACAAGGATACAAAGAAGTTGAATTATCCAATGGAGAAAAAATAGAAATAAATCTGGAAGTTAAAACGTTGGATGGTCTTTCTGGACATTCTGATAGAAAACAGCTTTTAAATTTTATTGGACATTTGAAAGAGAAACCGAAGAGAATTCTGGTTAATCACGGCGAGCCTTCCAAGGCTTTAAATCTGGCGGGAGCGATCAATAAAATATTCGGCATCGAGAGTTATGCTCCCATGAATCTGGAAGCTATGAGATTTTTATAGACAAATAAAATATCCCTCCTTGATTATCGGCTAAAATTATCTTTTTCAATGATTGTAGGGATTTTTTTCCATCACTGGAAATGCTCAATTATGGACAAAATTTCCCACAATTTTAAATACAAAATTTTAAATAACTTATGCTCCTTAAGAACTGCAGATTTATTGTGACGCAGAATGAAAAAAGAGAAATTTTGGAGAATCGGGATATTTTGATAGAAGATAAAATACTGGAAATTGGAAACAATATAAGTAAAAAAGATGAAGTGATTGACTGTTCAAATAAAATTGTTATTCCTGGTTTGATAAATTGCCACACCCATATACCAATGAATCTTTTTAGGGGAGTTTCCGATGATAAAAATTTGCAGAGATGGTTGAAAGAAGAAATATGGCCAAGAGAAGCAAAATTAAATGAAGAGATGGTTTATTATGGAAGTTTGCTTGCAATGGGAGAAATGTTGCTCACGGGAACAACATGTTTTAATGATATGTACTTTTTTACAGAAAATATTGCAAAGGCTGCCAAAAAATCTAAAATGAGATGTTTTCTGGGTTGCGCAATGTTTGATTTTTTTGATCCAGACAAAACAGATGCGGAGATAGAAAAAGAAGAAAAAGAAATTAATAAGATTCTTTCCTTGAAAAATGAGAAAATAAAACCAAGCGTAACCCCTCATTCTTCAGAAACATGTTCTGACGAATTATTGGTTAAAAGTTCAAAACTCGCGGAGAAATATAATTTGCCAATACACATTCATTTATCAGAAACGGAGAAAGAAGTAAATGAATGTATAAAACAAAGGGGGAAGAGACCTTTGATTTTATTTGAAGATCTTGGTTTACTAAAAAACAGATTTGTAGGAGCTCACGGAATATATCTAAACAAGGCAGAAATTGAAATTTTAAATAAAAAAAAGGGTTTTATCGCTTATAACCCATGCTCAAATGCGAAACTGGCAAGCGGAATCTGCCCAGCAAAAGAATTAAAATATTTATGCATTGGAACGGATTCTGTTGCAAGTAACAATAATTTAAATCTGTTTGAAGAAATGAAATTTGGAGTTTTACTACAAAGAATAAAATACAATGTTGATGCAATGAATGCCGAAAGAATTTTTGATTCTGCAACAATAAATGGAGCAAGGGCTCTCGGAATTGAAAAGGTTGTGGGAAGTATTGAAACTGGAAAAGAAGCAGATCTTGTTTTGATAGACAAAGATAATATTTTTCTTAATCCCCGCTACAATATCATCTCCAATTTAATTTATTCGTTTAATGGAGTTGTTTCCGATGTTTTAATAGATGGAGAGTTCGTCGTCAGAAACCGAAAAATTTTGGGTTTTGAACTGGAAAAAATCTTAAAAAAAGTTAATAGTTTTAATTTTAGTTAAATTTTATGCCCGAAGAAAAGAAAAAATCTAAAGAAAAACTGAAAAAAGAACTCTCCGAGGCCAAAAAACTTGCAGAAACTTATTTGGAACAGTTAAAATATTTGCAGGCAGATTTTGACAATTACAAAAAAAGAGTTTTAAGGGAGAGAGAAGAATTCATCAGACAGGCAAATGAAAAGTTGATAAAAGAATTATTGGTAATCTTGGATGATTTTGAGAGAAGTTTGGCTTCAATGAAAAATAAAGAAGATTTAAAAGGTCTGGAATTAATTTACAAAAATTTTCTAAAAATACTAAAAACTTTTGGCTTGAAAAAAATTGAGGCAGTTGGAAAGAAGTTTGACCCTTATTATCATGAGGTTTTGCTAAAAGAAAAATCAGATAAAGAGGAGGGAATTATCCTGGAAGAATTCCAATCCGGATATTTGTTAAATGGAAAGGTGATAAGGCATTCAAAAGTTAAGATTTCTGGTTGAAATTACTTGAAAAAACAAAAATTTTCTTTTCCGTAAAGAAATAAGAATATTTATAATTATAAGAAATAATTAATTTAATTATGGAGACGCTCAAAAAAATTGATAATCCGTTTTTAAACCGAATAGAAATGCAAATTAAAGTGTCGCATCCAGGTATGCCTACGCCAACCAAAGAATCACTGAAGTCAGAGATAGCAAAGGAATTTAAAGTAAATGAAGAAAAAATAGAAATTAAATACATACTTTCCAAGAAAAACAGAGATTATTCAATAGCAAAAGTTTTTGTTAACCAATCCGGTTAGATATTTTATGAAAAAACAGAAAGTTTGGTTTTCTTGATTTTTTTAGAATATAAATTAAAAACCGTAATTTTTATTATAAAAATGCTAAATACTGGACAATCTCTCAATAACTTTCTCTCTCCCAATTGCATCTATTAACATCGCCAGTTTTGGTCCATGAGTTTTTCCAATTAAAACCCGATAACAAAGTTCAAAAATTTCCTTTCCCTTTGATAATTCAAAAATCTGTTTTTGCAATTCTTCTGTTGAAATTGGTTTTTTGATAATTTTAATAAATTTTTTTAGAATCTCTCTTTGTTCTTCTGTCAAATCTATTTTTTCAGAACTCAATTTTATTTTTACTTCTTCCGGAGCATAGTTTTCTATCCAGTACTTTGCTCTAGAGGCTCTCTCCAAAGATAAATCCAAATCAAGATTTGTCATTTCAATTCCTCTTGACTTCATCAGATTTTTTATATAGTTTCTTAATTTTTCTTCCGATATAAATTGAACAAGAAAAGTTAGCTCAGAAAAAGAGATTCTTTTTGGACAAGTTTCATAATCTTCTATTTTACTTAATTCATACTTTCTTTTAAGTTCATCGCTTCCCTTCTCCAATCCAAAATAAATTCTTTCTGATTTGTCAAAATCATTGTATATTCTATATATATCGAGGTCAAACGGAATGAAAATTGTTTTGTTCAATCTCTGGGTATAGAGAAATCTGATAATGGGGGGTTCAAAAATTTTTAGCAATTGGGATATTGTTGCAATATTCCCCGCAGAACTTGACATTTTTTCTTTCTGTCCTTTCAGATGAATAAATTCGTACATAGGTCCAATAGGTGGTTTATAATCAAAAATTTCTTTTGATATTAAAACCGAAGTGTCCCAACTACCTCCTCTTGATTTATGTTCTTTTCCCGAACTTTCAAAATCAACTTTAAAGTAAGCCCATCTTGAAGCCCAATCCACTCTCCACTTCAGTTTAATTATTCTGGTTTTCCTAAAATCAATTTCATTCTCAAATCCGCAATCACATTTGTAAGATATTTTATAACCACCAAGATATTTTATTTTTGTGCAATCCTTCCAGCATTTTTCACAATACAGATTTACCGGAAGCCAATCCTCAGGTAAAGGTTCAAGTCTGAATTTATTTAGAATTTTCATAATTTTTTCCGTCTTCTCTAAAGCGAGTTTTATATTTTCTGTAAAACTTCCTTTTTCATACAATTTGCTTGCAGAAAGATAGACTGGCTTTATGCCCAATTGCAAAATTTCTTCCATAAATTTGAATTCAAAATGTTCGGCATAGGAATTGTGACAGCCGAATGGATCGGGAATTTTTGTTAATGGCATTCCAATATATTTTTCAAATTTGGCCGGTATTCCCTTTGGAACTTTTCTAAACCTGTCAAAATCGTCCCAGATGTATTGAAATTTGACTTTTTTGCCCAATTTTAAAATTCCAAGATAAACATAATACTGAGTTAAAATTTCCCGGGCATTTCCTATATGAACAATTCCGGAAGGAGTGATTCCGCTTTCAACAACATATTCTTCTTTGTTTCTACTCTCAACAACCTGTTTTGCAAAATTATCCGCCCAGTGCATAAATTTATATAAGAATTTCTAAATGGTTTAAATTTATGGGCCCGTAGCTCAACTGGATAGAGCACTGGACTTCGGATCCAGGTGTTGGGGGTTCAAAATCTCCTTTAAAAAGCATATTCGAAAAAGTTGATGAAAATCCTCCCGGGCTCATTTTTTGTCAAAAATTTCTATCCATTCTTTTTTCAAATTTTCATCTCCAAAAAAGTAAGGATAATTTAATTTTTCCACTTCTTTCAATAATCTATCCAACCCTTCCATCTTTATTGTCTCAAGAAGAGCTTTTATCTCTCCTTCTTCTCCCATTTTTTTGAAAATCAGATAAAAAGAATAAAATTCCAAATAATCCTCTTTTGAGATTTTTTCGTTTTTGTAAATTTTCTTTGAGATTTTTTCAAGAAAAAACCTGTGCATATCAACTTTAAATCCATATCTAACCGCTTTATAATCCGCAAAAAAATTCTGCACAAATTCAACGAGTTCTGGCAACTCCAATTTTTCCTTAATCTCCATATTCAACCCCTCCTTTTCGTTTATCAGGAGAAAAATAAATCTCGCAAAAAAACCGCGAAACAAAAATTTATTTTCAAGAATTTTGTTTTCCGGATTTATTAAAATCTCCATGTTTTTGTCGGCATCTCCGCTCAAAAAATCCGTCTTGTAACTTGTCGATATTTTTATATTTTCAAATCTCAAAGGATAATCAATTTTTGAAATCATGGTTTTTACTTCTTCCTTCAATTTGTCATTTTCTATATTTAAAATTAGTTTGGGCATAAGTATAGTAAGAATTAAATAATTCCCAATTTTACGCCAATATCTCCCGCGGAGAATTCTTTTTTTAATTTTATTATTGCTTTCTTTTTCCCTTTTCTATCTATCAAAGTATTCACTTTTTCTACTTTTACCTTGAATTCTTCTTCAAAACTTTTCTTTATTTCTTCTTTGGTTGTTGACAGTTTTTTTAATTGAAAAGTTAATTTATTTTCACTCTCTACAATTCTGACGGCCTTCTCCGTTGTAACAGGATAATCTATCAATGCCCAAAAATTTTTTTCTCTCATATTTCAAACTTATTTAACTGCTCAACGGCAGATTTTGTAAAAATTGTTAATCTTCCCGGATTATTTCCCGGAGCAAGTTTTTCAACATTCAAATTTTTAATGAGAGAAATTTCAATCCCCGGAATATTTCTGGCTGCTTTCTGCAAATCACATTTTTCTGGAACAATTATCAAAGCCGACTTTTTCTTTTTATATTTTCTTCCCCTTCTTTTTCCTTTTCCGGCCCTTATTTTCTTCTTCTTTGCCCTGTCAAGTTCTTCTTTCAAACCCAGAATTTTCAAAACCGAATAGACTTCTTTAGTTTTATTTAATTTGGCAAATTCATCTTCAACAACCAAAGGAACTTCTTTTAAGTTTTCTATTTTGTGTCCTCTTTTCAAAACAAGTTCTTTATTTGCTGAAGCAGATAAAGCCGAATAAAGAGCTAATTTTTTTTCTTTTTTATTTATTGATTTTGTGAAATTTTTCTCTGGTACCGGAGCATGGGCTTTTCTACCTTTTATTGCCTGAGGTGCTGCTCTTGCTCTGAATAACAGAGGACCTTCGCCATGAATTCTCGGCAATCTTGCCATCTCTCTTCCAGCCATTCTAACATGAGGCGGAAGACCGCTCCTTCCGTGATAATGTGCGCTTGTTCTTAAACCGGCAAGTTTGTCTGCCCCATATTTCTGCCTCCTGTTTGCCCTAAAAACAAGAACGGCTTTTTTTATTAAATCAACTCTCAAAGGAAAATTAAACACCTTTCCCAGACTAATTGTTCCCTTTTTTTCCCCTTTTATTGAATAGATGGTTACCATAATTCTAATTAAAATTTAAAATAGAAAGATCTAATATGGTTATTAGGAGGCATTGATAAATTTATAAAATACTGATAAATTATGCGGGGGTAGCCAAGTGGTCAAATATAGGCTAAAGGCGCAAGGCTTAGGTATATAAGTGCGAAGCTCAGATTGTTTTTGGCTTTAGGAAACCTTGTGGGTAGCCACTCTTTTTAAAAAAATTATTGGCTCCATAAAAGTCCCTTCGAGAGTTCGAAGTTAGCAGATACGGAAATCTCTCCCCCCGCATCTTATTTTTAAACCTTAATTTATTTTTAAACAGAGAATTTAATGATGGAGAAGGTGACAGAAAATAAAATGAGGGAGATAAAAATTGAGAAATTAGTATTAAATATAGGTGTTGGAGAACCGGGAGAAAATCTTGAAAATGCAAAAACAATTTTAGAGAGAATAACCAATAGAAAAGCCGTTTATAGAAAGACCAAAAAAAGGACAACTTTTGGAGTTGCCAAAGGTCGTGATATTGGAGTAATTGTTACAATCAGGGGCGAAGAAACAAAGAAATTGCTGGATAGACTTTTAAAAGCAAAAGAAAACAAATTAAACAAGAGGTGTTTTTCTGGAAGAACTTTCTCTTTTGGAATTCCAGAATACATTGAAATTCCAGGAGTAGAATATGACCCAAGAATACCAATTTTCGGTTTAGATGTTTGCGTTACTTTGAGAAGGCCCGGATTCGGAAAAACAAAGATAGGAAAAAAACACATGATTTCATCCGAGGAAGCAATTAATTTTATGAAAGATAATTTTGAGGTTGAGATTGTTTGAATTATAATAACTAATTTCTGAATAAAGTCAAATTACTCTTAATTAGAAACTACAAATTTTTGTAAGTCTTCTTTTTACTTTGATAATAGTTTGCAAGGTCTAATGCTGCTGTTATGCCCCAAGGTACACAATATAGAAAACCATTACCTAATATTCCAATTGCTCTACCTGCAGTTTCAATAGAAATTGTAAAAATGTTTTTATTTTTATCTTCAATATAATCGGTATATGCTTTATCTCCTAAAGTTAAAGATTTATATTTAAATTTACCCTTCTTATAATTAACTGCTTTTTCTACACAAATTGGGATAAGATCAATACCCTGAACAAAACCTCTTGAAAGAGCTTTAACATACCTATTATTTATTCTGTTTAATCCTTTAGTAAAATTTTCAAAATATTTATTTATACTTACTATAATAAAATTAATTATATTAATTATGGTTGACTGCAATATAGACCCACAGCCTCTAAGAAGATTAGATAGATCTCCTGCTTCAGGTTCGGTTTACACTAAAGAAGAATTTTATCATTATAAAGAATTATTAGAAGCCAAACTTCTTCTAGGAACAAATGCAGCGAGAATTTATAATAAATTGGTAGAAACTGCTGACAAATATTTTGGAGTACTTGGGATTTCTCTAGTAAAGAAAATTAGACGTCCTTTTGAGTTGTTGGATAGGTGGGAATATAAAAAATATATTTGAATTTTATTTATTCAAACACCTCAAAATCTTTTCCTCTGTTTGGAGATTCATTCAAATGTAAAAAGTTGTGTTAATAGTAAAAATAGTTAAAGAGATTATTAGAGTAATTATTTAAAATTTAATACTTTATATATGAAAATGACTGAAGATTATTTGGGTGAAGCAAAAATTGAGACAAAAGATAGTAGTATTTCTGTACCAACATATAGAATGCCAAAAGAGGCAGTAAATGAAACTGTAATGCCTCTCATAGAAATTCTTAAAGAAATGAATTTAGATATAGAAAAAATAAGAGAAGATTGTCCTAATGTTGATCCTTATGAGACAGTGCCTTCCTGTACTATATCTAAAAAAAAGCTTGAAGCTGGAAAATATTATTTATATGAGGATAAGATTTTCTTAAAAGAAAAAGATGGAACTATAGTAATTTATAATATTGTAGAAGAAGAAAATAAATAAATTTTTGTAAATTTCCCATAATATTCAGATAATTTTTGGAAAGATTATAAAGATTTAGAAGGAATTTAATACCTAAAAAGCCATATGGCAAAGTTAAGCAATTAATTTTATGAAAGATAATTTTAATGTGGAGATAGTTTGATTTACATATTGAAAATTCTGGTTTTTTAGTGATTTAAAGGTTAGAACCTATTACGCAAAAATTGGAACCAGTTGAGTTTATAAGTTATTCTTTCAGTTTCTTTAAAATTCGGTCTATTCTGTCTTTAGCCAGAATTGGCAATCCGAAGTCTAGATCTTCTTTTGCGGTTTTTAATTCTAGCTCAATTTCTG
>Ga0190306_1000485_pt1 | contig 13229 bp, 12 predicted proteins | sample 48700734_MG_FD_161657 | JGI IMG/M metagenome (GOLD analysis project Ga0190306, IMG submission 161657) | Hydrothermal vent sediment bacterial communities from Southern Trench, Guaymas Basin, Mexico - 4870-07-3-4_MG | ecosystem: Environmental > Aquatic > Marine > Hydrothermal vents > Sediment ... | reverse complement strand
TCACCGATGTCTCAATAGATTATTATTCAACCCCAGAAAAATTCAACTTTGATTACCTTTCAGATAGCCCTGCCAGAAATCATGGAACAACTACTGATGCCCCATCAACTGATTTAAGAGGTAATCCAAGAGATGAACATCCAGATGCCGGTTGCTATGAATATGGATACCTACCTCAAAATTTAACAATTCTTACTTCAACATTACCTCAAGGAATTGTTAATCAATCCTATACTGCTACTCTTCAAGCCACTGGCGGTACTTCTCCTTACACTTGGTCAAAAATTTCAGGAAATCTACCAAATGGATTATCTCTAAATTCATCAACTGGTATCATTTCAGGAACTCCCACAACTCAAGGAACATTTAATTTTACAATTCAAGTTAAAGACAATGAAAACAATACTGCTACCAAAAGTTTATCAATTACTATTAATCAACCAGATACTACTCCACCAACAAGAAGCAATGGCTCACCAACAGGAGAACTTCCAGCAGGTACAACCCAGGTAACTCTCTCTTTAACTACAAATGAGAATGCTACTTGCAGATATTCAACTACTCCAAACATTCCATATTCTTCAATGACAAACACTTTCTCAAACACTGGCGGAACTTCTCATTCAACTACTATTACTGGACTTTCAAGTGGCAATACCTACAATTACTACATCAAATGTATTGATACCTCTAACAATGCCAACACTGATGATTATACCATCTCTTTCTCTATTGCTTCTCCAGGTGAAGTAACTACAGTTGTTAGCAAAATTAAACCTGATTGCACCGGAGAATCTGGACTTTGTTTTACTTCATTAGCTGCCTGGGAGGAGGCAAGGCAAGGAGATATCACTGCCTCAGGTAGAAATACTATTGAAATAGCAGAGTGCTATCCAATGGTAGATACTACCCCTGTAGTTATAGATGGCTGGAAGACAGATGCTGAACATTATATCAAAATAACAGTTAACCCTGGTTCCAGACATCATGGAACAGAAGGAACAGGGTACAGAATAGCTCCTAGTATATCTACCAGTTATGGTATTGATATTCGGGAGGATTATACCCAAGTTGAGTGGGTCGCTATAGACCAGACAAATATTACAGTTGCTGGAATACATTGTTATGGCTTAACAGATGGAACGGGTATTACAATCCATCATGTACTTATGTACAATATTCAAGGGGGCGATATAGGTGTTTATAATCGTTCTGCGGCAGATGTCTCTGTTTATCGTTGTATTGCTTATCAGGATTCGGATGCTGGAAGTGGATATGGCTTTTACCAAAACAACTCAGATGGTAGTATGTATTGCCGCAACTGTACTGCAAAGGTAAATTATGTTGCATACAGAAATGCATCAGGCTCAATGACAACTGATAATTGCTTTGGCGGAAGTAATTATCCTTGGTATGGCAGTTTCAGTGGAGATTATAATTGTGATACTACTAGCAATTCAAACTACCAAGCTCCGGGGGCAAATTCTCTACACAATAAGAATGCCAGTGACCAATTTGTTAGTCTTACTGACAACTCCCAAGATTTTCATTTAAAATCTGGAGCAGATTGTATTGATGCTGGAAATAATTTGGGCTCTCCTTATAATTATGATATAGATAATCAACAAGTAACTGGCACCTGGGATATTGGAGCAGATGAAAGAATTGAAAGTATTTACTTAAAAGGAGATCTTAACCAAGACAACAAAGTAAATTCTTTAGATTTCCAAATCTTAATCCAAAAATTCAAAGAAACTCAAAATATTGAAATTGAAGATTTAAACTCAGATGGTATTGTTGATGTGAAAGATATTGGAATATTGATGCATTATTGGAATGAATAATTTAATAGAAACTCATAGAAACTCATAGAAATACAGTTGAAATTCATAGAAATACAATAGAAATACAGTAGAAATTTATAGAAATTTATAGAAATTTGTAGAAATTCATTGAAATTTAAAACTCAAAGTGCAAAGCGTAAAGCGTAAAAGTGATACAAAATAGATACTTATAGAAACTCATAGAAATTAATAGAAATTAATTTCCATTTGACAACTAATTACCAAAAGATATACTTAAAATATGGAGACAATAATTTTAAATAAAAAAGAATATCTCCAATTGCTGGAAATGAAAAAAATGTTAGAAAAAATTTTGAACTCAAAGAGTGTAAAAAAGAGAAAGATTTCCGAAAAGGCCTTTGGTATTTTGAAAGAAAGCTTTGGAAAAAAAAGTTCAGTTTTTTATGTGTCTAAAATGAGGAAATCATGGAGATAAAAGAGTATTTAATTGACTCTGATGTACTTATTGATTACTTAAGAGGTATCAAAAAAGCCTATAATTTTTTATTAAAAGAAAATTTTAAAGGAAAACTTTGGATCAGTGTAATTAATGTAATGGAAATTTATTCAGGAAGAGATACTAAATCTCCAAAAAAAGAAAGAATCATTAATGAGTTTTTAAATAGTTTTAAGATTATTCCAATAAACAAAGAGATTGCAATTAAAGCAGGTAAAATAAGACGAGATTATCAAAAGCCATTTGCAGATGCAATTGTAGCCGCAAGTGCCCTTGCTTATAATTTATTCTTAGTAACGAGAAATAAAAAACATTTTGCGAAGATTGAGAATTTAAAAGTAATTTCCCCTTATTGAGATTTTCGGCGAGAGCAGACCTCCCTTAGAAGTAGAATTATTTTAAAGTTGTAGCTTTAAGCTTTACGCTGTAGCTTTGCGCTTTGAGTTTTACGCTTTGCGCTTAAATCAAAACAACTTACACTGAAAGGAAAAAATAAAATAGATTTAAGATTTAAGATTTGGATTTGAGTTTTGAGATTTGACATTTGAGATTTTAAAGTTTTGAACATTTTGAACATTTGAACATTTGAATTTGTTTCGAATTTCGAGATTCGAATTTCGAATTTATTTAAGTTTTAAGATTTAAGATTTGGATTTGAGTTTTGAGATTTGAGTTTTGAGTTTTATTTGATTTAAACAAAATTTTTGAATATAATTCTAATAATTATGGCTAATCAAACTATTACTAAAAATCAAAAAGAAATTTTTAAACCTATTTTGGAGGAGTTAAAAAAGACAAACGCTTACCTTAAGAAGCTTTTAGTTATTATTCCTGAAGAAAGTTTGAAAGAATACAAAAATTCTTCTCAAATCAAAAACTCTTATCTAAAAGCAGTTAGAACCTATCCTCCAAAAGATTAATGGTCATTATAGAAACTAAAGATTTTAGAAAAGAATTAGAAAAATTACCCAAGAGAATAAAAGAATTATTTCAGAAGCAGAAATCTATATTTAAGAAAAATTGGCTTGATCCTAGATTGCATACTAAAAGAGTAAAAGAATTGTCTGGAGTATATTCTTTCCGAATTACTCGATCTTACAGAGTACTCTTCTATTTTAGGAATGATGAGGCAATATTTTTTACTATTGGACATAGAAAAGATATTTATAAAAATTAATATTGAATTGCGAGGTCTGCCCTCCCCCTAATTTTGCCCATACACCCTCTATGTATTTGTATCTCTTACAAAGCAAAAAAGGATAGAAATTTCAAATAGCATCCTTTCTGGGCAAAATTAGGGGGAGGGCAGACCTCGCCCCAGAACTTAGATTAGCAAGGAAGGGCAGACCTCCCCGACTTAAGTCGGAGAGGTCTGCCCTTCCAAATTGATTTATATATTATGAAAATCATAAAAAATAAAAAACTCATACTTGCTTGTTTAACTAGTATCATATTATTACTAGCAGGTTTTATTTTGGTGTATAAATTTATTGATAGAACACATAACAAGTCCCAAATTACAGCAAAGATTTTATCAGCAGCAAAGCAAGCCACTAAGCGTGAGCGAGGGCAGACCTTCTCCGATAACGCCGGAGGTCTGCCCTCTGATTTACCAAAAGAAATTCCTATTGATCCGCCTATTCCTTTGCTTTGGACTGATAATAATCAAGGCGAAAATTTAATTATTCAATCTGATAGGCGTTATTATGATGGCTCCACTTATTCTATTGTTTATTTTGCCATTACTAATTTAAGCGGAAAAAGGCAAAATATGAAAGTAAAGTTTGAGTTCAAAACTGGAGTAGGGAAGTTGAGTGAAGTAGAAAAGATAAATCCACCCAGCACCACTTTTGTTCCAAAAGTGGTGCTGGGCAATTCTTTTTCTGACATTTTAACTGAAAACGAGACCAATTTTTACAAGGCAAAAATTGAATATCCCAAAGGCGCTAAGGGCGAGTTTATCATTATTGCCAAAGGTGACAATAACGGCTATGGTAAATTAGATCCATATTTCACCTCTGGCTTAGTTGGCTATTGGTCTTTCAATGGCCAAGACATCAATGGCACAACTGCTTATGATAGAAGTGGCAATAACAACAACGGCACTATTCACGGCGCCACCCCTACTATCGGCAAACAAGGCCAAGCATTAAGTTTTGATGGAGTGGATGATTATGTGGATTGCGGGAGCGCTGATGCGATTCGGATTAATCACTTGGGTAACAAAGTAACAATTGAGGCCTGGATATTTTGGAAAGGAGGAACATCAGGACTTTCAAGAATAGGTGGTTTTCAAGGGTACTTTGGTGATTATGCCTTGTGGGTAAGTGAGTCTAACGATAAAGTTCTTTTTGAGGTAGATGGGCAAAATGGGAATCAGCTTTATTCTACTCAAACGATATCTCACAATCAATGGCATCATATAGTAGGTACCTTTGATAGTTCTGGTATGCGAATTTATATAGACGGAGTTTTGGCTGGTGAGGCAACTGATATATACTATCCACCTACTGAAGGAACAGCAAATCTTAGGTTTGGCTATAAAGAAAATGAATATTTCCACGGCCTCATCGACGAAGTCCGCATCTACAACCGCGCTCTTTCAGCAGAAGAAATTGCTGAACATTATCGAGTAGGAGCAAGGAGATTCAAAATTGACCCAACCAAAACTGAAAAGATGATTATTAAATAAATTTATTATTTAGAGTGTGCAAGGTCTGCCCTCCCCCTAATTTTGCCCAGAAAGGATGCTATTTGAAATTTCTATCCTTTTTGCTTTGTAAGAGATACAAATACATAGAAGGTGTATGGACAAAATTAGAGGGAGGGCAGACCTTGCCCCAGAACTTGCTAAAGAATAGCAAGGGCAGACTTGCCCCATATGGGGCAAGGTCTGCCCTTGCTCAATTTAAGACTTATGCCGCATCAACCAAGAAAATTTGCCAATGGAGAATTTTATCACATTGTTTTGCGAAGAATAGCCAATGAGAAACTCTTTATTGATACAGATGACTACTATAGAGGAATTTTTTCTATTTATGAGTTTAATAATGATCAGCCAATTAGTATTTGGAGAAGACGAAAAAAGCGAAAAAAGCGAGCAAGGGCAGACCTTGCCCCGAAGGAGGGGCAAGGTCTGCCCTTGCTCAAGAAGCTGCTCTTGCCCGAGATCGAAAAGTCTGAGAGAGATTGTTTTGTTGATGTTTTGCTTTTCGCTTTAATGCCAAATCATATTCATTTGCTTGTAAAGCAGTTAAAAGATAATGGCATTAGTAAGTATATGCAAAAGATAGGGAGTGGATTTTCAAATTATTTCAGGAAGAAATATGATTTGAAATTAACAGGCCATTTTTTTCAGGACAGATTTAAGTCAGTTCATATAAAAACAGATGAGCAGTTGATAGTTCTTTTTTCCTATATTCATACAAACCCTTTATCTTTAATTGAACCGGGCTGGAAAAAGAATGGTATTAAAAATCCAAAAAAAGCAATTCATTTTTTAGAAAATAAATATAGGTGGTCAAGTTATTTTGACTATCTTGGAAAGAAAAATTTCCCTTCAGTGACAAAAAGAGATTTTTTATTAGAGGTAATTGGTGGGCAGGAGAGATGTAGAGAAATAGTAAATAGTTGGATTCAAGAAAAAGCAAAGATGAAAAAGGAAATAGAAAAATTCAGTGATATTCTTCTAGAGTAATAGTAGCGTGCAAGGTCTGCCCTTGCTCAAAGCTTTGAGCAAGGGCAGACCTTGCACACAATTCCTCTTCACTTTTTTTCTTTTTTGAATATAATTTTTAGAGGGAACAGAAAACAGGCAGGCAATCGCCCCCTCCCCCTAATTTTGCCCATATATCTCCCATGTATTTGTATCTCTTACAAAGCAAAAAGAATAGATCATTCTATATCGGAGTAACTAGAAATTTAAGAGAAAGGTTAAAACAACACAACAAAGGTCTTTCTCCTGCCACAAAACATAAAAGACCTTGGGTATTGATATATGTAGAATGGTATCGATCTGGGAAGGATGCTATACAGAGAGAAAAACAACTCAAAAAACACAAAAACGGATGGAATAAACTCAGAGAGCGAATTTCAAATAGCATCCTTCCTGGGCAAAATTAGAGGGAGGGGGAGGAAAGTCCGGACAGCCATTTTCTCTCTTTTTTAAAAGGGAGAATCTAAAAGGGTAGCGGGTAATACCCGTCCTCCGTTAAAAAGCGGAGAGAGGTGCGAACAGAGACGCCAAAGTCCGTGAGGACAATGGCTCCGTTTTTTAAAACGGAGAGCTCTAAGGGTAACCTTAGAGGTGAAACGGCTAAATCCTTACCTGGCTGCAAGAGCAAAAAAATGGTAGCTCGCTTGATCCCCTCCTGAAAAGGAGGGGACAGATAAATGATTGCCTAAATACAGAATCCGGCTTATTACCTGTTTTCTGTTCTCCTAAGTAGGAAGTAGGAAGTAAGAGGTGAGAAGTGGGAAGGTGGAAATAAGCAAACCAGCGAGGGCAGACCTCGCTCTACAGGAGCGAGGTCTGCCCTCGCTCAAATTTTAAAACAAAGAGATGAAGAAAAAAATCAATTTCTTTGAGAAATTTTTTAATAGTAGATGGCGGGTTTGTCTTTTAAGATATTTATTTTTTCATTCTTCGCCAATAAAAATTAAGGAAATAAAAAATTTTTTTGGTCCAAAAATTTTCCCTTTTTTGAAGCCAGAAATTAAAAAACTAAATCAACTTTCTTTATTAAAAAAGAAAGGCGAGAATTATTATCTTAATGAGGATCACTTTGCCTTTTCTGAAATAAAATCTCTGGTTTCTAAATTTTCACCTGAATTTTTTGAAGAATCTTTAAAAAAATTTAAGAAAATTCATTCACTTATTTTTCTGTCTTTTGGTGGAATTTTTAGCCCGGAAAATGTTTTTCTGCCGTTAAGCGAGGAAAGATTAGATATTTTAATAGTTGTCAAAAAAAATCAAAAAGATATTGAAAGAAAAGTTGCTAAAATAGTCTCTTCGTTAGAAAAAGAAACTGGCAAAGAATTGAATTTTATGATTTTAAGCGAAAAAGAGTTTAAATATCGCTATTTAATGTTTGATAAGTTTATCCACTCTTTTTTTGAAAAAAATCCAGTTATTTTAATTAATAAAGTGAGAGGAATAAATTTATGAATTTTGATTTAAAATCTATTATCGGTATTTTAATTGGTCTACTTGGCTTTTTTTCCAATATCTATTTTCATTTTAAAGAGAGGAAAAGATGATGTTAATAGTAAGAAGTTAGAAGGTTAAGAAGCCGGTATGGAAGTTGGGTTAGGAAGTTAGAAATTCAGTGCGAGGTCTGCTTTTGCCACTTTAGTTGAAATCCCAATAAAAAAAATCTGGAGCTGGGACAAGGCCCACTCCAGAGTGCTATCACTATTATTAGTATAGCAAATTAGAAATCAATGTCAAGTAAAATGTCAAGTAGAAAGATGTCTGATGAAATAGTTTGAATTTGAACAAGGGCAGACCTCGCTCAAACGGGCGAGGTCTGCCCTCGATTAAAGTCGGTTGTTAAAATTTAATTAAAAAACAAAATGGAAAAAGAAAGCAAAAAAATTATTATTGTCGGTGCTGGCGCTGCTGGTCGCTTAGCAGCCATAACTGCTAAGAAAACTAATCCTCAAAACGAAGTTTATTTATTTACTCAAGAAAGGGATATTTTCATTAGGTGTTCAGCTCCTTATGCCATATCTGGTGAGAATGAATTAGCAAAATTAATTAAACCTTGGGATAGTTTAATTAAAATCGGTATTAATTTAATCAAAGAAGAAGTAAAAGAAATTAAACCTGAAAAGAAAGTTGTTATCACTTCTGAAAATCAATATCCTTATCACTCTTTAATTTTAGCCACCGGCGCCTCGCCATTTTTGCCTAATATCAGAGGTGTTGAAAAAAGAAATGTTTTCACTTTAAGAACTTCTTCGGACACAGAGAAAATAATTAATTCTTTAATTGAAGGAGTTAAATCAGTTGTAGTTGTTGGTGGCGGAGCGATTGGTGTTGAAGCTGCTGCTGCTTTTGCCAAAAGAGGACTTCAAGTTTCAATAGTGGAAATGTTTCCTTTTCTCTTGAATTTTCTTGATGAAGAATTTTCTTTGAGAATTAAAGAAAAATTAGCAGAGAAAGGAATAAGAGTTCTTTTAAATACTAGAGTTGAAGAAATTTTAGGCAAAGAGAAAGTAGAAGGAGTGAAAACAAGTAATGAAGTAATAGAGAGTGATTTAGTTTTATTTGCTTGCGGTGTAAGACCAAACATTGATTTGGCTAAAAAAATCGGTTTAGAAGTAGGAAGATTTGGTATTAAGACAAACGAGTATTTGGAGACCAGCATGAAAGATATTTACGCAGTCGGTGATTGTCGCCAAGATATTTTTCAGATAACCGGCGAAGAAATTTCTGTTTGTTTGGCGCCAAGAGCAGTTTTAGATGGAAAAATTGCTGGCAAAAACGCCTCTGGATTAAGAGTAAAAGCGCCTTTATCTTTAGCACCTTTTTCTTTAGAGGTTTTTGATTTGCAAGTTGGTGCAGTTGGTGTAAACGAGAGAAAAGCCAAGGAAAAGAATTTGCCAATTTGTCTTGGTCGGGCTAAAAGTTTAACTAGGCATGACAGTATGAAAGAAGCCAAAGAAATAGAAGTCAAATTGATTTTTAACAAGGAAAATAAAAAAATTATTGGCGGTGAAATAATTGGTGGTGAAGGTGTTAGTCAAAGGTTAAACCTTCTTTCTTTGGCTATTCAAAAAGAATGCCTTTTAGACGATTTACTGATTCTCCAGTACACTTCTTCGCCGGCAATGACTCCTTTGCCTTTTGCCGAGCCAATAGTTTTAGCAGCTGAGTCGGCTAGAGAAGAAATAGATTTCAACTTCTAAATTCTTCTCATTTGAAAATCGTTGGCGACGACAAACCTCGCTCGAGTTCAAACTTTCCAAAATTTCCTTTGACGAAAATAATTATTTAATTAAAATTTATACAAACTAAAGTTACTTTGTTTATGAAAGAAGGGATAAATATTCCAGTAAAAATTATTAAGGAAAATTTAGTTGATAATCAAGAAAAGGAAAAATATAGTCGATCAGAAAAGGTAGGAAGAACTTGTCTTTTTTTGATTGCTTTTCTAACTCCTTTTTTCTTTCTACCTTTAACAATTTCGCCAGTTTTCTTTGATAAACATATCTTAATAATTATTCTTTCTCTTTTATCTTTTTTTGCTTATTTAATAAGAGTTTTTCAGACAAAGAAAATCATTTATCCTCGTTCGTCTTTTTCATTTTTCTTGCTAATTTTTTTAGCGATTGTTGTTTTAAGTTTTTTGTTTTCGCCTTATAAGTTTAATTTTTACAAGCAAATCACTTATCCTGATTCTTTTATAAACTTTTTGGTTTATGGTTTGATTTTCTTTCTTTCTTCAGTTTTTCTTGAGAAAAAAGATATCAAAACTCTTCTCAAGTTTTCTTTGGCAGGTGTTTTTATTGCTTGTTTTTTTGGTTTTTTGCAGATAATTGGCAGATTTATTCTTCCTTTTGGTTTCACTAAACAGAGAACTTTTCAACCAGTTGGTTCTCTCTTTGCTTGGGGAGTTTTTTCTGCTCTGGGTTTGTTTCTTTTGCCGGTAATTGATTTCAAAAATGGAAAGGGCTGGTCTCAAAAAATTTTCCAGCAAGCAAAAAGAGCAATTTGGCTATTTCTTTTAATTTTCTTTTCTTTAAGTGTTATTATTTTTAATTCGCCATCTTTGTGGTTGATATTGGCTATCTCTTTAATTTTTGTGGCTGCTTATCATTTTGTTTTCTTTGCTCAGAATAAAAGGATTATTTATTTGCTTGTTTGTTCAGCCATTGCCTTACTTTTTCTTTTAATTGGTAAATATCTTTTTTTCTTACCTCCTTTACCTCCAGAATTAAATCTGACATTTTCTTCAACTGCTTCTATTGTTAAATCCACTTTAACTAATTGGCGATATCTTCTTTTGGGTAGCGGCCCAGGAACTTTTGAATATGATTTCTTAAAATTTAAACCATTAGCTTTGAATCAAACGAATTTTTGGTCTTTTAGATTTTCTCAGGGAGCCAATGCTTTCTTAACTTTCCTGGCTGATTTAGGTATTTTAGGATTTCTTTCTTTGATAATTCTTTTAATTCTCTTTTTTAAGTCAATTTTTGAGGAAGAAGATGAAAAAATTTCTCTTCTTATTTCTCCGACTTTCTTTTTAGTAGTTTGCTTATTTTTCTTCCCTTTCTTCTTTAGTCAAGGAATTTTTCTGTCTTTGTTTTTAGGTATTTTAACTAGTTCAGATAAACGAAGAGAGATTAATCTTCAGTTTTTCTCAGAAAATTTAGCAAATTTAAATAGAGCTTCTTCTAAGGAAAAAATGAAAATTTTTTCTCTTTTCCTCTTTTTTGTTTTATTAACCTTTTTAAATTTAGCAGCCATTTGCTTTTTTCTCAAAGGTTATCTGGCTGCTTTCTATTACCAAAGAGGATTAAAAAAATTAAGAGAAAATAATTTCACTCAGGCGAATAAATTTCTTTCTCGAGCAGTTGTTTTAGATGGTAGCACAGATTTTTACAAGAGAGATTTAAGCCAGGTTCTTTTACAAGATGGCTTACAAGATTTAACTGCTAAAGATAGCCAAAAGAATAAGGAGAAGCAAAATTTAGGTTTAAGAAAAGTATCTTTGGCTATTTCTGTTGCTAAAAATTTAGCTGATTTTCATTCTTTTGAACCATTAAACTGGGAAAATTTAGGTGATATTTATCAAAAAATGATTCCTTTCTCTCAAGGAGCAGAAAATTTTGCCAGAAATTCTTATCAGAAAGCAATAGAAATAGATTCAAAAAACCCTCGTTTACCTTTGAACATTGCGGTGGCTTTAGTTAATTCAGCTGATAAAGATAAAGCTCTTGGTACTCAAAAGAATTGGCGAGAGAAATTAGAATTAGCCAAGAAGTTTGTCGACAAATCTCTAAAACTGAAGAGTAATTATCAAGACGCTTTATTTCTTTCTCAACAAATTTCTTTAAGGTTGAAGGAGAAATCATCAATTAAGAAGAAAGAAGAGCAAAAAGAAGAAAAGAAGGAAGAGGAGAAGGAAGAACAGGAAGAGGAGCAGAAAGAAGAAGAGAAAGAAGAAGAAAAAGTGAAAGAGGAAAACCAGAATGAAAATGAGGGTGAAGAGAAAAATTCTTCTGAAAAGAATTTTGAAGAGAAAAGCGAGGAAGACCTAAATAAACCTAAAATCTGAAATTGGAGGTCTGCCCTCCCCCTAATTTTGCCCAGAAGGATACTATTTGAAATTTCTATCCTTTTTGCTTTGTATAAAGATACAAATACATTAGGAGGTATATGGGCAAAATTAGGGGGAGGGCAGACCTCCCTCTTTGAGCTTTGAGTTTAAATTTGTTTGAGTAATGAGTTTAAAGTCAAAAAAATTTATTCTTTGGTTTAAAAAAATTTCTCATAAGGATGTGCCTTTAGTGGGAGGAAAAAATGCCTCTTTAGGAGAAATGTACAATTCTCTTTCTAAAAAAGGAATAAATGTTCCTGATGGTTTTGCTACTACTTCTTTTGCTTTCTGGCACTTTATGAAAAAAACTGGCCTTAAAGAGAAAATTGAAGAAATTCTAAAAGATTTGGATGTTTCAAATATTAAAGATTTGCAGGAAAAAGGGAAAAAGGTGAGAGATTTGATTTTAAAAAGCGAAATTCCTGAAGATTTGAAGAAAGAGATTTTAAAAAATTATCATAAACTCTCAAGAGAATATGGAGAAAATTTCACTGATGTGGCTGTCAGAACTTCAGCTACAGCCGAAGATCTTCCTGAAGCGAGCTTTGCTGGCCAATACTGGACTTATTTAAATGTCAAAGGAGATGAGAAATTACTAAAAGCAGTTAAAGGTTGTTTGGCTTCTCTTTTTACTGACCGAGCAATTTTTTATCGTGCTCAACATAATTTTTCTCAGTTAGGAATTGCTTTATCAGTTGGTATTCAAAAGATGGTTCGTTCGGATTTGGCTTGTTCTGGAATAATGTTTTCTTTGGATACTGAGTCAGGATTTAAAGATGTTGTTTTGATAAATGGCTCTTATGGTTTAGGAGAAATGATTGTTCAAGGAGAAGTTACTCCAGATGAATTTTATGTATTTAAACCAACTTTGAAAGAAGGTTATAAGGCAATTATTTCAAAAACTTTAGGTAAAAAAGATCAGAAGTTTGTTTATAGAAAAGGTGGAGGAATTGTAAAAGTAAAAGTTCCTGCAAAAGATCAAAAAAAGTTTTGTTTGAGTGAAGAAGAAATTTTAACTTTAGCAAAATGGGCTTGTATTATTGAAGAGCATTATTCAAAGAAAGCAAAAAAATGGATGCCTATGGACATAGAGTGGGCAAAAGATGGTAAGACAAAGGAATTATTTATTGTTCAAGCAAGACCAGAAACAGTTCATGCAAGAGAGAAAGAGAAGTATTATGAGGAATATAAAGTTAAAACAAGAAAGATGCCTATTTTAACCGGAATTGCTGTGGGAAATAAAGTTGCTTGTGGAAGAGTGCATAAGATTTTGGATGTTAAAAAATTAAAAGAATTTAAAAAAGGGGAAATTTTGGTGACTAAAATGACTAACCCTGATTGGGTGCCCATAATGAAAATAGCAAAAGCAATTGTTACTGATGAAGGGGGCAGGTCGTGCCATGCGGCAATTATCTCGCGTGAGTTAGGAATTCCTTGTGTGGTTGGTACAGAAAAGGCAACTCAACTTTTAGATAATGGCCAAGAAATAACTATTGATTGTTCAGAAGGTCTAAAAGGAAAAATTTTTGCTGGCAAAGTTCCTTTTAAAGTTAAAAAATACAATTTAAAGGAAATTCCTAAATTGAAAACGAAAATTATGGT
>Ga0190306_1000480_pt1 | contig 13357 bp, 11 predicted proteins | sample 48700734_MG_FD_161657 | JGI IMG/M metagenome (GOLD analysis project Ga0190306, IMG submission 161657) | Hydrothermal vent sediment bacterial communities from Southern Trench, Guaymas Basin, Mexico - 4870-07-3-4_MG | ecosystem: Environmental > Aquatic > Marine > Hydrothermal vents > Sediment ... | reverse complement strand
TTTTAATATCCATACCTCTATAAATAGTCTTTTTTGTTCCATAATAAGGGCTGCAATAAACGATAACTTCATGTCCCTTTTTTACCAACCTACTGCCTAATTCTTCTGTATACTTTTCTATCCCTCCTCCTAGAGGCATTCCCTTTACGGCAATAAAGGCAATTTTCATGATTTAATATACACTTTTTCGTATATTTCCATCAATCTTTCATAATGGAGTTTAGCATTATATTCTTGCTCAACTTTCTTTCTAGCATTTTGCCCCATTTCTTTTATTTCAATAGATGGTTTCTGCATCATCAACCGTAATTTAGACTGCAAGTCTTCTTTATTGCTTGGCTCAAATAAATAACCATCTATCCCATCCTCTATTATTTCAGTAATCCCACCAATTTTTGCTCCAATTACTGGCTTTCCACAAGCAAATGCCTCTAATATGCTCATTGGTGCATTTTCATACCATTTTGAAGGCAAAATTACTGCTAAGGCATTTTGTATGGTTTTTTTTAATTTTTCTCCACTTAAGTACCCAGTAAATTTAACATTGTTATTATTTAATTTTTCTGCTCTCTTTTGCATCTCTGCTTTAATAGGACCTTCTCCTACAATCATAAGTTTTATTTTAGGGAGATTTAAATCACAAAATGCATCTATCAACAAATCTATCCCTTTTTCTATTGAGATACGCCCGAAATAAAGAAAATAATCTTTAAAACTATAATTTGCTTCATATTTATTTAAATCTATAAAATTAGGGATATAGACAATTTTTTCTCTGTCCATACCAAACTCAATCAATTTATTTTTTAAAAAGTGGCTTGGTGCAATAAAATAATTCACATTTTTTTGGTATTTCCCTAAAAATTTATTAAAGGCTGTTTCAATGGCATAGATTAAAGAAGCGAGATAACTATTCTTATGACATTTATTTAAAATTGCCATATAAAACTTTTTTCCTTTACAATCTTCACAAACTCTCCCGTTTCGCATTAATTTATAATTTGGACATATAAGCTTATAATCGTGTAAAGTCATTACAACAGGCAGGCCATGATTTTTAGCAACATCCAAGACTGATGTAGTAATCCTCCCATATATATTATGTGCATGTATGACATGTGGTTTAAAAGAATCTAAAAATTTTTTAAAAAACTTTTTATTTTTTTGTGAATAAATAATTTCACTTATTAATTTTATGGCTGATAAATCAATTTTTATTTTATCAGTTTGAATATCTGGAGGGTAAAAATGGCTATATTTGCTTGGGAAATTCTTTTGATGATTTCTTGAAAATACTCCTACTATATGCCCATGCTTTTCTAGCAATTTAATCTCACTAAAAAATACCCTTTCTGAACCCCCGCGCAAATAATAATAATTATTTATCATTACAATTTTCATAAATTATTACAATCTAACTTGCCAATTGCTATGATACCCAGCCCTTCAACATCCGTTCAATTTATTTCTTTTCCTCTGTGTTAATTTATTTAATTATCACAGGCTTACCATCAAATTTATTTGCTTCTATTCCCAATATGTGAAGTATTGTAGGTGCGATATCTATTAAACTGGGGTTATAGTTGTTGACCTTGCCATTATAGTTATAAGCAAAAAATACTCCATATTGTTTATGTCCACCTGAAATTTTTTTATGAGTTAGATTTATACTGAATAAAGGGCTATAAAATTGCCAGCTCACACCATATCGTTCATTCAATTTAAACAAAATATCAGGAAAATACTTTGCAGAATTATAGATTTCCTCTCGTTTGCATATATATTCAAAAACAAACTCCCCATCTGGAGTTTCTAATTCTTTTAACTCCTTAATCAAATTTTCCCTAAATTTTTCATAATTAATTCCTTTTGCATCAAGTAGCTTTCTATTCAACTCGATGCCTCCATAAGGATTTGAACCATTGAGATTTGGAATATTAACCAAACTTTTATTGGGCTGCATTAAATAAGAGGATTCCTTGAGAGTCTTTTTTCCAGGAATCTTTTTTATCAATTTTATCAATCCAGAAATTTCTAATTCAATAAGATATTCTTTAATATTGAAGCACATAGGACAGCGCATACCATGACCATGATCGCTTAAGACAATAACTGTGGTAGAACAATCAATCTCATCCAAAAAATCTCCCACAATTTTGTCAAAAAGAATATATGCTTCTTTAATTTTATTTTCATGTTTATTAGAACTTGGATAAGTGGGATCATTTTTATCACAGTATCTCCAAAAGAAATGTTGAATCCTATCAGGTGTTAAAAAAGAAATAAAAAATAAATCCCATGAAACATTCTCTAATAACCGAAGACCAAATCTAGCTTCATCTAAAGTCAATTTTATTGTCTTTTTATAAAATTCCTCTAATGTATTTTTTGTAGGAAAATCTACAATACCGCCTAGGGGAGGGATGTCATATCTTTTTAAAATATCTTCAGGATAAGATTGGTTTTCCCCACTTACAAAAACAGGGCCATTCACCATAATCCCATTTACTGGCCATACAGGATAGGCAAGAAAGGGATTTATAATGCAAACTTTTTTTTCATGAAATCCTGCAATATCCCAAAATGTCTTACCTTTAAAAATATGAAAATCAAATTTTAATTTTCTATAATTTTTCTCTAAATAATCTATAGAATGTATAATCCCATGTTTATCAGGACTTAACCCTGTATATATGGTAGTCCATGCTGGAACAGAATCGGGTGGAAACACTGATTTAAGTCTTATGTAGAATCCTTTCCTTTTAAGCAATGACAAATTTGGTAGCAACGTTTCCCATCTCTCAAAAAGATTGGGGGCAAAACCATCTAGTCCAATTATTAGCAACTTGTTCATAAAATTAGGATTTAATTTTCTTGCATAATTTTTCATGTCTTTCAGAAAATCATACTAAAGAACTGACAAAAAATCTTTTCCATTCAACCCACAGGGCTTCGGAGTTAGTTTTTGGGATAGGTATTTTATCTTTTATCCCAAACAAGGACTTTAATTGAGATTTAGAAAAATTTTCCCTTATGTATTGCCGAAATTTATTTTTACAAACATTACAAAAACAATATCCATTATGGAAAAAAGGTCCATCAAAAAAAACTCCATCTACACCAGTTTCATTAATAAGTTTTAGAATGCCCTTAATATATCGCCTCAGACTTGGATTATTAGGACACAAATAAAATCCTTGATTATTACGCCACTTATACACTTTAGGGTTACCTTCTTTATCACGCTGTGTCCAGAAAATTGGGTCATCTGGCTTTGGCCCCAGATAATACCGATAATCATTTCAACCTTTATCATAAAAATGAAAAAGTTTTGTTCTTTTTTTAGGGTTTCCATAGCTGAAAACAGGGCCTACATAAAATATTATCTTCATGCCTTTGCTATGTACATATTTCACCTTTTTCCTTAAATTCATTATGAAAGAATTTAAACTATACCGATCTGGCAATCCACTGTAACCAAAAAATGGTCCATGCCAGTGAATAAAAGTTATTTTGGCTTTCTCACAGAAATCTAGGAATTTATTGTCTAGAGGTCTGTAATGGAGGATATATCTAAGATCTCCATATGCAGGGACTAGAAAGCTATCCTGCGAACTGGGAGCGTTGGGACTACTGACTGATGGAGATTTTTGAATAGCACAGCAATTGCTTTCCTGAAATATAATGAAAATAAAAAATATTACAAATACATACCTTAGTAATTTGAGCGACTGATTTGACATCAATTATTATATTTTATCCCAGAAAGTGAAAAAGTATTCAATTTGTCAGCAATACCTGTCTCTGTTTTAAAGATTTTTAATATTTTGTAATAATTGAAATTCTTTTTCCCATCACTGCAACCGCAGCCTACTCGGTTATTTCGATTATCAAACTATCATAATAAGTGCTTTCCCATGTTACAACTCCGTCCATAACAGTATCAATGCCAAAGTAAAGTGTATATGTCCCTGCTGGAAGCCCTGAAATAGGTATATTTAATACTTCAAACGGGGCTAAATGAAAAAGTGGGCCTTGATATCCTGGAACCCAATCAGTTGTCCAGCCATCAAATGTAAAAAAATAAAGGCCAAATGGGGTATCTGCTGCCAGCCACCAGTCGGCATTATCTGTTCGGCCATTATTATCCAAAGTTACAGTGATAGTTATTGTATCCAATTGGTTTAGTGTAATAGGTCCATCACAGCCATTTATCTTTATATCAGGTAAAATTGAGCCAGCCAATTCAATTCCCTCTTGTTGAGTAACCACTAAGATATCTTGGGTGCTCACCCATTCCACTAAAGCTTTAAGATTTTCTTCTGACCAATAACCAGACGGCCAAGGACTATCCTGGGGAGGTTCTCCTATGCAATGAAACATAAGTATTAACCATTTATCTTCAGAAATGGCCTCTTCTATCCAGCTTTTTACTTCTTCTACCGTAGTTGTAGTATATATAGGCCTCCGGGCTAACCAATAAGGGTCTTCAAGAGGAATATTATTAAAATATCCATTATGATACCCATCTCCAACCGAATTATAATACTTCCTTGCCATATCACGTCTCTCCTCATTCCAATCATTAAAAGGAACTATGAAATTTTGAACATTCAGCCCCATATTGGTTAGTTCAATTTTTGACATTTCAAGCTCCCTCTGTACTGAATCACATCTCATTTCATGGTCAACAGGGCTAGAACCATTCGTAGTATGGACATATACTAAACTATTAACACTGTCAAAGTAATAGCTACCTGGGGTAGTATCTACTTCTTCAATTGAATTTTTCTGCTCTAAAATATTTCCATCTTGCAAAACAAAAGGAAGTTCATCATAGGTATAATTAGTTTGATAGGTGTAAGCAGTACCAATAGTTTTGGTCCACCCAGAAAGGACATCGTCATTATACGTCTGAGGAATTTTACTGAAATGGCAATGGGTTTTACTGTGAGAACAGATTTCCCAACCAGCATTTTGCATCTCTAGAAGTTGAACAACATTCATCTTTGTTGGCCAACCAGTAACAACACAATTAGAGATGATATTTGCAGTTCCTACTTGTCTATATTTATTTAAAATAGGAAAAGCAACCTCATATACACTTATATGCCCGTCATCAAAAGAATAAGTAAGCATTGCACTATTTACAAGCTTACCAAATAAGAAAACATATATTAGAACAAACCAAAAAGTTTTTACTACAACATTTATTCTTTGTTTGTTTTCTTTTTTCATTTATTTCCCTTTTGTATCATACTTTTTCTACAATTTCATTATTTCTAATACTGTAAGTGATAGCAATTATTGCAAAAAAATACCATAATAATGTATTAGCAGTAATACGATTACTTGCAATTATCATAGCTAAAAAAGAAATTATAATAGCAATTGAAACAGCATAACATGATTTATATTCTCTATTCATAGAGTTAAGAAAAAAATGAATAAAATCATGAAGTAAAACTCCAAAGCTTATGATATATAGAAAAAAACCAAAAATTCCTACTTCTAATAAAAGTCTAAGATAATCATTATGAGGATAATTTGCATTTATGTGAAGCGTTTTTTGAACAGCTAAAATAGAAGTTCCTATCCCATACCCTAAGATAGGTTTTCTAAAATAAGTCTTCAAAACTTGTTTCCAATACCACGTCCTCCACTTCCAAGTATTTCCTTTAAATCTTTCTCTTTTATTAAGTACATTCGATTTAATTGTTATATATTCTGAATGTTTTTTATGTAAAGTTAATGAACTCTCAAAGGGTTGGAATAATCTTTCTCTTATTGTTGATTGAGTTAATAATGCCAAACAAATTATAGGCAATACAAAAAATATATATCTTTTTCGAGAAGTTAGAAATATATAGATAATAAAACCTATTAAAAAACTAACAAAAGAAGTTCTGGTTCCGGTAAGTATTAAAGAAAAAAGAGTTATTCCTAAAATAAAGAATAAAAAAATTTTTATAATTCTTTTTTTTGTTAATACTATTTGGTTAACAGTCATTAAAGCAATTAGGTAAAGGTAAGCTCCAAATAGATTGGGATACATAAATGTAGAATTAATTCTTAATATTCCGTGTTTTATAAATCCTGTATGAGTGATATATTGATAAAAACCGTAAAATATAGGTACTAAGCATGATAAGATAATAACCCATATTAGGTTATTAATATGAGTTTTTTGTTTGATTTCATTAAAGATTAAAATGTAAAACATAATAGGACTAAAAACTCTTAAAAAGTCAGGAATAGAAGCATGTTTGTCAATTGAATATCCTATACTAATCAGACACCAAACACAAAAGAGAGTGTAAAAAATAAAAAAATTATTTTTAATATTTGCTTTTTTAACTAAAATATAAATTATTCCTAGAAAACATACAAATAAACTAAAAATACCTAAAAAGCTTAATTCATATCCTAAAAAAGAAATTTTTAAATCTCTTAAAAAGCCAATACTAGCTCGAACAGCTAATAATGAGTAAATACTAAAGGTAGGATTAAACCAAAAAATAATGTATATTATAAAAATGGAAATTGTACTTGATATAGTTAAAAAGTTAATCATTTTAACCAATTTTTTTTATTTATTTTTAATTGATTATTTGTAAACATTTAATTTTAAACTTTAAAAAATTATTTTTTCTGTTTAGGGGGAAGACCAACGGGAAGCATTTTAAATTTACCACCTTTTTTTATTGCTTCTTTCAAGATTATTCTTATTTTTACAATTTGCCACATTTTTTTTGGTAAACCAATAACTGTATATAAAAAAGCTAATATGATATCGTTAATTGTGTAAGAACATTCAATCTCGTATCCATATTTATTAAGAGTATTTTTAGCTAAAAAAGTATAAATATTTATTTCACGTTTTGTAAGAGTTTTCTTCCACTTGTAACAATTATCCTTTTTTAAAGGACCAAAAATTAATTCTGAATGATGTTCTCCAATGTAATAATGACTTGTTTTATAAAATTCAAGCATTGCTGGTTCATAAGATACTCCAATAAAATTACAAATAGATTTAACAGATTCTTCTGGTTCAGAAAGTAAATCCTCATACCTTAAAGTCATATAATTTGATTTAGGAAGTTTAGAAAAAGAGCGTTCAATGCGTGAAAGTTTAAAAGACCAATCTAAAGCAGCAACAGCTACATTGTCCATTAAAGGATCAATTTTGCGCCAACTATTGAAAACATCTCTTCCATCACGAACTATATGTATAAACTTAGCCTCAGGAAATAAAGTGTATAAAATATCTATCCAATTAAAAAATAAACTTTTATCACCCCAAAATTGCTTGCCCTCATATTTACAATAACTAGAATATAATTCTTCAATAAATTCTCTTAAAGTAATTTTCTTTTTTTTCTTTAAATTTTCTATAAATAACGATGCATCATAATTCCATAATTTAAAATGAGGAACTTTTGTGAGATACTCTACAAGTAATTTAAGTTGTTTTCCTTGAAAGGGTTGATAAATATACTTTTTTTTCAAAATAGGAGTTAAAAAGCGTGCTTCTTCAGGGATAGCTATTTGAGAATGAGCATTAAGTATGAGTCTCAATAAAGTACTTCCAGATCTCTGCACGCCAACTATAAAAAAAGGAGCAGACATAATTCATTCTCCTTGTTTAGCATTCCAAAAATAATGTCCAGATTTTTCTATAATCCAAGAAACTTCAATATTTCTGGCTTTATATTTTCCTCTTAGGCTACCAATCCATGTTGTTGCCATCATTCCTAAATTGTTATAAGGTAAAGTTGTAATATATTTGCTAAATTTTTTTATTGTCTTCTCTTTAAACCATGTAGTTCCTATTACTTTATAACCATCTTTTGTAAATAAAAATGCAGAATTAAAAACACTTGCTTCACTAAAATAATGCCAATCACATATAACAATATCTTTAGGTAAGAGTTTTCTTAACTTAGAATAATCTTCCACCCCATGACAAGACTTTCTAATCTCAGATAAACATTCTTCAGGAGAAAGAAGCATATCTCCCCACATCCATACATTAATTCCTTTTTTATTTAAATAATCATAAAGTTTCACTATATCTTTTAAAAATAAACTTGATGGTAACATTTTCACATTAAATTTTTTAAGAAACCATTTATTCCATCCTGCTACTTCATCATGACCTATATGTATAGCTTTAGGATGTATAACAGAAATTAATTCATCGATAAAAGGAAAAATTACAGTTGTATATAATTTATCTTTTCTAGGATCATAAGTAAATATATTGAACATAAATTCAGGGTATATATCTGCAATAAAAGTTTTTTGATGGGTTAAAAAATCTATTTGTGGAATAATTTCTAACCCATTTTCTTTTGCATAATTAATTATTTCTTTAAAATCATCTAAAGTTATAATTTCTTTTAATTTAAAAAACCAATTAAGTGTTAGCTTATCAGAATTTTTTTTAAATTTTTTCCAAACTTTTTTTCTAAAAATAGGTTTTCCTATACGAATTACTAAAGTATTAAAATGTGCAAATCGAGCTTTTTTAATCCATTCTTCTATTTGAGCTTTTGTTGCTTTTCCTGCTAAATGTAGAGCTCGTATTTTTAAATCTGGCCAATTATGTATTTCACCTATAGGTATTTCTCCTTGATTTTTTAAGATCAAACTTTCTAAATAAGTAAGTCCATATAATAAACCACGTAAACTAGGCGAAAATATTTCTATTTTTTGATCATTTATAATTATTGAATAACCTTCAAGATTTTTTAAAGATAGAAAATTGTTATATCCAATAGGTACAATTTTGATAAAGATTTGTGCAGATTTTTTATCATTTTTTATTCTTTCCAATAAATTTGTAATTTCTTGAAAAATTAAATTATAATGAGTTTTAAATTCTTTTGGTGCATATATTTTTGAATCTGAGTTGAGGAAAACATATTTATTTGTTAATTTTTCTATTTTTGCTTTTGGAATAAAATTCCAAAAAAAATCAGCTTTTGTTTCAGAAGAAACAAAAAGTAAAAAAAATACTAATAAAATTGACAATAACGTTTTTTGACAAGTCATAGGCATAAATTTATTTATCCCAGCAAGAAAGATCCTTTTGAATTAGTTCAGCTAGTTTTTGGTTGTATGGTTTAAAATATACTAATAATTTTTGTTTAGTTTCAAAATTCATTGGTGGTGGATTTATTTCTCTTTCATTAATTTTCAAAATTGTCTTTCCTATTTTAAACGTAACTTGTTGAGGAATTAACAATTTTACAATTCTTTTAAATATATTATCTGTTAGTATTAATTTTGTTATGAATAAACAACGCGGTAACGCAGCTTTATTGTGAACTTTCTTAATTTCAGGTATAAAATTTACATCTACTTTAAACCATTCAAAAATGTTTTTACAAAAAAATAATGGATTTTTTTTAAAGTCTTCGAACAAAATAATCATGATTTGTTTTTTATCAAAAAAATTTAACACGTTTAATAAATGTTTATAATATAGGCTTTTATCTATATACTGACTTATATCATTTGTAGAATGCAATTTATCAATATTGATAGCTTCTTCGAATGTTTTTGTTTCTCTTCCTTTTCTTCTTTCATATAACCATGCTGAATAAGCTCTATCAACAGGATTTCTTAAAGTAAGAACTAATTTAATATTAGGGTTATGTTTACAAAGTCTTTTTAATGCTTGAAGGCTATACATAATTTCAATATTTTTTGCTATTATTTTATTTTTAGTATTACAATGACTATAATATTTTTTAAAAATTTTTTCATATCCTTGTTTATATTCTTTTTCGTCAATAAAATATCTAAATTCAATACGTTTATGAGTGCATATTTCCGGATGTTCACTCAAATACCGATTCAAAGAAGTAGTCCCTGCTTTTTGAGCACCTATAATTATTAAATCTATTGGCTTAATTTTTCGCATATTACTATAATAGCCAATATGAAAAATCACGATTTAGAAGTTTTTCTAATAAACAAATATCATCTCTAAAGTAATTACACAAATCCAATTTCATTTCGCAAGATAAAATTTCTTTTTTAGTAGTTCTCTTATTAATATAATGTCGCATCCTAGATATTATTCCAAATTCTTTAGGAAAACCAATAAACTGTTTAATACTGCTAGTAACGTTACTAAGAGTTTTTATCATATAAGCTAAAAATACTGAACGTAATACTTTTCTTGGATTATAAACAGGAAATTCATTTTTACCATCATCAGGAACTCCAAGAAAAGAAAGAACTTTTTGATACTCTTGTCTAGGATTTTTAGCAATATCATCAAGAACCAAAACCAAAACTTTTTCTTTAGAAACAAAATTATATACTCCTTTTAATTGTTCTCCTAAACGACAATAAGCACCATATTGTAAACGTTCTGGGTCTTTTTTAGCTGTTTTAGGAATACATTTCCCCATTTTTCTTTGTGATTGTAATTTCCATGCTTTTTCAAAATCTTTTACTGTTTCAACACCATTAAATACCCTCTCAGCATGAAGTGATGGTGCCATTTCTATAGGATTTCTAATACATACAATAAATTTAGCTTCAGGTTGATATTCTAATATTCTAGGAACTGCTTCTTTTGAATAAAGGTAATGCGTTGACGCTTCTCCTACAGCAACATGTTCAGGTTTAGCGTCAGTAAAAAGACCTTCATATTGTTCGAGGGTTTTGATTCTTTGAAGTCCATCTGCATTAAAGTAATGAGGTTCTTTTATAGGACACATAAAAATATTGGGATGTTCAGAAAGCCACATGGCTAAAGAAGTAGTTCCACATTTAGGAGCCCCAAGAATAAAAAAGTTCGGCTTTTTCATAAAGCCTTCCCAAGTCCAAAATTAAAAGCTAGGCTATTAACACCTAATCGTTTTCGTACAAGCCACCACAATGCTATATTCCATGTTACCATTGAAATTGCCGTAGCTGTTGCCGCTCCTTTGATGCCATAGGAAGGAATTAAAATAAGATTTAGCAAAATATTAACTCCTGCAGCTAGAGCTACACCTCGGGCAGTGTCCTTTTCGTGACCAGTCATGTTTAAGAGAACACCAATAGAACCCACTGCTGAATTTACCACTTGTCCTAATAGAAGAATTAAAAGAGGAATATAGGCAAGAATAAAGTCTTTCCCGAATATTAAGTTGAGAAAGGTTTTTCCAAAAAATATAAAAAAGCATGTAATAAGTAAATTAAAACCGAATGTAGCTTGAGCACTACGGGTTACTAACCGTTGAAGTCTGCCCATTTCCTTTTTTGTGTAAAGAGTTGCAAATCGTGGAGCTACAACCATATTTACTGCTTGAAGACCAAAAGCAGTTACTAAGGCCATTTGCACCGCTACTCTGTAAATCCCTACTTGAGCAGGGGGTTTAAAAATTCCAAGCATAACTATATCCGTTTGATTATTTATTACCCACATACTAGCAATAAAGGCAAGGGGAATTAAACTACTAAACCACCTCTTTCGTTCATAGATTGGTTTAACTTTATACACACTTAAAGGAGTGTTCCGATAAAGCAACCACGCCCCTATTATAAAAGCAATTCCTGCTGCGGTTACATTAAGAGCCATAGCCTGTGGAGGAGTAAGCCTTTCGTTAAAAAGAAAACTTGCTGTACATATGAAAATTAGAAAAAGAACAGGGCGAATAAAAAATTCAGGAAGTTGCCCTATAACAACTTTATGTAAACCTCTTAAAGCAGCTCCTCTCAAATTTCCAAGAGAAACAAGAGGAACAAGAAAAAGAGCCCATAAAAAGGTCCACTCCTTGAGACCAAATTTACCTTTTTTAAAGATAAGAAAAATTGAACCTATAACAATAATAAGACTTATAGAAATAACTATTATTACTTTTCCTGCCCAACGCCAAACACCCTGCACAAGTTCAGGTTTATATTTAGCCATACCTTTAGCTGTTTCCCGGACTATAAGTTGTGGAAGCCCTGCTTGAGCTGGCATGGAGAGAAGAGCTATAAAAGCATAAGCATAAGCATATATTCCATAGCCTTCTGCTCCTAATATTCTTGCAAGGAGCACAGTAACCAAAAAAGAAAAGCCAGCATGGGATGTTTTTAACAAAAAACTCCAACTTGTTTCTTTTGCTAGCTGCGAATTTAATAAATATTTAAAATTCATTATTTTTAAATTAAATAAATTTTTTTGTTTTAAGAAAATTAAGAATTTTATTTACACATTCATCTATACTTAATTGGTCTGTTTCAAGAGTTATTTCTGGAGATTCAGGCTTCTCATAAGGGTCATCCAGCCCTGTAAGTCCTTTTATTTCTCCTGCAAAAGCTTTTTTATAAAGTCCTTTTGGATCTCTCTGAATGCATATTTCAAGGGGACATTTTACAAAAACCTCTATAAATTCACCGTTTGAAAGAAGATTTCTAACCATCTTTCTTTGCTCTTTATAAGGTGAAGCAAAGGCACAAATAACTACAATACCCGCATCTACAAAGAGTTTAGCCACTTCACCTATACGGCGAATATTCTCATCTCTGTCCTTTTTTGAAAATCCTAAGTCTTTACATAAACCATGTCTTATATTGTCTCCATCAAGAAGATAAGTATGCACTCCCATATCGCATAATTTTTCTTCAAGCTCTCGTGAAATTGTTGTTTTACCAGAGCCAGGAAGTCCTGTAAACCAGATTACCGCAGGACGATGCCCTTTATTTTTTGTTCTTTGTTCTTTAGAAACTTTTGGTTTCTGCCAATGAATATTTTTGTTTTTAACAAAATCATTTTTAGTTGGGGTCAGGTCTTGAATTGTGAATTTTCTCATTCATTAACCATTTCCTTTTTTCTTCCTATCCTTTTGTACTAACTCCCCTAGTGTCTAGGACAATTCTTTATCGCCTTTGGATACAAGTGTCAAGAGATTTAATATCAGGACTTTCCCCAGAATTTTTAAAAGCTTTCTAAAAAGAAAGGAAAGCTCCCCAAATCCGTAGGAAATTTAGGGGCAAACCTACATTATACAGTTTTCTATGAAAAAGTTGGGCAACCCTTACCTGGTATGGTCTTAAGTAGTAAGGTAATTCTAAACCTCAGAAGATTTCTTAAATCTCTGGTTTCAAAACATGGAGAGCAATTCCCATATAATATATACGTGCACCTCCTTCTTTGCTAAAAATCCCTGTCTGCCGAGAGGTAGGCCTGTCTGCCCCTGCCCGACGGCAGGCGGGAACAGGCAGGTCTTACTACCAGAGGTGCACAACTTTTTCATGTTATCACACTCCCTTGTGCATTTGAGAGAAAAAGGATAACATAAGTTTGTGGATTCAGAAATATTTGTCAAACAGTTGGTTGTAGGCCCACTAGCAGTCTGCTGTTATT
>Ga0190306_1000479_pt1 | contig 13368 bp, 20 predicted proteins | sample 48700734_MG_FD_161657 | JGI IMG/M metagenome (GOLD analysis project Ga0190306, IMG submission 161657) | Hydrothermal vent sediment bacterial communities from Southern Trench, Guaymas Basin, Mexico - 4870-07-3-4_MG | ecosystem: Environmental > Aquatic > Marine > Hydrothermal vents > Sediment ... | reverse complement strand
TTTCTTGCAGCATAAGTTGCTGCTCCAATACCAAGAGCTGCTGGACCTACTATTGGCGCTGCTCCAATTACAGGAGACATAACTGCTGCTCGTTTCATTGTTTTTGGTGAAAAAACTCTTCCAATAGTTGAGATACCACCACTTATTCTACCTTCTACTTCTCGTTTAGCACCTCCTATAGCGCCATACACTGTTTCTCCTACATCTTTCACTGCTCTTGTAGCACCTACACTCATACTTGAGAGCACAGTCGGTTCTCTACCTTTGAAATCTACACCAGGTCGTGTAGGTGCTTCACCACCTGGACCAATTACTGGTACTTTACTGCGACGGTCAATAGAAGGAATGAACCCTCCACCTGATAGTGATGAAGCAATTCTTGTAGCGGAACTTATGGTGGAGTGAGAAATTCTTTGAGTAGTACTTAAAGCAGAGCGTTGTGCTTGTTGTGTTATTGATGCCATCTGCTTCAATAAAGGTAGTGTTTTCCTTCCTGATACAACACCTGCTACAGATTTTGTTATACTACCCCCTATTGAAATAGGCGTAATTGAGATAGAAGGTAGTTTTATCTTTCTTGCTGTTTTAGTTATTGATTTTCCAATAGAACTTGCTATACTACTTACCCCTATTCGTCGAGGGAGATGTCGAGGTCTACCCCCACCTCCACTGCTATATCCTCCTCCTCTTCTACCTCCACCCCCTCCACCACTATATCTCCTTCTACTCCCACCACCACCTCCGCCTCCAGAGAGACCAGCTGAAAAACCACTTGCAAAGCTCCTTCCTGCACTCCTCGCTCTTCCAGCTAGTGATGAGACAAAACCCGCCGCTGCTCTTGCTGCTCCAGTTATTGCACCAGCTATTGATCCAAAAAGTGACATTTACTTCTACTTCTCCTTTTTACTTCTCTCTTTTTCCTTTTATAGTTTGTTTCTTAATTTCTTTCTCATCAAACCAACATTTATTTTCAAGACCTTTCCTCAGAAGAAAAATCACAATATCTATTACTTGTATTTCAATATTCGTTAATTCGAATCGCTGTTTAAAGTTTTCCAGGTTTGTTATTGCTATTATCACATCACACTCAGTTATTTCTTCTTCCTCTTGTTCAGTTTTTATTTGTACCATTTTTCTTCTCCTTTATGTTGAGGGGAGAGATGAAGGATGAAGTAATGTCCGTGTCTCGTTAATTAGCTGACTAAATCGTTTTGCTTTCTTTGCTTCATAAGCTTCTATCAGCTCATCGTTTGGCTTTCTGAATTCTACACGTGTTATTACCCCACCTTCGAATCTTGGATATACATGTTTGATTTCACCAGTCCATCTATCAATGTACACCTTGAAAAATTTTGCACTCGCTAATTTCCGCTCGTAATCTATTCCAGTTGTCTCCATGTACGCATGCATCAGCCTTCTCGCATCAATGTCAACCATTTTCAAATCTGGTAGAGTCCAAATTAAAACTAAGTTCTTGAACCTGAACATCTGAAAAATCTTTGATAATTGGCGATTAAACTTACTCATGAAAGATCTTGCTGCGTATTGAACACCAGCTTCATCCATTATTATTATTCCTCCCTTCGGAAGTGTTTGTATCATCTCAAGGACTTCGGTGATATCAAGAGCTATATTATCAGCGGTGAAATCTACACCAAGTTTTCTTGATAGAATTTCTGCCATGCGCATAGCTATATAACTCTTTCCAGTTCCTGTCGCACCTGTTATTGCGCATAGCCAATTCTGATTGTTCTCAATTCGTCTACATACTTCCTCGTCCAAAAGTTTGTATGGCGCTACCCTCATCTCTCCCAAATAATATTTTAACTTTTGTAGTATATAAATGTTTCAAGATTAGTAGATTGCTTTGTACTGTCGAGGTATCAAAATCTGTAGTTTCTTCAATTCACTGAGAATCAACCGTAGCTTCATATTTGCTGTTTCTATTGTCAACATGACATCAGCAAAAGCACCGGGTTTTACCACTTTCTTTGTACTATCTTCTGTTGTTAGTTTATTTGAAACGAGTTTTTTGTATCTTTCTATTGCATCTGAAATAAGAATCTCCATCTTAGAGTAGTACTCTTTACCTAAGTATGGAGAAACGAGACTTTCAAGGAATTCAACAGCCGTATAGTAGTTCAAGGCATTTTTTTGCCACTCTGAGTGTGGTGAATCAAAAATTTTTGATGATAAATCACCTATCTTCAGTAATGTAAAAAATATATCTGTTGAATAATCTACATTACCATAAAAGTCACTCTCAGTCAGCTTCTTCTTCATCACCATCTTCCTCTTCTTCTATTTCCAGAACACTGTCAATCAACTCTTCATTGAAAATCTCGTGTTTTATAAGAAATGGTGGAACTATTGGTTCAGAAAAAAATATAAAAATACCAGATGCACTTATTGCATCTTGGTATAGAACGCTCAACTCCACCCCTTGCTGCATGTATGATATGTTACTCAGTGTTTTTGCATTGATCCCTTCAAACCACTTATTTATTGTACTCTTTAGTCCACCGTCTGATATTACTATTGATGTGATATCAAAGAACTTACGAAATGTTCGTACAAAATCAAGGACTACTTTTGGTGTCAGTGAACCCATTTTTAGTGCTGAAAAAAGATCTGACCTGTACTCATTGAGTTCCACGAGATACGCCGCTACTATACCTTGAGGTGTTAATCTACTTTCTACTTCTAGCCTTTGTTGCTGTTCTTCATTCATATTTCAAGATATCTCCAAAATCTATTACTTTCAGTGGTTGTTTTTTCTTTTTACGAGAAAAGAGTTTTAGTCCTTTTCTTTGTTTTTGCTTCGGTATCTGAGTTTCTGCTTGTTTTGCTCTCGTACTACCTTCAAGTCCTACGAAATTCGCAAAAAATGTAGGTGGTAGAAATCGCCCTGTTGAATCAAGTCCCAGAAGTGTTGGAATACCTTTGTACGAGCCTATTGCAAGTGCTCTTCGTGTCTCCAGTACCCCACCTACTCTGAGTACAACTCTTGCAGTTATATATTCAGGTAGGAAACCAATAAATTTTATCTCGTCTTTCTCAGTAATCTCTTCAATACGTCTTTCTTTTACTTCTGTTTGTTGTGTCTGGTGTTGTTGCTGCTGTAAATCAAATTGTTGTTGATGTTGTTGAAGAACTTGGTTAATCATTGAGAGTAACTGATTACTATTCTGTTCTTGTTCCATTGCTTGAGATTGGGACTGAAACTGAGGTTGAGGTTGAGATGGTGACTGGGATTGAGATTCTTGCTTCTTTATAGCATCATCAAGAGTCGTCTTATGAGCTCTCTTTACATGCATAGAAAGGAATCCCTTTGAGCCATACGTCTTTCCACAGATAGGACATACATGTCTTTTCTTTTTGTTAGATACATTTTCTTCTCCCATTTTTGTTTATCACCTCCTAACTTTTTACTTCGCCAACATGACAAATATCCCCGCTCCCAGAGCTGCTAAGAATAGAAACATTCCATACTTGATCCAATCAGTGATTTCACTTCTTAGCTCCTGTCGTAACCAGCTTTCTAGTACTGCCTTTGTATGAGCAACATTTGCTGATGTGTATGCTATTACACTGTCTAAGGCACTAACAACTGTACGATATGTAAAGACACCTGATTTTAGTCGTAAAGACTCTATCTCCTTACGATTCTCATCAATAAATCTGAGGAATTCCATTATCTTCGCTCTTGTCTCTTCATCTGTTACTTGTGCATTTCGTATTGCTCGTTCTACGTCTTTTAGTTTTTCAGCGTCTGAAGCGATTAAGAACGCCACATTCTCTATCCCTGTTATATCTATCCCATTTTCACGCAAGTAGTCTTTTAACTGGCTGTATGCAATAGCTTGCTGCGTTGAAATAGGCTCTGGTATGTTCGGGAAGTAATGAATAACACTCAAATCTTTCAAGTGCTCTGTTTTGCTTCCATCAAGATCACGAAACTTGATACCCAAGCCAGGAATTGTATAGTAAGGCATACTCGTTGGATTGCCACCTTTTCCTTTTTCTCTTTTCGGGAGAGCTATTCTCATTGTGCCATCTGGAAAATGAAGAAAAGCAATAGGAACTTTTTCTTTTGCTTTTCGCGCTGCTTTAAGAACAAATGCTTCTGGTGCATTCTTCTTGAAATCAATGTAGATAATAAACGCAAACATTCCCATCATCACTATACCGAGTACTAATCCATAAACTAATATTTCAGGTACTACTATCATTTTTTCTTCTGTTCTTCTCCTAATGTCTAAAAATATCAGTTATACGATTTCTTATACTTCTGTTTCGTTCTCGTGACTCTGCTAATGATGTTCGCTCTTCATTGATTGTCTCCATTCGCTGTGTTGGAATAATACGACGTTCAAATCCCCCGATGCTCCTTCTTATTTTAATACCAAATTTTATTCTCAGTAGATTTATGATATGATGAAAGTCTGGAGTCATATCAAAAACTGTGAGTCCTAAAGGTAAATCAGCATCAATTAGTGCTTTATCTGCCATTACTCGCTGCATATCTAATTCATTTGTTGGTGAGATACGTGATATTGCGAACTCTTTATCCAATAAAGTTCGTGTATAAATCATTATTTTGTTTTTTGCACGATCAGTTAAATTCGCATTCATGAGATACATAGCTATATCTTGTGTTAATTCATCTTGTGTTAGTGCATTTAAGAATCGTACCCATTCATTATCGTAACCTAACTGTCCAGGTGAAGGTTCTGATGGTCCCCTATCTATACTTCCTTCACCAGCTTCAAATCCTCCTCCATTACCTTCAAAGAATTGCTGTTCTTCAGTTGACTCTTCTTCTATTTCTTGTTCTCTTTGATCTTGTTCTTGAGTTCTATCTTTTCCATTAATAGCAAAACCAAAACGTCCAAAATTAGCTTTTTCAATCATGTAAAAAACATCACCCCCTCCATGAGAAAAGTAGAAAGAGGGGAGGGTATGGATAGACCTTCATCACTCGATAGCTCAGGTCTATCCGCGAAGAAATCACTGTTGTCATCTCTATATCTATTTGTTTTCAATGTTTACTCACCTACCTCCCGAATGCTCCGAGCAAGTACGCTATGATTAGTCCCGCTATCAGAGCTATCACCGCTATCAGTAACATCTGGAATGACGTGTTCATTATCTGGGGTATCTGCTGGCTAGCAGTATAGAACTCTGATGATGGACTTACAGCCGCTATATCGTATATCTTACTGGCAATGTACACACCGATTGCTGATATTACGACCAATGCAACAACAGCAGTCGCTATTCCTGTCAGGTTCTCCATGTCACCTTTCTCGTTCTCCTTGAACTCGCGTACTCGCTCTCGTACGTATGCCTTCAGACCATCAAACATGATAATCACCTCCATTTACAATATTATATTATTTTTTGGTTCTATATAAAAGCTTTATGTTTCTTATACTATTTTATATAAAAAAAGATATGTAGAATTATCTATGAATGGGACATGAACCTTCTCGAGTTTTACAAGTTCAACTCTATAACTATGTAGATCATCAAATTCTTTAGTTGTAATAAGATAGAAAGGACTATTAATTTTCTTCGTGTCCTCTGTTAGATTTAGAACTTGTATATAACGTCTATGATACCAGAACTGAGAAAGACAAAATGATACCCACAGTTTTCTGTAATCATCCTCATCAAAATACAAACTATTGATTTTATTCTCAGATGTCCATCTTCCTATCTCACTCTCATCGTAGTTTATGGTTGTGTGTGTATAGATGTGTTGTAGACCTTTTACATCGTTATATACAAAAGTACATCCTAAAATGATGAGAAACAAAATAGTTACTGCGTATACTACTCTTTTTGTCGGTTCTTGTCTTTTCTTTGTAAAAAACAGAATCATGGTAAAAACTCCAAATACTGCTCCAAAGAGAGAAATTTGTGGTAAGTGTGAAAATCCTATCGTTGCAGCATTAACTAGGTCCTCCTGTAATGCTAACGCAAAAACAACACTGAGTATCGAGATAGCAAAAGCTATAATAAATAGCTTATTATTCAATTCATCTTTACGTTGTATTATTGTTTTTACTGAAAAGAAACCTAAAATGAGTAACAGTATGAACACCGGATCGAGATAACGCCCATGTAAAGGAATAACACCGAACCAAGCTGTAACAAATATGTAACATGATATTACTGCCCAAAATAGCTTCGCTTTCTGTATCTGACAAAAGGATAGCATGAATAGTAATCCAAATCCACCACCAACTACGAGATATAGGATTGATGTTATTACAAGAACCACAAATTTTGGTTGAAAACTATGTATTACACCACTACTATAAGGTATTCGTCCCATGAAAAATGTGCTATACACCGCTAAACCCAGTACAGTAGCTAACGTTATCAGTATCCCTATATCTGTTTTTATATCGAACAGCGATATTTTTCTATCTTCTGCCATATCTTCTCTCCTATGTAAACTACAACCAAACACAAACCTATTACTTTTGTTAGTACAGTTAATGAAATTAAAATCCCTGCAATTAAATTGTTACTGAAGTTGTTTTTATTCCAAACACGTTTCATGAATAATACAGAAGAGGCGAACAATGTAAAATACAGATTTTCTGCCATCAGTGTGAATGTATAGAGAAAGAACGGAGGAGCTATTCCTATTAAACTACTAACAGCCAGTGAATACTTATTACTGTTCAAATATTCGTATGCTAAGAAGAAAACTGGAAAAATAACTGATGTAGAGAGAAAAACATTGATAATTAAGCTACAATAGTACTGATCATAGATAGTATCTAAGACTGATACTGGACTTAAAACTAAAGGATATAGAGGTGGATATTGACCAAATGGGAGTTGCTCTACAAAAGTATGATTGTGCCATATTTGATATGCGATTGAGAAATATCGTGATTCGTCAAAGACAATTACTGGTGCCTTGATATGAGGTACTATCAGAAGTTTTACTAGGCAGATACTGAAATATATTGCTCCTAAAAAACAGAGTGCTGAAATTCGATTTATATCTCTCATCCCTTTTCACCTTCTTCTTTTGTTTCCACTTCCTCTATATCCATGTCTATCCTTGTAACCTCTCGTAATGGGAAGTACATCAGTTGTGGGTAGAAATCCTTATGGTCACTTAGTTCAAGGCTTTCGCGTGCAAATCTAACATAGATATTATCAAACTTGAAAGTATTTTGAAGAAGACCTTTCCCCCTGCGTGTTATTACAGTTACTGCTTTAGCATAGTACACTTGAAAATCTCTTAACTTATCTTCTTCTTTCTTATACCTATATTTCATCATTTCTTCGTGCATTTCTCCTAACCAAATTATTTATTAATTATCTTCTTTCATCTTTTCTATTTCATCTTCTGTGAGACGTAGTACACATTGATCAACTCTCACATCATAAACTGTCTCGTTGTAATAGTTTCTTGCTTTATGTACTATAACTCCTATACTGCCTTCACTAATATTACAAAAACTGAATTTATCAGTTTTGATTAAAACTTTAGTATTCATTTTAATTCATGTTTCAATCATTTAATCAAAAAATACTTAACTTAGAAATTTTAGTTCTTGTTTAATTCACTTTTTCTTTTTTGTTGCCATTTTTCCCACTTTTCCTCCCATCTATCATCTGCCTCAGCTAATTTCTCCATTACATGTTCTCTCTCTACAATGGTTCGTTCAAATTCATCTACTTCACTACGAGCATGACTTCTCATCTCCGCTGGTATATCGTTTGTTTCTATTAGACTGTGATAGAGACAGAGCCTTATCATAGAAGATAAGTCTATCCCTAATTTTTCTCCTATTTCTCCTATTCCTGAGTAGATGTTTTTACTTATAGTAACAGGTTTATTCTTAGGTTTGTCTAATCCATCTACAGTTACTGAAAAATCAGTAAAAAAGTTTCTTATAACTTGTATCTTTGCGAATCTGAACTTTTTACGATATTCTCCTATTGCTGCTATTTGTTCACTATACTTGTGTTGGATTATACTGAATCCATATTCAATCATTCTACTTGTTAGTTCTGCCCAGCTCAAGTTATATAATTCTTTTAACTCTGAAAGACTTAATCTCAGCCACTGAGGTAAGTGAACAGTGGTTCTTTTCTTTTCTTGTTCATTTACTTTTTTCCAGTTCTTAGTTGTTAGTATAGTACTTAGATTTTCTTCGTATAACATTTTGCTACCTCCTAACTTTATATAAAGGTTACTCTTATATAAAAGTTTCAATGATTGGAACTTTTATATCTGAATATAAATTATATTCAGATATAAATTCTTCTTAATGTTACTACGTAACAAGACACCTATATATTCAGATATAAAAGTTTTTGTCTTTATTTCAAATGGTTTCTTTAACCATTTGAAATAAAGACATTCCTTCTTTTACTAGAAAACATACCCAAAAATCAGGGGTTCTATATAAATCTTATGGATTTCTAGAGAACCCATATATAAAAGTTCAACCTACCTGAACTTTTATATCTAAATATAAAATATATAAGATATAAGATATAAAATACCACCAAAGCACAAAGGTATTTTAAGATTTACTTTATCACAAAAAAGCAACTTAATAAAGTAGTAATTATAGGAGGAAGATTTTCTATCTTCCTCCTATTCCAAAGGCATCATCTGAGTAGTTCCTTGCTATTGCTGGTAATCTGACTCTTATTTCACCTCTTGGTATATCTCCGAAATCACCTTTTCTAACATATCTAATGACAGCCCATACACCTCTTTCATCATCTCTTATTTTGTATATGCCTATTTCTCGTTTGTTTTTCAGGTCCTTTGGCGTTTTAAAAGGGACTTTATTTTTTCCAAATCTTACGTACATCCCCTCTCTCACCTCCTATTAACAATAACATATTTATTTTAGTAGTATATAAAAAATTATCTTGAAGTTTAGTTTACTCCAGAGAAACTTGATGGGTCAAAAGCAACTCTTGCCTTCCACTCTTGTTTCTTTCCTTTGTTCCATAGTCCCAACGGTGCGTAGTATCCTACTATTCTAGTGAATATATCTGTCTGACCGCCACAGAATGGACATACTGGCTGCTCACCTGGAAGGTACTGATGACAAACTCTGCATATCGAGAACGTTGGTGTAATAGTGAAATATGGAATTCTTGTGCGTTCTATCATGCGCTGAATGAGAAATGGGATAACTCTTTCATCTGGTCGCTCAGGTAGATACATATGGAACACTGTACCCCCTGTATACAAGCTTTGTAACTGTTCTTGGTGTCTCACAGCTTTTCCCAGAACATGTGTGTAATCTACAGGAAGTTGTGTCGAATTCGTGTAGTATGGGTCTTTGCGTGTTCCTGATACGTAACACTTATCTAGAGTTCTTGCATCTATCCTCGCTAATCTGTACGATGCACCTTCTGCAGGTGTCGCTTCCAGATTCCATAAGTTTCCTGTTTCTTCTTGGAACTTCAGTAACCCTTTTCGTATGAAGTTTAGTACTTTGATCATAAACCTCAAACCTTCCTCATCAGCTATTGAACGTCCAAGAAGGTTTCTACACGCTTCTTCACCAGCTATCACACCAATCGTAGAGAAATGATTTCTTAAGTAATCATCTTCAAGATGTCTGAGAAAAATCCTTGAAAATGGCATTAACCCTTTCTTGAAACTCTCGTTACATATTTTTCTTTTTATCTCTAGTGATTCTTTTGCGAGATTCATGTAGTGCCATAGCATTTCGAAGAATCTATCTTCGTCTTTTGCAAGATAAGCTATTCTTGCAAGATTTAGTGTAACAACACCTACACTCCCTGTTGTATCACCTGAACCAAACAATCCACCTGTCTTTCGTCTGAGTTCTTTCAGATCGAGATTCAAGTGACAGCACATTGATCTTACATCACGTGGATTCAAGCCTGTGTTTTTGCTACAATTCTGGAAGTAAGGCAACCCGAACTTCGCTGTTGCTTTAGCTAACCATTGCCCTACATCTGAGTCCCAATCAAAACTGTTCTCTGACATCATGTATGTTGGTATCGGGAATTTGAAGATTGACGAATTCGCATCACCTCTGTACATTACTTCGAGGAATGCTCTATTGAAAATATCCATTTCTTCCTGATAGTCCCCATATACTGTATTTTCCATCTTCCCTCCAATTACAACTCCTTGATTCATGAGGTCTTCAGGAGGTTCCAAGTCAAATGAGAAATTCAGAAATGGCGTTTCAAATCCCCATCTTGTGGGAACATTGATAGAATGAACGAACTCTTGTATGTATTGTGCTACTTGTTGATAACTTAATCCATCGCGTCTGATAAATGGTGCAAGTAAAGTATCAACTGAATTATATGCCATAGCTCCTGCCCATTCTTGTTGGACAACTCCTACCGCATTGAGAAGTTGCCCTAACGCTGAACTGAAGTGTTTTGGTGGTCGAGATTGTACTACTCCTCCCACGCCACTGAATCCATTTAACAACAGATCTTGTAGACTCCAGCCTGCACAGTAAGGGACAATACCTGAACCAAGGTCATGAATATGGAAAAAACCTTCCACATGCGCTCTACTGATTTCTGGCGGATACACGTATTTCAGTGTATGTCTTGCCACTTCATTTTCTGCTATAAATGCTTTCAAACCCCCAATACTTCTTAGTCTATTTGCATTCTCGTTCGAGCCGTCTGGCTTCGATCGCCAACTACCACCATTTATGTAGATATCTATTTTATCCCTCCTTCTTTTCATTTCTTCTATCCCCTCCTACCTATAGTACTCTCTGTAATCTATGACCCCTTTTCTCAATAGCCAAAGAAGCCCAAACTTTATTCCTTTCCAAAACTGATTGTCCTCATTTCTCTCAGCGAATTGTATCATATTGTTTACTTCATCTTCACTTCTTAGCTCTTTAGCTACCATCCCTTCATCTGTTATTTCTTCCACTATGAAAATATCTCCAGCTTTCATTTTGTACATTTCAAGTGCACTCCTGCACTCCTCTTCTATCCTCTCGAGATCTACGAGAATGTCTTGTACACTTCTTCCCATGTTAGCCTCGAAGAGAGCTATACTCTCTGGCTCTTCTCTCATTGCTCTTAGTATTGTACCTCTCAATTCATATACCTTATATAGAATTTTTTCTATCCGTTCTTTTTCTATCATTTTGTTCCTCCCTCTCTTTTTTGAAATCTAAATAGACTTTTTCAGACTTCTTCATTTCTTTGAGTACATCATCGCGTAGTTTCTCTAATTTTTCTTGAATCATTGGTAGAGATTCAAGAGCAGCACTGATTCGCTCATATTCACCACCCAATAATATGTATCTCATGATTGTTTTTTGTTTCTCTGTTCTCAGGTTTGCAGTCGATTTTTCTATTTTTTGAAGAATCTCCTCGATTGTTATTACCTCTACTTTATGCCCACCTATTCTATACTTTTTTTCTTTCATTTCTCTCATAAACTTTTATAAACTCCTCTTCCTCTTACTAAACTTTCCAAAATCTGGTATCCACAGAATAAGTACTCGATATAATATTACTATATTACTATACAAATAAAAAGTTTTAAAGAAAGGTTTAGATTCTTTATTCTTTTTACTCTACGTATCTCCTCTTTATTTTATGATACAAATATTCCCGCTATCATACCTATCACTGTACACCATCCTATGATTACAAATCCAAACGTTCCTAAAACAAGAAAACTGATAATCATTGGTACAAAAGCAAGAAATTCTGCAACTGGGTCCTTCACACACCCACTATTCAGCAAACCACCGTAGTAACCGAGAATAACACCAGCGATAGATAGTATAACAAGTACGATAGACCATAAAGTAGAAAATGAAGATAGTAGTCCCTTTTTGAAAAACGCTAGTGTGTCATTAACTACTGTATTATTAATTGTTTCAATTGTTTCTATTTGTTCTGTAGTATTAACTTTTTTGAAATCTATTGCCATTATAGGATAGATACTCAGTGCATACAACATTAGTAGACAAATAGAAATTTTTAGAAAGAAAATTATATTCTTCATTTTCTACCTCCTTATAAGTCCTGCATCTATATGAGCATTTGTCGCTTTAATCAATCCTCCGAGAGCTGATATTGCTGTAACTATTGATATAATTATGAACCCTAATACACCTAAAAGCATAGCACTAGCAGATAATGGTATTACTGTAAAAACTATCAAAATTGGATTACTACAGCTACATAGACCACCGTAGTAGCCTAAAATACCTGATATGAGAAGTAAGGTAACAAGAGTGAAAGACCATATTTGAAGGTGTGATGCTAATAGACCTTTTTGGTGACTTGTTATTGTTTTATTGATATCGTTAAGGATATCAGGATTTGTTAATGACTTTTGGGCTATGTCTTTTGTCATAAAATATGCACTTACTGCAAAATATGCTGTACCTACAAAAAAGAGAACTAGTGTAACATAGAATAAGGTTTTCAAAAAATCCTCCATTTTTTACCACCTCCTTTTCTTCTTCTTCCTATAAACAAAAAATCTGTTTCTCTATATCGGCGTCTCAAAAATGAAAATTGCTTATTTTTGTTATTGACTTTATTCCTAAGATTTTCCATTTTTGCATTCATCACAAAATTCGCCACTCTCTATTCTCTTTCCGCATATCGTACAGATACTTATCTCTTCGCATTCAAGAATTCTGTAATAGTGCAGGTATGAGCCTTCTAATGGGTTAGAATGATATGACAAAGGCAACGAAGAAGGAACGAAAGTTACTTTGCGCTTAAATCTGTCTATCTCTAGAACTTTGCATCTGATGTTCGACCAGAGGATTTCATCGCCTTCTCTTAGTTGCAATAATGTCACTACCTCAATTTTTGCAGTTTTTACCAATTTCATTTTTCTTTTCTTTCCTCCATTATTATTTCACTTTATCCTTTTCCTTCCTTTAATCAACTTTGCTAAAGCTTTGTAACTGTCTCCTATAAAATCACAAGTTGCTGCTAATTCATCTATCCAATACCCACCAGAATACATCCCTGGTAACTCATATAACAATTGTAATGTAGTCTCTGTAACTCTATCTATTTCGCGATGCTGCCAGTTTCTATAACTTAATGATTCCAAGCTCACGAACTTTCCTTCATTGTAGTACTCTACAATGCTTCGATTCCCCAATTCCTTTCTTTTTTGAGTAAACCAACCTTCTCTTTCACTCATTATCTTTCACCTTTAAAATAAAATATTTCTAAAAATAAGTTTAAAAAGCCACTCGTTATATTGTTCATTCCAATTGTCTCCCCATTTGTTACACAGCTCTGGAATAACATTTCTGTACAATGGCACTTCTTTCTTAAATAGCTCAGGGTTGTTTCTGTATCTCAGATAAAACT
>Ga0190306_1000478_pt1 | contig 13403 bp, 21 predicted proteins | sample 48700734_MG_FD_161657 | JGI IMG/M metagenome (GOLD analysis project Ga0190306, IMG submission 161657) | Hydrothermal vent sediment bacterial communities from Southern Trench, Guaymas Basin, Mexico - 4870-07-3-4_MG | ecosystem: Environmental > Aquatic > Marine > Hydrothermal vents > Sediment ... | reverse complement strand
AACTTTGTTAAGCATTTTAGGTATAAATTATATGGAAACTATTGATACTGGTAAATTCATTGTGCTTTTGCCATACAAGTTAATAATGTATGGCAATTTTATTGAAGAAAAAGGAGTTTATTTTAGTAATAACTCCTATTCTACAAGTTGGGGCTATAGAGATGCGACATATGGTTATAATTATGGTTATGATTATTATCATACTAATAAGAAAAATCATGTAAAAAAGTATAAGATAGATAATAAAACAGGCAGATTAGTGCCAATCCAATAAAAGGAGGACAAAAAAATGTTAAGATGGTTAAAATTAAAACAAGTAGCAGAAAGAATCAGTGGAGAAAAGGTGGATATCCATATTACTACACAATTAGACAAAAATATTAGAGGGGTTTGCACTAGAAATCTGCAAACCAATGGTGTAGAAATTCTATTAAATGCTGAATATGCAAAGAAAGAAGAAGATGTCATTGAAACATTGGCACACGAATTGGCACATTTGAAAGTCAAAGGACATGATAATAAATTCCAAAAAGAAATGGATAGAATAAAAAAGGAAATAGAAAAGGAGTTGAAAGATGATAGTGTTAACAAGCAATGAAAGTGGAGAAAAATTGGCAAGTTTATTAGATTGTAATTATACATATGGCAATAGCGATAGCTTATTGAAAAATGAAGATATTATTATTAGATTTGGAAATAGCACTAAAAAAATAAATACTATGCACATTGAAATTAATAATGCTTTTGCTATTGAAGTAGCCAAAAATAGGAGATTATTTTATTACTATATGAAAAAGAATAGAGTAAGAACGCCTTATTGTTTAAATGCAGATAGCTTTCCCATTTATGCATATAAAAATTATAGTGAAGGTGGGAATGGTATAATTTTATTAATGTCTAGGCATGATCTTAAAATTATTAAAGAAAGAAAAGTTAAAATTTCCATTTTTAGCAGATGTATTCCAATAGCCAGAGAGTTTAGAGTTCATATATCTAAGTTATCAAACAAAGAATTTAATTACTTGACTTATGAGAAAATACCTAGAGATATTAAACATGATACATTTATTATAAGAAATTCTGCAATAAATAGATATGAATTTAGAAAGATTGATAATATTCCAGAAATAAGTCAAATGGCTAAAAAAGCGTTATTGGCTTGTGGATTAGACTTTGCTGGCATAGATATTGCTATCGATGATGATAATATTATTTGGATATTAGATGTTAATACTGCACCAGGAATAGTGAAATCAGATACACAAAATTTTTATAAAGAATCTTTGAAAACATATATTGACTTTATAATAAAAAATGATTATTTTTAATTTGAAGGAGGTTTAGGAGGTTTAAGATGAATGAATTTTTAGATAATAAATATTTAAGGAAGTTAAACAAAAGGCCAAATGTAGATTTTGAGCTTTTAGGTAAGGACATAGGATTAAGGATTGGAAATTTGGAAATTAAGCAGGGCGATAAACTCACAGTTTTGAATAAGAAAGATAGAATAGTATATGAAGGCATAGTTAAATTTATGTTGTATAAGGATAGGGTAGATTGTTATGGGGTAGATGATGCGCATGTCGATTATTGGCATTTAGGATTTGTTTTAGACTGTACCTGTCCGAATCAAATACATACGCTAATGGATATCTTCCATAAGGCTAGAATCAATAATTGGAAAGTTATTAGACAAACAGATATAAATACATCTCCTATTGTTTGGCATAAGGTTTGGTAATATGTCTAAAATTATCAAACCACAATTATTTTGCACTAAAAAAAAGGAATTTGGAAAAATATTACCTGTCAAAAATGTAATTTGCTATCCAGCTAAACCAACTGGTGGCTTGTGGACATCAACATATACTCCAAACGATGAATATCCAAGTGCTTGGGTTAAATGGTGTATAAAAGAGCAACCAGAATGGATTAAAGGCATCAACTTTTTCCTTCTAATTCCGAAAGAAAATGTAAATGTGTTTATTATAAATTCATTTGATGATCTCAAATATCTTTGTGAAAGATTTATATGGCCAAAGGCAGACTCAATATCAGATGTAAAAATATTTGCACCATTGGATTGGGAAGAAATTGCTGAATACTATGATGGAGTGATGTTAACCGAGAAAGGCGAGAAAGAAACAAAGTACAGTAATCCAAGTTTATATGGTTGGGACTGTGAATCGACATTATGGTTTAGAAATGTTTTTAAGGAAATAAAAAAGATTAAGTGGAGGAAATTAGATGGAACTAATTAATATAAAAGACATAAAGAAAATTTTTGAATTAAATCCAAAAACGATAAACAGTTTTAGACAAAATAAACCTAGATATATAGCTAGGGATTTTGAAAATCTATTTGGTATTGATGAAAGACTAACATATATGATACTTCTAGCTAGAGGGGTATTCAAATGGCTAGCAGTTAGAGAAAAGCTAATAAAATTAAAAAATCAATGGAAAGAAGAAATTACAGAATTGAACAGTCAATTGCAGAAGCTACCAAAAAATAGTAAAGAAAGGAAGATATTAGCTGAAAGATGGAAAACATTAAATAAATGTAGAGAACAGATAAGGAAATTATGCCATTCCACTAGGTGGCAAGCGCCAGATAATGATGAAAAGGCAAAACGATTTTTGGAGCATATAACTAAAAATAAATTGATAGTATATTTACCACTTGACATTGAAGTGAAAAGTGATTATTTGAAAAGTATAGGAGGTAAAAATGAGAAAGAAAATAGATAGAGAAAAAGTAGTAGAAATGTTATTGAAAGGCTATAAACAAAAAGATGTAGCAAAAAAACTAGGTATTAGCCAATCAATAGTTAGTATTATCAATAAATCTTATAGAACTGGAAAGACATATATACATATGTCTATTCCAGAAGAAAATAAATTAGATGTTTATATTCCAAAGGAAAGTGAATTTGAAGATTATATCCATAGAGAAATAGATGATAAATTAGACACCATATTAGAAGCTAATAAAATGGCACTTTTAATTGGTGAAACTGGTACAGGAAAGACTTATGCCTGTAGATATTATGCTTATAAACATAATTTACCATGTCTAATAATAAGTTTAGATGATAATTCCAAATTCAATCATTTATTAGGATTTAGGGAAATTAGGGATAATCAAACTACATTTGAACCAGGATTAATGGTTGACTTTTTGCAAAATCCATCTCTAATCCTATTTGATGAAATAAACGCATTGCCAGCTAAAGCCGCATTTAGGTTTCATGAAATGGCGGAAAATAGAAGTTTATTTATTCCTGAGCTTAGAAAAACTGTTAAAATTCATCCTGAATGCAGAATTGCCTTTGCATGCAATCAAAAGAATATGAGATACATCGGAACAAATAATTTCAATGCAGCTTTCCTAGATAGATTGATTATAATTAAATTCCCACATTTCACAGATAAAGAGTTATTAACAAAATTTAAGATTGAAGATGATGTTTTAAGATTTTACATTGAAGCAATCAAAATGATTAATAGAAATGAAATGCGTACAATGTATAGTATTAGAACCATAAAGCAGTATCAACTGTTACGGAATATCGGATTTAGCAAAAAGGAAGCATTTGAAATTGCATTTACAAATAAGGCAATGCTAAATGAAGAAGACGAAGCTATAAAAAAACTGACAATTTTACTTTTAAGAGAAGAAAAGGAAAAACCAAAAAAAACAATAAATGAATTAAAAGAATATTATGAAAAAATAAAAGAAAAGACAGAAGATGAATGGTGGGAATTTGGAACATTCGAAGAAACACCTAAAGAAAAAAGGAAAACAGAAATAAAAGGTAAAGATGAATGGTGGAGAGTTAGAAAATGAATAATTTGGAAAGTCTAAAATATATTTTTAATACATTTACTAAAGATGAAGATGTAAATGTAGTAGCAACCAAAGACGCACCGAGAACTGATTTGAAAGAAAAGGTTATTTATATTCCTGAGAAATATCTAAATGCAGAAATTGATGACATAAATAGACAAATTCTATTACATTTATTATTCCATGAAAGAGCGCATATTTTATATACACCAGTATCCTATCAAGTGAAATTAGCAAACAAATGCTCAAGCGCATTAAGGTTTGCAGTCAATGTATTAGAGGATATCAAAGTTGATACTAAGACATTAGGAGAAAGAGAATTAAAGAATACTAATTTAGCCGAAATTAGACATTTTGCTGTGCAAAAGGTAATTGAAGAAAATTTAGAAGATTTTAAGAGAAATCCCTTATTTATAAATGTGTTGCTGCATCTCTATTTACATTATTGTTATCCAGATATTGCTTTTGATTATCAAGCAAAAGAAATTGCCCACGAAGTAGTTAAAAAATTTGGTAAAGCAATAGATTTTTTGAGATTTAAAAAACTTTCCATAGATAAGGAAATTGAACTTGCACATGATATTCTGGGGTTTTTAGAGATTGAAATCCCAAAAGAAAGAAAGAAAAAATCAAAAGAAGCTGTAAGTAATTCAAATATAAGCGAAAGTCAATTGTTTACAGAAGAAGAAAAAGAAGATTTAAGAAAAATTGCAGCGGTAGTAAAAGAAGAAGGAAATCGAAGGCAAGACCCATCAAAAAATTTACAAATTAGAACACATATTAATCAATATAAATTGTTGCTTAACCGTTTGTTAAGGGAAGATTTTGAAGACAAATTAATCTCAAGAAATGAATTTGAAAAAGCGTTCAATATTAAATTTAATGAAAAATTATTTAATCTTTATAAATTATTAGAAATGGGAAGTTATTCTGAAATTGAAGAAATAAGGGAAAAAGCAAAGAAATTAAGATATAAAGTAGCAAGTATTACTAGAACAATAGTCAATGGTAATGTAGGTTTTGAAGACATTACCAACTTCTTTAGAACTATATATGATTATAGAAATTTAAAATTAACCAAAAGGAATGAAGAAAATATAGAAAAAATAAAGATAATTCCGAAAGAGGTTAGGCAAAAAATTGAAAATGGTATTCATTTAACTAATGAATTGGAAAATTGGTTTACTAAGGATATTACAAATCTATTTGAAGCAGAAACTATTGAAGTGGAGGAAAAAAAGATTTATCTCTTTGTTGATGTAAGCAGTAGCATGACATCTGAACAAATCAAATGGGCAATAATAACGGTCAAAGCCTTTAAGAAAAATGCTGATTTGGATAATTTTGAACTTTATAAATTTAATACTAAAGTATATAAATGGAATAAGAAAGGAAATGTAGAAGAATTTTTCAAAGAAATCGGCGGTGGAACTTCATATAGTCAAGTTGAAAAGGAAATAAGTAAATTGAACGATGGTAGTGATGAAAAATTATTTATAATTTTAACTGATATGCACTTTTATCCCTTTGAATTAGAAAGAATAGATAAAATGATTGGCTATAATCAAAATATTATATTTTTATTAATAAGAAAGAAGTTAGCTCTAGACCGTGTAGAAAGAATGTGTATTCCAAGATTGAAAAGGTATTTTAAAAAATATCTTTCTCCTACATTTGATGCCTATATCAAGAATCTAAATGAAATTCTAAATATCTATTTAAGGACTTGACTTTTAAATCAAAAATGATTATTTAAAAACTAAGGAGGTAAGGATGAAAAAAGTAGCAACATTAAAAATTAAGGTAAACGATTTAATAAGCACACATGTTGGCGTTTACAAATTAAATGAAGATATTAATGGAAATGTTTTTCATGAATATTCAGGTTGTTGTAAGGAAAGGGTAAGGTATGTTAAGGTTTGTGGAAACTGTGGGAAAGAGGTTACAGAAATACTAAAAGGAGTCAAATTGGATGATGAAAAGTTAGTCTTCTTTAATAAAGAAGATTTAGATCAACTAAAGCATGAAGGTAAAGTGATTAATTTGGTCAAAACAATAAAAGAAATTAATCCATTGCTTTTTGCAGGTGAATTGTATCTATTGGAAGGAGAAAAAGATGATAAATTGATAAATCTAATAGCTAATTATAAATGGTTGGGTCATATGATTTTGAGAGGAAATGTAACTAATGTAGTTGTATTTCCATTTGATGGTCAATTACTTATGGCAAGAATAAGGCCAATTAGAGATATTAGAATTGAACTTCCAAAAGCAAAAGTAGCAAAAAAAGAAAAAGAACTTTTTGGTAAAATTGTGGAGGAAAAAAACAAAGAAAAATACACATTTTTTGATAAAGCAGAGTTCATAAGGCAAGTAGCTCTAGATTTGACAAATAGAAAGAAAAAGGCTAAAAAGAAAAATAGAAAGGCAACAAATCTTATTGATTTATTAAAAGAATCCATTAATAAATAAGGAGAAAAAGCTATGATGCTTAGATGTAATGTACCGTTTGAAGTTTTAAAAAAACATTTGATAATGAAAACAAAAGCAAATATTTGTAAAAGTAATAATCCAAGGGAGCAACAGGAAATATTTGAAGCAGTCAAAAAAAGTCTTCCTGACCTTTTGATTGTTGATAAAGATTTTTTTAAAGATGAATTACAATATAGGAAAAAAATTTAGAGGTGATAAGAAATGGAAATTAAGGAACTTTTAAAAAATGCTGAAAAAATACTCTTCAGCGACAGTCACATTCCACGAAACAATGAATTTTTCGTAGAATGGCTTATAAAAATCATAGATTATAGTAAAGCTAAAGTTTATGGATTAGGAGATGTCTTTGAGTTAATAAAATGCACCGAAGATGAAGTTAGGAAAAAAGGTATCATTGAAATAGGACTATTAAGAAAATTAAAACAGGCAAATAGATTATTCTTATTAAAAGGAAATCATGATATGGAATCTGGCAAGCCTTTTGGGCTTCCATCTTATACCGATAGTGATAGGGATTATATATCTGCTAATGAAACTATGTTTTGCATTTTACATGGACATCAATTTGATCCTATATGTAAACATGCTTGGCTATATAAATTTTTTAGATGGATAATACCCTATTTTGTTACTCCAGGAGAAGCTAAATATGGGCAAAAACAAAAAATTTATGACGCTACTGTGAAAAGAGTATTGAATAATGCTTACAAAGCAGATAAGAACTTAATCTTTGGGCACACACATTGGTGCGGAATTATCGAAAGAGAAAATGGAATTATAATCATTAATATAGGTGATATGCTAGATAGTTGCACAAGCTTAATAATAGATAAAAAAGGAAAATTTTATTTACTTAAAAAATGGGAAGTAATGGCTGAATGGCCATAAAATAAAAAAAGGAGGTATGAGATGGCAAAATTAGAAATAAGGAAAAAGTCACACAAATACACTGCTACTATAGAAAGGGAAAGAAGCTATTTTGACTTGGAATTGGATATTGAAGTGGATAAAGATTATGTTTATATAAAAGGAACAGATAATCTTTCCACAGAAGTTGATTTAAAAATGGATATACGTTTTTTAGATGCATTTATTAGATTATTACAAGAAATTAATGGATATCATAAAGCTATGGGAGAACAATTCCGCATTTAATTAGAAAGGAGGATTAAATGACAGAAGAAACTAAATTGATTTTGGAAATATTAGAAGCCAAAGCCATTGAAGCGGCCTTGAATTATGGAAAGGAGCAAAAGATATTAAAAGGAAAATATCCACCAGCAGAAGAAATTCTTAAAACTAAAGAAAAGATTTTTGAGGACTTTTTAAAAGATATAATCAAAACAATCATGAATTGGAGGAAATCAAATGGAAAAGCAATGTAAAATAAAGGAAATTTTTGAAATGGTTCGAAGGATAGAAGAAAATATTATTAGAATAAGAGAAGAATTGAATGAATATTATGAAGTTTTAGATACCATTGGTGATACTTTACTAAGAATTGAAAAAATGAGAAAAAATAAAATAGTGGAGGAATAAAATGAAAGATTACGATTTTAAAAGACAATGTCCATTTTGTGAAAAAGAAACTAGGCACAGATTACTTATAAGTTGGGAAGACTACTTTGTAGTACTATGCATGGAATGTAATAGACTCTATGAATACAGAAAAGTTAGAAATCCCAAAGCTATGATGTTTGATACGCCAGAAATTGCTATGCAAAAGGAATATTTTTGATGGGCCGTTAACTCAGTAGGTAGAGTATCGGACTTTTAATCCGAGAGTCACAGGTTCGAATCCTGTACGGCCCACTACTTTCAAACGAAAGGAGGCAAAAATGTTAGGAAAAACATTATGCTATGGCATTGATTGGATAGATGAAGACCAAGTTATGGTTCATCCACCAGAACCAGATGATCCATATTGGGAAGTTATAATTATCAGAAAAAAATACACCAAAAGGATACAAGCCAGCCAAATGGTAGTCGTATATGAAGATGATAAAATAGTAACTATCCATTACTAGGAGGTTACTATGAAAAAATACATTGATTACATTGAAGATGAAGAAGGAAATAAGATTATTCATGGAAAGAAGATGCCTAAGGATTATGATCCTGTTACTTTACCATTAAGAAAGATAAAAATAATTGAACCTGATTACCCTTGGTTTGAATGCAAAAGACATAAATTCCGTGTAAAAACAAAGGATTGGCGAAAAATTTGTGCATTGATAATGTTAAGAAAGCAATGCAAAAGCTGTCCTTTAGCAAAAGAAGTGCCATCGGAAATGGTTCTTGAATGGAAAAGGAAAATCAAAGAATCCATGATGAAAGTTGGAAATTTTGATTTATTTAATAGTAATCTTATTGAAATAAATGATATTCCTTTGGAGGTATAAAATTGCAAAATGAAAATGATATAAAACATTTCAAAATAATTTATCATGAATCTGTAAATGATAATTACAGTATTGATATCCTAAAAGACAATGAAACTGGAAGGAAATTTTTAATTGTAAAAGATAATCTTTCTGGATCAATAGCTATATGCCCTTTATATAAATCATATCAAGAATAAGGAGATAATTATGCAAATTTTAGCCATAATAATTTGGATAGCAATTGTCCTTTGGCTTTGGAAAGGAAAAATTATTTACTAAGGATAAATAGTTAATAAAAATGTTTAAAATCTATAATCTAAAATATAGGGCAAATTTGATTGAAGACGAAAATATTAACTTAACAAAATTAAAAAAATGGGCTAAAATCTATCAACATGATTGTAAATTGTTTAACCAAGGGAAATTTGAATCATCCATAGAATTACCCGATTTTCTTAAAATACCACCTTTAGATTATCAAATTCCAATAGTTAAGTTTGTATTGAAGCATGTCCGTGCCGCTTTATTCTTAGAAGTTGGAAGTGGCAAAACCTATATTAGTTCAATTGCAATGATAAATAGAATGATAAAAAGCAATGGAAGTGGACTAATTTTATGCCCAAAAACCATCAAAGCACAATGGAAAAGCGAATTGAATAAATTTTTTGATTTGAAATTTCCAATTGTAATTTATCCTGAAGAAGAAATACCAAATGAACAATGTATTATTATAACAAACTATGAACGCATATTAATACCTGAATCTTTTTACAAATTAAAAAATGCAAATTTGAAAGTAATCATTATTGATGAAAGCACTAGGATAAAAAATATTAGAAGTCAAACATTTAGAAGATTGATTAAATTAATAAAGCCTATTAAATATAGATATATTTTAAGCGGAACGCCAATAATGAATAGACCAAATGATTTATTTACACAATTATCAATTATCAATCCTTGGGCCTTTCCATATAATTATCATACATTTATGCAAAACTATTTTTATAGCATTAAGACAAGTCGATATACTATTTACAAAATTAGACCGTGGGCAAAAGAAGATTTAAATAAAAAAGTATTAAGCAACAGTATAGTAATGAAGGGAAAGGAAACGTCGTTAGAAGCAAAATTAATACAAAATTATATTTTTGAAAGACCTTCCAAACAACAATACATATTGGCAACTGATATTAGAAGACTGGTATTTGAAGATGAAGATGCACAATTACAAGTAATAAAAAACAGATTGATAAAGGAAATGGAAGTTAGTAGTGGCTGGATCAAATTAGATGATAAAATAAAACATTTTGGAAGTTCAAAAATAAAGAAAGTTATTGAAAAAGTTAAGGAAGTTTTGAGAAATAATGAAAAAATAATAGTTTGGGTTTGGTTTAGAGAGACTGCATTAATATTGGCGCATCATTTCCGTGATGATTGTGTTGTTTTGCTGGGAAATGCATCCAACAGGGATGAAATTATTAATAAATTTAAAAATGAAAAGAACTTATTAATAGCACAAATTGAAACGGCAAAATATGGATTAAACCTACAAGATGTATGCAACAGAATGATTTTTTGCGAATTGTCGTGGAGTCCAAGTTCAATCAAACAATGCATTGCCAGATTACATAGATATGGGCAGAAAAAACCTGTATATGTAGATTATTATATTACAAAAAATTTAATAGATGAATTCATGTTAAAAACTGTTAAAGAAAAGAAAAAGATAAATATGCGGATTTTATCTAAATTCATAAACAAAATTAGAACTATTGAATCTACTAAATAATTTGAAAAATCCCTATTGACTTTTACAAAAAAAATTGTTATATTTATTTAGGAGGTAAATCATGAAAATAGCAAAATTAAAAGACAAAGATAAGATTATTGAAGTGCCAGTTACCCCTTCTACAATTATTGCTTGCCCTTTCCAAACAACTAGAATAAAAGGTGAAAGCGAATTAATTGATTTTTTTGGAAAGGAAAAGCAATTTAAAATTTTTATTGAATATGAAGAAAATAAAGGTGTAATTGCAGAATTTCTAACTATAGACGAATTTATCAATTTATTTTTAGCTGTCAGATATGTTGCTGAAATTAAAGATGGTTTTATAAAAAAATATGAACTTATTAACGATTTAAGTGAAGAAGAAGAAAGAGCATATAACTTAATGTTATTAGAACAACAAGATTATATTAATAAAATTGCTAATATTATTAGAATTAATCCTGATATTATCTCTGATGGGAAATATACATTTTTGGATAGGATTCACTTATTAACTGGATACCTTCCAGATATGGAAGCTAGAAAAGAAATTTTATTTGAAAGAAGTATAAAAACTAAAGTAGAAAAATTATTATTCTATATTTTAAGGGAAAATAAAACAATTGAATGGAAGAAGGAACTTCAAATAAAGACCCAAAAGAAATTAGAAGAATGGGGAAGGAAAAACTTCCTTCATGCACAAATGGAAGTTATTAAAAAAGAACTTGGCATTGAAAAAAGAGTAGAAGAATTGAAGAAAAAAATTAAAGAAAAACAAGATATACTTCCAAAAGAAGTTAAGGAAAAACTTGATAGGGAAATTGAAAGATTAACTGCTATAAATGAAAATTCACCTGAAGCTGGTAATATTGAAGATTACATTAATTTTGTTCTTGAATTACCTTGGAACACTTATACAGAAGATAATTTAGATTTAAATTCAATTAAAGAACATTTAAATAAAACTCATTATGGAATGGAAAAAGCAAAAGAAAGAATTTTGGAATACTTAGCTGTTTGGAAAGTAAAAGGGCCAAAATCTAATATTTTAACCTTTATAGGCCCAATGGGATGTGGAAAAACTACTTTGGCGCAATCAATTGCAAAAGCACTAGGGAGAAAATGTATCCAAATATCATTGGGTGGAGTTTCTGATCCACATTTTCTAAAAGGCTTCCGCAGAACATATGTTGGTTCTAGCGCAGGCGTAATTATGCAAAGAATTCATTTGGCTAAATCTAAAAATCCTGTAATAATATTAGATGAAATAGATAAAGTTGGCCGATATTCAATACATGGTGATCCACAAGCTGCTCTTTTGGAAATTCTTGATCCTGCTGTAAATCGTGAATTTAGAGATCATTGGTTAGAAGTACCATTTGATTTAAGTAAAGTATTATTTATTTTAACAGGTAATTATATTGAAAATGTTAATCCAATTCTATTAGATAGATTGGAAGTTATAGAATTAAATGGTTATACGGATATTGAAAAATTATATATTGCAAAAGATTATATAATTCCAAAAGAGAAGAAAGAAGTTGGAATTAATGAGTTATTTGATATTAGATTTGAAGATGAAGCTATTATTAAAGTTATCAAAGAATATACCAATGAAGCTGGCGTTAGAAAATTAGATGAAAAAATTAGAACTATTTTGAGAAAAGCATTAAAAGACTATTTTGAAAAGGGAATTAAAAAAGAAGTAATAACTAAAGACGATATAAATTACTATCTAGAAAAGCCAATTTATAAATATAAATTAGAAGGGATTGGTATTGTAAATGGCTTAGCAGTATCTGGAACAGGCGGCAGTATATTGCCCATTGAAGTAACATTAGTTCCAAAAGAAGAAGAAAAACAAAAAATTCACATAAGTGGTAATTTAAAGGATGTTATCAAGGAAAGTGTAAATATTGCTATCGCTAATGTTAAAAGATTATATAAAGATTGGCCAAATGATGTTGATATTTATATTCATGCTATACCAGGAGCTGTTCCAAAGGATGGGCCTTCTGCTGGAATTGCTATTGCAACTGCCGTATTGTCGGCAATTAAACATCAAAAAGTTAAGGAAGATATTGCAATGACAGGCGAATTAAGTTTAACTGGAAAAGTATTACCAATTGGCGGATTACAGGAAAAAATAACTGCTGCTGTTAGAGAAGGAATTAAAAATGTTTTAATTCCAGTTGGAAACAAATTTGATTTGGCAGATATAGATGAAGAAACAAAATCTAAGATTAATATCAAATTTGTTAAAAGTATAGAAGAAGTTTTTGAATTTTGTTTTGGAAAATAGGGGAAAAATGAAATATAAAGGATGGATAATAGCAAACCGTGAAGACAAAGAATTTTTAGAAAAACTTGGCATTAAATTAGGCCAATATAACGAAAAAACCAGCTCCTTTGAAAATTGTGAAGTTCCTATGAAAGCTTTTGATGTGTTGGATAACTATTGGGGTCGATTTTATTGGGGATTATTTCCAGAAAAAAATAAATAAGAGGAATCAATGTTAAAAAAACAAATTGTTGAATGGTTAATAGATGAACTTCTCAATAACACAAATAAAAGTATTGTTATCAATGTAATATATGATAAAGATAATGCAAAAATTTATTTAAATGGAGAAAAAATTGCTACTATTTCTGGAAAACTAAATACATTCAATTTTCCTTTAACTGATGAACAAATTATAAAATTAGCCGAACTTACTAGAAAATGGAAGCCGTAATATTTGGCATCTTATATAATAGATAAATTAAATTAAGGAGTTTAAAAATGAAGATAGATTTTTTCTCAATAGTGAAAAAAATTATAAAATTAAGGAAAGAATACAAAGAATTGGAAGATGAAAAGCATGTTTGGAATAGATCATTTATCGATGGAGTTAAATTTGCCTTA
>Ga0190306_1000477_pt1 | contig 13458 bp, 11 predicted proteins | sample 48700734_MG_FD_161657 | JGI IMG/M metagenome (GOLD analysis project Ga0190306, IMG submission 161657) | Hydrothermal vent sediment bacterial communities from Southern Trench, Guaymas Basin, Mexico - 4870-07-3-4_MG | ecosystem: Environmental > Aquatic > Marine > Hydrothermal vents > Sediment ... | reverse complement strand
GTAGAACCTTGACCTTATTCATCTTTCCCAATCTTGCCGCCTCTGCAATACGTATCTGAAGTCTTTTAACCTCGGCTTCGACTTTAACCCAGTTAATGGATTCCCATCTTCTGCCAAGGCTTGAAGTAGCACCAGTATTGTTTTTATACAAACCGTCAACTGCTTTCTTCATACAAAGTTTTCATGATCTTCTCACAGTCAGGCACCCTCTGGACATCAGCTCTCTTTCGAGCCGGGGAATCCCCCGTATCCCCTCCATTACAGAAAGGCATTTGCTTCCTCCAGAATCATTCCCCGGCAAACTATCAGTATGCCTTACGGTTAACCTGCCTTTTACCAGGCAATCTACCGGGTTTCCATGTTTCGTCACCTATACTTTTGCAAACAACTTAGGTTCATTCTCTACACCGGTGGCTTCGTTTCTGTGTATGATCACGTTAGACAATCATAACTACTACCACATGCCCTTTTGGGTCCCGGCCTGTCAGCCTGTTTGGCCATCTTATTGTAACGATGCTTAAGCGAATGTTCACATTATGTTAACCTTATTGTTCAATCCTTGCCCTTACCCTAATCAGGCTTCAAGGAAGGTCTTCCTTTCACAATTCAGACCCCGACTCTTACGAATCTTCGGTACGTTGTCGGATGAGCTCCAGGCCGATTACACATCGCGTAATCTCGCCTGTCATCCCAGGATACTGATAACAGAATATCAGGTTTAGTGAGAGATAATTTTCCTCCTAAACTATATAAAATGACAACCTCATGTCGCCAGTAACGCCAATTTGAGCTGTTTGGCCGTTAAGTGGCTCGAATCCTGCTTGCAAAAAAAAACAGCAGAATTTATGAAAACTGCCAAATCTGGTGCAAATTTTTGTTATCTTCTCTTAAATACTTTTCTCAACTTCTACTTTAATTTGATCATATATTACTTTTGCTGTTTCATAAAATTTCTTTACCATTTTTAATGAAGGCATCCCCTCAGGTAGCAATCCTAATTCTGAAGGATATCGAGTATCTGTATATGTTTCATTGATTAGCTCAAGTGTTTTCATTTCAAAGGTTAATTTTGTATAGTTTCTTACAGTTCCATATAGTCTTAATAAATTATGTATTTTCGGAATCTCAGTAGTTTTTAATAAAATTAAAGCTTTGAATGATTTTTCAATACACTGCTGTGCATGAAAAGCAGTGATGTTAGTCAGGTTTTCATCTTCTAGAATTTTCTCAATAGTTGACAAATCTTTATAAGCATATTTTGACCATTCTTCAGCTAGCTTTTTCATATATTAATGAACCTTTATCCAATATTTCTGCTGCAAACGGTTTATTTATTTCTATAAGTTTATTAAATTCGGTTCGTGAATACACAAGTAGATCTATTGGTACTTCCATACTGATATCAATAATTGCATCTCGTACTAATATTTTGTTTTCCAGTTTCTCATCATATGATTTTGAAACAGCATTGCTGTTCAAAATGACAACAAGATCTATGTCACTATCAGAATTTTCTTGTCCTACTGAAAGAGAACCAAACAAATAGACCTGGTAAGGATCAATACTTTTAAGAGATTCTATTATTCCTGGAATATAATCTTTCAAGTTGTTCATTCTCTAATTATACAGGGATCTTTCTGTTTTTCATATAGAATTATTTGATATATTATATCTATTTTCTCTTTTATCCTTCAAAGATTTTCTACCACTGGAGGTTTATTTAACAATTGTGAGAATAGTATCTTTCATAAATTCTAAGTCTAAAACCGAATCCTGCTCCAGAGTCAAATTCCACCACTGGGGTTTCCCTTTCCTAATAAATAAACATTTTTGCCTGGTCTGTTGATTTCCGATGACCATATTTCACAATTTTCAACTTTGGAAAGATAACGTTGAGCTTCAAACCGGATACTTTTATTTATTCCTATTTTTTATAATATATTGAAAGAATTCGAAATCACTTTTTGTCAGTTCCAAATTTTTGTTATCTACAATTTTCTATTCTGATCATATACAATCGTAAATCGTTCATAAATAACTGGAATCTTATTATGAAATTCTTTTCCCATCTCCAGATTCATTAATCTCATCAAATTTCTTAATTTTTATTTCTACTGTTTCAATAATACATCCGGGAAGTCCATCTCCATATGTTATAATAGAAATATTATTCTGTTCTGGCACTTTTTCATTTTTTTCATACAGCTCCAAAGCAGATGATGTGCCGCTTTTAATATTCTGTCTAACAAGACTTAAAAGGTAATCCTTTTTTTCCAGGAGTCGCTTTCAAAACTATAACTGTTTACCCTAAAAGGTATTCTGAGCGACTCTAAAGGCAGGTTCTTGCTAAACTCTTCGAGTTTTGCAAGAACCTCTCCATAACAATAAAATAAATACAACATTACAAAAATGTAATAGAACTGCAAGGTTCGTGTAATTTACGGATGATAAGCTCGATTTAGTAAAATAGTGCGGGGAGGATGCTTAATGATAAGTATTAACAAACTAACAAAAATTTTTGGCGATACAGAGGCTGTAAAAGGAATTAGCCTTGAAGTTCCAAAAGGACAGATTCTGGGGATTCTTGGGCCTAACGGTGCAGGAAAAACAACCACCCTAAGAATGCTTACTGGGTTTATTACACCAACATCCGGTTCAGTTATTGTAAACGGTATTGATGCGAGTACTAACTCCATTGAAGTAAAAAAACATATTGGATATCTACCGGAATCATCTCCAATTTATACAGATATGCTTGTTTTCGACTATCTTGTATTTATTGCAGACATAAGAGAAATTGAACATTCAAAAAGAATGGATCGTTTACTTGAACTTTCAGATTTATGCGGTATACGGGAAATAATGCATAAACCTGTATCTACCCTGTCCAAAGGATACAAACAGAGAGTAGGACTGGCACTGGCACTTATGGATGATCCGGAAATTCTTATTCTCGATGAACCAACAAGTGGACTTGATCCGAACCAGATAGCCGAGATTAGAGCTATAATTAAGGAAATCGGTCTTAAAAAAACAATTATATTTTCAACTCATATTTTAAGTGAAGCAGAAGCCACCTGTGACAGAGTTGTAATAATGAATAAGGGTCAGCTGGTTGCAGATGATACTGCAGAAATGCTAAAAGAAAGTAAATCCAATTCTTTCATTACAAATATTACTTTGGAATTTACAAAAGATGAAAATATAAAAAATATCTTTCAAAAACTTAATGATGTTTCAAGTGTTGACATAGAAAATTCAAAAAATCAAATAAAAATTAAACTTACAACTTCCAAAGATGTAAGATCTGATATTTACCGGCTTATAAAATCACAGGAATGGATTCTTCTGGAAATGGTTCAGGAAACAGAATCACTTGAGCACATCTTTAAAGAACTGACAAAGGGGAATGATAAAAAGTACTATGAGACAATCTAAAAGACAAAAATTCAATTATTTTTTATCATTTAGCGACAAAGACTTTCCTGAATTGGTTGTTTTAAACCTATTACAGCAAGAGACAAAGGAAAGTGCTCGAAAGCTTATTATAGGAGGCATAAATGTCATTTCGAAAAATTAATACTATTTTCAAAAGAGAAGTACAAACTTTTTTTACTTCTCCTGTAGCTTATATAGTAATCACCCTGTTTCTGCTATTAACAGGCTGGTTCTTCTTTTCAACTTTCTTTCTAACTGCAAGAGCGGATATGAGAGATTTCTTTAATCTCCTACCCATTATTTTTTCATTCATTATCCCAGCCATAACCATGCGTTTATTTGCTGAGGAGTATCGAAGCGGATCCTTTGAAATTTCAGGGACTCTCCCTGTGGGTTTAATAGATATAATTTCCGGGAAATTTCTAGCTGCTCTGTTTTTTTCCATTATTATGCTGCTTCCTACAATAGTTTACGCTGTTTTTATTTCCTTTCTGGGAGAACTCGATCCAGGTCCGGTAATTGGAGGTTATATAGGAGCTGTACTTCTGGCCGGAGCATATTCCGCTATTGGAGTTTTTGCATCCTCACTTACAAAAAATCAGATTGTTGCATTTATTGTAAGTGCTGCAGTTTGTTTTTTCCTGACAATTATCAGTTCAATTCTTATCTTCCTGCCGCCCTTTCTAACTGGTTTTTTTCAGTACCTGGGTTCAATTTATCATTTTAACAATATAGCCAAGGGAGTTCTGGACTCAAGAGATCTTGTATATTTTTTATCAGTAATAATTGTTGGACTCTACGGAACCTTTATGGTTATTAGAGAAAGGAGCTAGGGAATGAACTTAAGAATACTAAAAAATCAATCACTTAAAATAAATTTTATTCTTTATATTGCACTATTAATTCTGGTCAATCTTGTATCCAACACATTATTTTTTCGTGTGGATTTAACTTCCAACAAAAAATATTCCCTGTCAAAAGCAAGTAAGGAAGCTGTTTCTGAAATAAAAGAACCTCTTACCATTAAAGCTTTTTTCTCTGACAATCTTCCGGGGAAATACAGCAATCTTCAGAGAGAGTTCACAGATTTAATGGAAGAATATGCCCTTGCAGGCAACAAAAACTTTAATTATCAAATTTACATTATAAAAAAAGATGGAATATCAACAGATAAAACAGGAAGGAATTTGAAGGATCTTGCTTCTGATTATTCTATAAACCCTATTCAAATTCAAACAATCGAAAACGATGAAGTAAAACTGCAAAGTGTTTATATGGGTTTAACACTTATTCATGGAAACATGATAAAAACCATACCTTCCATAGCGACCGTTAATAATCTGGAATACAATATTACTGGAAGTATTAATAAAATTAGCAAAAAGATATCAGCTCTGCTTTCACTAAAAAATAATATATCTGTAAATCTTTATCTTTCATCCTCTTTATATGCTATGGGAGAAGGTCTCTCATCCTATCCCGATGAAATTAAAAAAATTACAGAAGACCTTAATAATTTAAACTACAACAAATTAACCTATAATTATATTGATCCTGATAGTTCGCAAGTGAAGGATAACAAAAATTATACCTTAACATCGTTTAAACTCCAGGGTAATGATGGTACTACGAAAAAAGTTTATGCAGATCTTGTAATTAGCAATGGAGATCAGTCGACAGTTATTACACTACTCCAGAAAAATATTTTTGGATATGATATTATAAGCCCGGACAAGCTTTCGGATAATATAAATGGTATCATAGAAAAACTTCTTGGCCTTAATGAAGAAATTGCATATCTTACTGATTACGGAACATTGCCTCTTTATCAAAACCCTTATGCACAAACACCCCAGGGTCCATCTTTAAATAATTTAAATATGATGATATCAGACAATTACTACCTTAAACCATTAACAACTCTGGATGCAGGGATTCCTGATAATATAAAAACAATGTTAATAGTCAGTCCAAAAGAAAAATTAAGCCCCTGGGCTCTTTATCAGATTGATCAGTATATAATGAAAGGTAATTCTGTTGGTTTCTTTATAGATACACATACAGAAGTAGCTGCTAAAAATCAGAATCCATACAACCCTCAGCCACCGGTATATGTTCCAAGAGATACTGGTCTGGATGCATTGCTTAGCCATTATGGTGTAAACATTGAAAAATCTTATGTTCTGGATGAAAACTGCTATAAACAAACAGGACAAAATAACCAAGGGGGTCTATCCGAAACAACATTCTATTTTGCACCTAAAATTCTATCTCAAAATATTAATAATTCAGTTCCCTTTTTAAAGAATATAAAGGGTTTAATTATGCTGAATGCTTCTCCCCTTAAAATTGATAATAAATCAGACAATGCAAAAAATATTAAAGTTCTGTTCTCTTCATCTGATAAAAGCTGGGAAATGAAAGATAAAATTAATTTGTACAATCCCACTACAATTTTCCCACCTTCTAGCGAAGACAGATCCCAGTATCCACTGGCTGCTCTTGTAGAGGGAAATATTGACAGTTATTTTAATGGAAAAGATATCCCTCAAAAAGAATTAAAGAAAGGTGAAGGTAAAAGCCTGATTAGTTCTGATCTAATAACTGATAATGAAAACTTTATTCCCAGTACAAAACAGGGAAAAGTTTTTGTAATTGGAACTTCTGCTGTACTTACAGACAATATTCTTGACAAAACAGGATCATCTCCAAATGCAGTTTTTATATACAATGTCCTGGATACTTTAAATGGACGAGATGACTTTGCTGCAATGAGAAGTAAGGGGCAGCCGTTTAATCCATTAAAAGAAACAAGTCCCGGGACAAGATCCTTTATAAAAGAATTTTCCATTATTGGATTACCACTCCTGGTAATAATTTCAGGTCTGATAGCGTGGTTAAGGTGGACTTCAAGAAAAAAGAAAATAGAACTTATGTTCAGGAGAGATAAGTAATTATGAAAATCAGAAAAAATATAATAGTACCTATAGCAGCAATTATAATATTGGGATCATATTTAATTTTTAATACCACAGGTAAAATGAATTATAAAATTCCGGAATTTAAATCTATACAATCCGGAACAATTAACAGTATTGAGATAAAAAGCGAAAAGGGAACCATTAATTTATATTCTGATAATGGAATATGGAAATTAAACCCGGAAAGTTTAAGGGCAGAATCTTCCAAAATTAATGAAATGCTGACTTTCCTTGAAAATCCTCAATTTATTGATATGGTTTCAGATACAAAGAATTATCAAAACTATGGCCTTGAAAAAGGAAAGTTTGTGGATATTAAAGCAATGGTAAAAGAAAGTGCTGATAATAATCCAGTTAGGGAATTATACCTTGGAGACTTAAACGAAAGCAGAAGATTTGCTTTTATACGAACACCGGACAATAAAGCAGTATTTACAGTCAAAGAAAATATAAAAAAGCTGTTTGATGTAAGTGAAAATGATCTGCTTGATAAAAAGATTTTAAATTTTGATTCTACTAAAATAGATAAAATTGAAGTTATTTCTAATAATATTAAAACAATTATTAATAAATCTGTAGATTCAGATAGCAAGGATATATGGAAAACTGATAAGGGTGCTGAACTGGATTCCAAGGCTGTGGGACAAAGTCTCAGGTATCTGGCAAATTCAAGATTTGAGTCATACAGTCCTACCGGAGAAAACCGTGGGAAAGGTAATATTTTTACAATAAATCTCTACAATGATAATACTTTAAACAGTTTTACTATTACCAGGAAAAATGATTCAAATTATTCTGCCTACTCCAGCTATGCCGGAAAAGATTTTATTTTAGCAGAAAATACGGCTACTCAGATAATAAAAATGTCTGGGGATATATTAAAGAATAACTAATTTAACAGCTAAAAATACTAAGCTATGTTGAACGGTTCTTTCAGTTCCTCCCTGAAAGAATCGTTCTTTTTTACTTTTTTCAGATTTTTAAAGTCCAGCACATTACTTTTATAAACAGACTTTGGAGATCTAACTTCAATATTTAGATCCAGATCCAACTGACCATATTTATATGAATAGTAGTCTGTGTTTTCTTTACTACCCTTCGCAAAATTGTAAACTACACATTTTTTGTATTCCATACTTTTCTCCCTAATAAAGTTTTTTTGCGCTGTCTACTTATATATATGAGGAAAAAGTTATTTTTGCTTCAGGGAAATCAGTAAATTATCAATAAAATTATTAAAATTTCTCCTCTACCAACAAATTATTTGTAATAATATCTGTTAGTTCTTTAACTCTTAATATAAAAACTTCTCTTGTATGAGCCTCCAACCACAAGCCTAATCAATGGCTCTGCATAGTGGCTGAAGGCACTACCAGGTGTAAGGGACTATATCTATAAAATTTGGCCAGCAATTATATCCCAATTATCTATATGTTTTGAGGGAAGGTTAGAAGGATAAATATTTTAAATGAGAGAGAGTTTACACAAAATTATTGACACACCCACCGTGTCATGCCTTTGATGGAGTATATGTAACTTCTACAGGAATAAATTATTAATCGATAGCTATAGTCAAAGAAGAAACATCTTTTACCCCGGCCTGTTTTAAAATTGAAGCACATTCATTTATTGTTGTCCCTGTAGTAAACACATCATCCAGGAGAATAACGGAAGATGGCACAGTATTAACATTTTTGACTATTTTAATTGAATTTCGCAGGTTTAAAGCTCTTTTCTCAATATTTAATGTCTTTTGAGCTTTTTTACCACTTCGCCTTAGAAGTTTGATAACAGGTAATTTATATTTTTTTGACAAAATTTTTGCAATTAAATCTATATGCTCCCAACCCTGCTGTCTCTTGACAATTTTTCTGCCAGGGACAGGAACAATAACATCTTTTAGATTATTCCTGAATATATATCCTGAAAGAAAGTTTGCAAATAAAAATGAAATATTTTTTTGACCTTTAAATTTATATTGATAAATTAATTCTTTTATTTCACCAGAATATCTAAACAACGATCTGTTAGACAGGTAATTTATTTCTTTAGTTCTACAGCTTAAACATCTCTCTGTCTCAGATATTAGAGGTATTCCACATTGACAACAGCAATTGGAACCAGTACTAATGTTATGTATTATTAAATCGGTACAGGATTTACATAAGACATTGGAACTGCCGTAAAGTAAAAGTTCTCCGCAGAGAGGACATCTTAGAGAAAGTAATATATCGGATAATTTTTTTAATGCTTCCATAACTGTATATATGGAAATTTTTAGTCATCTGCTTCAATTTCCGCTCTTAAATCAAACAAAAACTGAAGGGCTTCCAGCGGTGTCATACTGTTCAAATCTGCAGATTTAATTGTACTTTCCAAAATATCATTTTTTGTAAATAGGGACTGCTGAGTAGTTCCCATAGTCTTGGTTGAAGTATCAATACTTAAATTAGTATCAAGACTTTTTAAAATTGAAGCTGCCCTTTGTAAAACTTCCCCGGGTATACCAGCCAACTTTGCAACATGAATACCATATGAGTTCCCGGCAGCTCCGGAAATAACTTTTTTAAGAAATATAATATCACCGGTCTTTTCCATGACTTCAAGATGCAAATTTATCAGATTTTGATCTTTGATAGTTGTAAGTTCATGATAATGAGTTGCAAATAAAGTCTTTATTTGTTTTTTTAGAAGATACTCTGAAATTGCCCATGCTATAGACAAACCATCATTCGTGCTGGTACCTCTTCCCACTTCATCCATTATAACCAGAGATTTATCAGTGGCATTACGCAGGATATAAGCTGTCTCGTTCATTTCTACCAGAAAAGTAGATTCTCCCCGGGCAAGATTATCAGAGGCACCTACCCTGCAGAAAATTCTATCTGTAATTCCAATTTCTGCAGTATCAGCCGGTACAAATGATCCAGCCTGGGCCATAAGTACAATCAAAGCAACTTGTCTTAAATATGTAGATTTTCCCGCCATGTTAGGACCAGTAATGAGCGCAAAAGACTTACTATTATCAAGTAATGTAGAATTTGGTACAAATTCTCCAGGTTCCAGATTATATTCCACTACAGGATGCCTGCCTTGTCCGATTTCCAGAGTAAAAGTATCTGACATTTTAGGTTTGACATATCCATATTCTGTTGCAGCCTGGGCATAGGATTGTAAACAGTCAATATCTGATATGTATGATGATACCTGTAAAAAAATATTAATTTCAGTTTTTACTTTGTCCCGGATCTCTAGAAAAAGTTTCTTTTCAATATCTATAATTTTTTCTGAAGCGCTGTTTAATTCTGATTCCAGTTCCCCGAGTTTTTCTGTTGTAAACCTATCATTATTTACCAATGATTGTCGTCTGATAAAATAATCCGGAACATTACCGGTATTTGATTTTGTTACTTCAATAAAATGCCCAATTATTTTATTATATTTAATTTTAAGATTGGATATACCTGAAGCATTCTTTTCAAAATCCAGATATTCTTTTAAATAGGACTGACTGTTATTTTTTAATCTTTTCAATGAATCAAGTTCTTTATTATATCCAGTTCTAATCATTCTACCTTCTGTCAATAATACGGAAGGTTCATCACATATAGCATCTTTAATAAGTAGAGCTATTGCAGATATTATCTTTTTTGTTTTTGCATTTAGCTCCCAGTTTTTGGATACGGATTTTAAATCTGTTATTAGATCCGAAATACCTAATACAGTCTCCAAACTTTTTTCAAGTGCAATTAAATCTTTGGCATTTGCTTTATCCATAGCAATTTTAGATGACAATCGTTCAATATCCAGTACAGATTTTAATTGAGTTCTAACAGAATTTAGAATTGCCTGTTGATGATAAAAATAATCTATAGCTGAGTGTCTCTCCTTAATTTCTTTCATTACTCTTAAGGGTCTAATAAGCCATTTTTTAAGTTTTCGGGATCCCATTGTTGTTTTAGTTTTATTGAGAATACTGAATAATGTAAAACTTTCGGTATTATCGTGTAAATTCTTCAGTATTTCCAGATTCTTTTGTGTGGCTTCATCCATACCCATAAAATCATTTTCAGAATAAATATTTATGGTTTGAATGTGTGCCAGTATGCTTTTTGAACTTTTATCTATATAATCCAAAAGTACGGATACAGCAAATATTTCCGGACTTTGATCTTCCAGACTAAATGCTTTTAAATTTGTCACAGAAAATTGAGTACAAAGTCTTGTATAAGAACTATTCTGATCATACTTCCAGTCCGGGTACCTATTAATAACCAGACCGGGTTTTTCGGAAATTATTCTATTGATAACCATATCTTCTTCAAATAAAGATTCCTGAATAATAATCTCTGAAGGATTTAAGCTGTAAAGTTCCTTTTTAAGTTTACTTTCTCTATCTTCATATTCAATAGATGTTGCACCAAACTCCGCTGTGGATAAATCAAGGTAAACTAAGGAAATAAATTTTTCATACTTACCAATAGATACAAGATAGTTGTTTTGTTCTCCATTAAGGTATTTCTCATCTACAATTGTTCCCGGACTAATAACCTCTATAACATCTCTGTCAACAATACCTTTACCTTTAACCGGTTTGGAAGTCTGTTCACATATGGCTATTTTTTTTCCTGCTTTTAACAGCCTTGGAATATAATTTCCTGCAGCATGATAAGGTATACCGCACATGGGAACTCCATGTCTGGCAGTAAGTGTTAAATTTAATAAACGGGAAACTTCTTCCGCATCATTTTCAAACATCTCATAAAAATCACCAAGACGATAAAACAATACCGCGTCCCTGTATCTGGATTTCATTCTGTGGTACTGCATCATCATGGGTGTCATTCCTGACATAGTATTAGTTTCCTGAAGATGCCCGTAAAATAAGTCTTTCAATTACCTTATCTGTTATATCAACTTCATAGTTATAGTACAGAATATTAGGATCTTTTTTTCTTAAAACAAGGGAAAATCCTTCGTTTTCTGCAATAAAACCTATAGTTTCTATTATTTCTTTTGAAAATCCTGAAGAAGTTAATAAATTTTCCTTTTTAGAAGCAATTCTGTCAGACATTATCTTATGGTATTCCTGTAAGTATTGCTGTTTCTTTGAAATATCATCATCGAGTTTTAAGACCAGATTATCATTATTATTATTTTCTGCATTAATTTTTTGTTCCTGAAGAGCTCTTATTTCATTAAGCTTTTCTGTGGTAGTCTCATCTACTTTTTTTGTTAGTTCATCAATTTCACGCCATGCTGTTGATTCTTTGAAATAATCTGAAACAATTTTATTTAGATCTACAACTCCTATCATGGTCAGCTTCTCTGCATATAGAGAAGCTGACAGGATAATTAGAAAGAAAGCAATGTATAATGATCTTTTGTTCAAGTTAAACTCCTTAAATATTATATTTTGATCTAAAAAAGACCAAATTGAAATGCAATAACAAGATCCAACCCGGAATTTGGATTATCAGAATTTGTAAATATTGTACCCGGTTCCCAGTCAATTTTCCCTTCATTTGTTCTAAATCTTTTTGTTAAATACAAACCGATAGGTAAACCAGGTATTGTAAATCTAATTCCACCACCGAAAGAAAAGTAAAAATCATCAATAAAATTTGATTTGTTAAGGTCAACATTCGACAACTCTGTCCAGAACCCTGTCCCGCTAAAATATAAGTCTCCCCATAGTACATTTTCCGCTATAGGCATCCTTAGTTCTACCCAGTTATCCCACATTGCTTTTCCATTCTGATGGAACCCCCAACCCTTTGCTATATTCATTCCATCCATATATAAAAGATCACCTGTTGTTGCTTTTGTGTTCCATCCTGTACCAGAATTATCTGTGTAGTACTGATTTAAAATTGCAGAAAAAGATGTATGTACGGCAAATACAGTTTTAAAGGTATATTTATCACTTACCGGTATTTCAATTAACTTAAGAAATGCTTCAGCCTTTGATTGGGATTTGATAAATTGAGTATCTCCCCCAAGGATTCCTCCTGCATAGGTGGTAATCTGATTAAGTAAAAATCCATTTGTTGGATTGGTTACAAAATCTCTTTTATCCCATATTAAATTTACCCAAAGTTTATTATTAAACAGCCAGGTATCCAGATTATTTCTAATAGCAGGATTATAGGGTCTGTATTCAGAAGAATCGTAAGTAATATTGTTAAGGGAGGAACTAAGACCAGTAGCAGTTGTAAATCGTCCCAGATGAGTATGAAATGTGTATCCTGTATTTCCACCCAGAGAAAATTTATAATTATCATATTCCATTAAATAGGCACTATCAATTGATTCGCCATTGTCAATGGCCGTCTGCCATTCATCATAACTGTTATAGGGGTCAGGAGAAGTCAGACCATTATTATAGTCATCTTCGGTGAATCTTACAGGCATAATATCCTGACTGATACCTGTGTATAACTGATGGGCAAATGAGAAATTGGTACCAACAGACCACCTTCTACCCAATATCCATTTATCATTAAAACCAAAATTAAGACTCTGTTTAGAAGGAGAGAGCTCTGTGCCAATACTTAAAACCTGACCCTTTCCCCTAAAATTATTCTCATTCCATTTCAAAAATCCGGATACAGGATAGCTGCTGGATGCACCTGTAAATGTTACTCCAAACTGAATATCTGTATTTTTACCTTCCTCAACATTAATTACGAGATCCATTAATCCTTCTGCACTACCGTAAGGTGTCTCTGGTGCAACTGTTGTGAATAATCCGGTATTATAAAGATTTTGTATTCCTTCTATAACTTTATCCTTACTAAAAATATCACCAGTCTCTAAAGGGATTTCTCTATACAACACATAATCAAGTGTTTTAACATTCCCCTTTACTATTATATTCTCAATATGTGCCCTGCCCTTCTCAATTATTGTAATAGTATACAAGATTGAGTTATTCTGCTCATTACGTTTCTCTTTAAGCTGTATATCATTATAAATATAACCGTCATTGTAATAGAGGTCGGACAGTCTTGCAAAATCCATATCCAGTTTTGTTTTG
>Ga0190306_1000474_pt1 | contig 13531 bp, 12 predicted proteins | sample 48700734_MG_FD_161657 | JGI IMG/M metagenome (GOLD analysis project Ga0190306, IMG submission 161657) | Hydrothermal vent sediment bacterial communities from Southern Trench, Guaymas Basin, Mexico - 4870-07-3-4_MG | ecosystem: Environmental > Aquatic > Marine > Hydrothermal vents > Sediment ... | reverse complement strand
TGGAACTGGCCAAGCTATATAATAATCCATCTGGCTGGCTAACACTGGGGGACTTTTATGTAGGGATAAAAAGGTGGGATGAGGCCATTAAGGCATATAAAAATGCGGAAAAATTACAAAAAAGAGGCAATATGGCCCAGATAAGGCTTGCCAGCCTATATTTAGACCTAAATAGAAATAGAGAGGCAGAGTCATTGATAAATGAGGCGCTTAAGAAGAACCCAAAGGATGTAGACGCCCTCTTTTTGGCCGCCAGGATAGACATAAAAGAAAAGAGGTGGGATGAGGCCATCTCCAAACTGGGCAAGGTGGTAAAGGAGAGGCCAAGGCATGCCTTGGCCCACTACTTTTTAGGCATTGCCCACCTGGCAAAGGGGGATAGAAATATGGCAAAGGGGGAGTTCCTCGAGGTAGCAAAGCTAAATCCAAAGAATGAGAGGGCAAGGCTTGCCCTAGCAAACATATACTTTAATGAAAAGAACTTTGACTTAGTAGTTGAACAACTAAACGCAATCTTTAAAGTAAATCCAAATAACCTTATTGCCCACCTAATGATGGGTGATGTCAACCTTATGCAACACAAGATAGAGGATGCCATAGCCTCATATAAGGCCCTGATAAAGATTGCCCCAGATAGGTCTATAGGGTATTCAAGGTTGGGTATAGCCTATCTGCTAAGGGGCAAGTATAATAAGGCAATTGAGCAATTAAATAAGGCATTGGAGATAAACCCCAGTGCCAAGGGCCCCTTGGCAAATCTGATAAATGTCTATCTGTTTGTAAAGAAAGAGCCATCTAAGGCCATTTCCCTATGCAAAAGATACCTTGATATCAGAAAAGATAAGGACTTTATCTATTATCAACTGGGAAGGATCTACCTTTTTATGAAGGAATATGATAAGGCAAAGGAGTCCCTAAGTAGGGCCATTGAAGAGAATAAGGCACTACTTCCTGCATATATGATGCTAGCAGATGTCTATCTGGCACAAGGTAAGACAGAAGAGGCAATAAGGCAGTATGAGGAGGCAATTAAGGCAAGGCCAAACTTCTTACAGGCATGCATGATGCTCGGTGTACTTTATAATTCAAAAAAGAAAATAGAAAAGGCAAATTACTATTATAAAGAGGCCTTAAAGATAAACCCTGAATTTGCCCCTGCGGCCAATAACCTTGCCTGGAACTATGCAGAATATGGCGGAAATCTAGATGAGGCCATGGCCTTAGCAGAAAGGGCCCATGAAAAGATGCCTGATAATCCAGCAATTGCGGATACACTAGGATGGATCTATTACAAAAAGGGCCTTTATCTAAAGGCAATAGGGCTATTTCAGAATGCCCTAAGGCAGTCACCACAGTCAGTCCCAATCCGCTATCACCTGGCTATGGCCTATCTGAAAAAGGGTGAGAAAAAGCTGGCCAAAAAGGAGCTAGAGACAATAATAAAATCACCCCTAGACTCCCCTTATAAGGAGGAGGCAAGAAAAGTACTGAAAAATTACAAATTTTAATGATATATTTACTGTTAATTGAATCCCTTGGGAAAAATTTTTCATATTTTATGTAGTATTTTACCTATTCTCCTTGACAAGACACCATATGCCTATGTATTATAGGGAAAATTTTAATATAACTTATGGCATAAATATTGCTTATATGAAAGAAGAGATAGCACCTGGCATTGATTTTGAGCATTTATTTGGCCACAGCCAGGCCATGAGGAAGGTAGGGAAGGTTGTGCAGGATGTAGCCTCCACAGATGTCCCCGTGCTTATTACAGGGGCCAGTGGGACTGGGAAAAACCTGGTGGCAAAGGCAATCCATATAAGTTCTCTAAGGCACAATAGGCCATTTGTAAAGGTGGCATGTATGAATATACCATCTGAGCTATTAGAGAGTGAGCTCTTTGGATATGAAAAGGGTGCATTTACGGGTGCCTATCAGAGTAAGCCTGGGAGGGTAGAATTTGCCAATAAGGGTACCCTGTTTTTGGATGAAATAGGGGATATTCCATTAATTATCCAAGGAAAGCTTTTAAGACTCTTACAAGAGGGTGAGTTTTCCCGCTTAGGCAGTTATAGAGATATCAAGGTTGATATAAGAATAATCTCAGCCACAAACAGGGACTTAGAGATAATGGTAAAGGAGGGAAAATTTAGGGAAGACCTATTTTACCGCATCAATGTAATAAACATAAAGATACCACCCTTATATGAAAGAAAGGAAGAGATACCATTTTTGATAAGATTTTTTCAAGATAAATTTTGCAAGGAATACAATAGGCCACTTGTTGACATCTCCCATGAGTGTCTGAGCCTTCTCAGGCAATACAACTGGCCAGGCAATGTCAGGGAACTAGAAAATGCCATAAAAAGACTGGTAGTATTGGGTGAAAAGGTAGTGATTAAAGAATTAAGAGAAAGATTAAAGCAGAACCTTGAGACAGGGCAAAGAGACGAGTACAATCTAAAGAAGATCTCTAAAAAGGCATCAAGTGATGCACAGAGGAGGGTCATCAGGGAGGTATTGGAAAAGGTCAATTGGAACAAGAAGGAGGCAGCAAAGATTTTAAAGATAAGCTATAAGGCACTGCTTTATAAAATAAAGGAGTTAAAAGTAGATGCAAGATGATTGAAAAGATCTTAATTGATGGCAATGGTTTTTTAGATAGGGAGACAAAGGCCCTTATCTCACCTCTATTTAATTTCCTCTTAGATTGGGAGATTAGGAGGAGTTTCAGGTACCAAGACTTTGCCTCCCTCTTGATATTAGAACCAGACAAGGAACCAAGGGATATCAAGACATTGGCAGAGCTAGTTAGCCTTATCAGGAGGAATATAAGGGAAACAGACATCATTGGGCGCCTAAATGGCCTTAGGTTTGGGATTATCCTACTTGCTGCAGACCTAGATGGGGCCTATATTATGGCCTCAAGGATTATGGGGCACATAAATAATTATGCCTTTTCCAAAGAACCCCAGCAGAGATTGAATATAAGTATTGGGGGTGCCTGTTTTCCAACAAACTCGGTAGATAAGGATACACTTTTTCAATTGGCTAAAGAGATGCTTGAAGAGGCCCATAAAAGAGGAGGGAATACAATTTGCCTACCACATTTAATAAAGTGAGGTTAGCAAGGGTTGCATATATCATTTTTATACTGTTGGCCACACATTCTCTGGCATGGTGTGATTATTTAATCGGCCCAGAGGATGTAATAGAGGTCTTTGTGTGGAAGGAGCCAGATGTATCAAGGGTAGTTTTAGTGCGCCCAGATGGGAAGATCTCCCTCCCCCTTATAGGGGATATCAAGGCAGAGGGATTGAGCCCAAAGGCCCTTGCCGAGGAACTAAAAAGGGCATTCTCTGAGTATATAGAGGCACCTGAGGTCTCTGTAATTGTAAATGAGGTAAATAGCCCAAAGATCTATGTTATGGGCAAGGTAAATAGCCCAGGGGTATTCCCGCTAAGGAGTGAAATCACAGTCCTACAGGCCATTACCCTGGCAGGGGGCTTTGCTGAGTGGGCAAAAAAGAGCAAGATAATCATCCTACGTAAAATAGGAGAAAAGGACAAGAGGATAGTTGTAAATATAGACAGGGTCATTGATGGGAAAAAAGGGGCAGAGGATGTCAGACTGCAGCCAGGTGATAGGATCATTGTCCCTTAGGGCTACAATGTTTTTTATTATGCTAAGCATAACTTGCTTTCAGATAGAGGCAGAGGGCAGGATGAGGCTCTCTCCATCTCTGGACTTATCCACTGAATATAACGATAATATTTATTGGATGAGAGAGAAGGAGAGTGATATAATAAATCGTATAGGCCCTGCTATATCACTATCCATCCCTGGTTACCATAAGGAGCTGACACTTGGCTATAGTGCCGGCTTTGAATTCTTTGCAAAAAATACAGATGAAAATACAGTAACCCACCGTGTAAACGGTGAAGCAAGCTATAGGGCCACAGAGAGGTTAAATCTAAAATTGGCAGATACCTATATCCGTTCTAAGAGCTTATCAGAGATTGAGCTATATGGGCTGAGGAGACGCAGGGAGTCTTACTGGCAAAATAGCCTTACCCCCTCCTTGGACTACACATTTGGTCCAGATAGGGTCCTTAGCCTTGGCTATCGATATATAAAGTCACAATTTGAGACATATGCCTATGAAAATAGCACAGAACACTCAGGTAATATAGGCCTAATATATGGTTTAAACCCACATAATATACTAACTTTTAATTATATGTTTACACATGGGCAGTTTGCCTACTATTGGGGCAATCTCAATAGGCACCTATTTGAGTTTGGGTATGAGTATATCATTAGCCCAAGGACAAGTATTATCGCAAGCACATCATATATCCGCAGCGATTATACTGGGATATGGACAATTGACTATCAGATCTATAGTGCCTTCTTAGGCCTTACAAGGGTAATAACCCCATATCTTAACCTCTCTGCAAAAGGGGGATACTTCATCCAAGACCCAGAGGTGGGCAAAAGGAGCAGCAGCTTTTCAGGGGATTTTGCCATTAACTATAGCCGTGGCAGGACACGTCTTGGCCTCAGTGGGGAAAAGGCTTATACAGAGGTACTTTTTACCACAGAAAATCTAGGCTTTAGCACATATTGGCGCATATTGGCCAATGCCAGCCGGGATATTTTTCGGCACTGGCGCATTGAGGTACTTGGTTCTTATACAAAGAACCACTATGTATATTATGCAGATAGGGAGGATAGATTCTGGACTACAGGTGCAAACATCTCTTATAGTCCAGTAAAGTGGTTTAGGGGGATGCTTAGCTATGAACATACAAGATTAGACACAACATGGCTTTATGAGGGTTATAGCGTTAACAGGGTAATACTCAGCCTATATTTTGTCTATTAGGATGGAAGAAACACTTGATATAAAGGACTATTTACAGATTGCATTAAGGAGAAAGTGGTATTTTATTGTCCCATTTGTGTTAATTACTATAGCTGCCATTGCCTATGCCCACTATGCCCCAAATGTCTATCGGGCATCAACCCTGATACTGGTAGAGCCCCAAAAGGTGCCCAGCAGTTATGTAAAGCCTACAGTCACTGAGAATATAGAGTCCCAGCTGCGGACCATTACTGAGCAGATTATGAGCAGGAGCTATCTTGAAAGGATAATCAATGAGTTTGACCTCTATCCTGAGATGAGAAAGAGACTTCCATTGGAGTCAGTAATTGAGAGGATGAGGAGGTGCATTGATGTAAGGGTAAAAAAGGGCCGGGTATTCAGTGTCTCATTTGAGGATCAAGACCCAGTAATAGCAATGAAGGTGGCAAATAGGCTTGCCTCCCTATTTATAGAGGGGAACCTAAAGGTAAGGGAAGAGAGGGCAGAGGGTACATTAGTATTTTTGGAAAAGGAGCTTGAACGGGTACGCAAACTCTTAAAGCAACAGGAAAAGGAGGTCTCTGAATTTAGGGCAAAACACCTTGGGGTATTGCCAGAGCAGTTAGAGGCAAACCTAAGGACACTCGATAGGCTTCAATTACAGCTTCAGAGCAATGGGGAGGCACTAAAGACAGCAGAGGAGACAAGGAGGATGCTGCAACAACAGCTCTCCCAGATACAGACCATGCCTATGATCACAGTAGATGAGGGTAGCAGTGAGAAATCAATTCCTGAAAGTTCTAGCTTAGATGAGATCAAGGCACGCTTAGAACAACTGCGAGTTAAATATACAGAAAAGCACCCTGAGGTAAGAAGAATTAAGAGGCTCATTGCCCAGATGGAAAAAGAGGAGAAAGGCAATGAGGCCAATGAAGAAGGTTCAAATGAAGAAGGTTCAAAAGAGACATCTACTAATGAGGAACCATCATGGACTTCTCAAATTGAGGCCCAGCTTGCCCAATTGGATGCAGAGATCGCCCAGCTAAAGAATGAACGAAAACGATTAAAATCCGAGATTAAAGAATATGAGAGGAGGGTAGAGATAACACCTAAGATAGAGCAACAATTAAAAGAGCTTACCCGTGGTTATGAGGTAACACAAAAGGAATATCAATCTCTGCTGGATAAAAAGCTTCAGGCAGAGCTAGCAGCCAATATGGAGAGAAAACAAAAGGGGGAGAGATTTAAGGTACTTGACCAGGCCAAGATACCTGAAAGGCCATTCAAACCAAACAGGCCAAAGATTATTTTATTTGGGGTATTTTTGGGTATGGCGGCAGGTGGCGGATTGGCTGGCCTTATAGAGTACCTTGACCACTCCTTTTATAAGATAGAGGATTTAGAGCAATTTACAGGCATCTCTGTAATTGCCAGCATCCCAAAAATAAGGGCTAAAAAATTGGCAGGGGTATAAATTGAGCAGAGTATATGAGGCACTAAAGAAGGCTGAGGCAGAGAGAAAAGGGCCTGTCGGATTTACAGAAGAGGGCAAAGAGGTACATCTAATTGAAGATTTGAAACTGAGTGACATTTTGGTGACCTTAAAAGAACCAAAATCACAGGCGGCAGAGCAGTTCAAAAAGGTCTGTATCCACATCTTACAAAACAGTCTTGCAGAAAAAAAAACTATCTTAATTACCAGTGCCCTACCCTTAGAGGGAAAGACCATTACCGCGGCCAATCTGGCTATTGCCTTTGCTCAAACACCTGAAATCTATGCCATCTTGATTGATGCAGACCTAAGAAAGCCAAATCTACATAAACTTCTAGGGATCTCTATAGATAAGGGGCTTAGGGACTATTTAGAAGCAAGTGCACCCATTTCAGAGATATTCTATAAGACCTCTATACCCAAATTATCACTTATCCCTGCTGGAAGACCATCAAAGAGCCCAGTGGAATTGTTGTCCTCTCCTAGGATGAAGAACCTGATAAATGAACTAAGGGAGACATATCCAAGATCCTATATTATTATTGATTCTACCCCAATTCTGCTTACCTCAGAGTCAGATATCTTACTGAATCAGGCAGATGGGATAATAGTAGTAGTTCAATATGGCAAGACACAAAGAGATGCCTTAGAGAGATCCTTAAAGTTTTTGGATAAAAAAAAGATAGTGGGTATTATATTTAATAAGGTAGACTATAAACTTCTCAGATATAAATATGGCTATTCCCATTACTATAATCGTGAGAAATGACTGTGAATATCAAGGTCTTTAATCTCTATTACCCCATCAGGAACCTAGTCTTTTTTATCACTGAGACTATTTTGATTTTTCTCTCTATCTTTATGGCATCTATTATAAAGATTCGGATTATTGATAATCATGTATTTGTCTGGATGGATGTGTTGCCAAAGGTTGGCCTCATTACCTTTGTCTGCATTTTGAGCCTGTATTATCATGACCTCTATGATTTTGGAGGAGTCTATGGGTATGGAGAGTTATTTATCAGGTTATTGCAGAGCTTGGGCATATCTTGTTTGCTCTTAGCTGGCATCTATACCTTATTTCCCCAATTAATCATTGCAGAAAAGGTCTTTATGTTTGCCTTACTACTCATTGTCTCATTTATCCTCTCTTGGCGTCTTGTATATAACTGGATTTTAAAGGAGGAAAAATTCAAGGAAAAGATATTGATTTTGGGTTCAGATTCATTTGCCCATGATATAGTAAAGGAGATAAAAGAGAGGAAAGATACTGGTTTTAGGATTTTGGGTATCTTAGGGAACTCAAATCCATCAAGTTTTACAGGCAGTGTCCCAATCTTGGGTAGCACTAAAGATATATTGCCTATTGCAAAAAGGTTTCCCTGCGGGAGGATTGTCCTGGCGCTGAGTGAGCAGAGGGGGAATCTCCCCGTTTCTGAACTGCTAGAATTAAAATTAAGGGGAAAGATTATCCAAGATGGGGTAGAATTCTATGAACACCTAACTGGCAAGATCATGATAGAGAAATTGCGTCCCAGTTATTTTATCTTTTCCAGTGGATTTAAAATAAGCAAATTCCGCCAAAGGGTAAAGAGACTGCTTGATATATGCCTATCCCTGATTGGCCTTTTCCTCTCTATGCCCATTTGTGCAGTTATTGCCATAGCCATCAAATTGGATTCTAAAGGCCCTGTGCTCTTTAAACAAGAAAGGGTAGGAGAAGGAGAGACTTCATTTATTCTATATAAGTTTCGTTCTATGCACATAAATGCAGAAGATAGGCCTGTCTGGACAAAGGAGAATGACCCAAGGGTTACCAGGGTAGGGAGGATCATCCGTAAGATGAGGATAGATGAGATCCCACAGATGTTGAATGTCCTCAAAGGGGAGATGAGCTTTGTTGGCCCCCGCCCTGAGAGGCCCTATTTTGTTAAGATGCTTAAAGAGCAGATTCCTTATTACTCCCAGCGTCATGCAGTAAAACCAGGGATCACTGGCTGGGCACAGATAAGGTATCGCTATGGAGATTCAGTTGAAGATGCTATAGAAAAACTAAAATATGATCTATATTATATAAAAAATATGTCTATTTTATTTGACTTGGCCATTCTATTTGAGACCTCAAAGGTACTTTTATTAAGGAAGGGGGCAAGGTGAGGTATCAAAATAAACTCCTAGCTAGATTCAAGGCCCATGATGCACAGATAGCTGTGGTAGGGCTTGGATATGTTGGGTTGCCATTGGCAGTGGAGTTTGCCAAATCGGGCTTTTTTACTTGGGGGGTTGATATAGACAGGGATAAAATAGAGGCAGCCAGTCAGGGAATTTCCTATATCTTAGATGTAAAAACAGAGGAATTGAGGCCTCTTGTAAGAGAAAAAAGATTAAGGGTTAGTTCTGAATATAAGGTCCTAGAGGGGTGTCAGGCAGTCATAATCTGTGTCCCTACCCCCTTAAGAAAGACAAAGGACCCTGACCTCTCCTATGTCCTCTCTGCTGTCAAAGAGGTGAGTAAGTACCTATCTCCGCCAAAGCTTGTTATATTAGAGAGCACTACTTACCCTGGGACAACAGAGGAGATGGTAAAACCTGCTTTAGAAATGAGCGGATTGAAGGTTGGTAAGGAGATATTTTTGGCATTTTCACCAGAGAGGGTAGACCCAGGTAATCCTAAATATAATACAAGAAATATCCCAAAGGTAATAGGGGGGGTAACGCCCGCCTGCACACAATTGGCCAAGACCCTTTATAGTCAAGTCCTGGAGAGGGTAATAGCAGTCTCTTCGGCCACGGTTGCCGAGATGGTAAAACTACTTGAGAATACCTTCCGCAGTGTAAATATTGCCCTTGTCAATGAAATGGCACTTATGTGCAACAAACTGGGGGTAGATGTCTGGGAGGTAATAGATGCTGCAGCTACAAAGCCATTTGGTTTTATGCCATTTTATCCTGGCCCTGGGATAGGGGGCCACTGCATCCCAATTGACCCAATGTATCTTACCTGGAAGGCAAGGATGGTTGGCTTTGAGGCAAGGCTAATTGAATTGGCCAGTCAGATAAACAGCCAAATGCCTCACTTTGTGGTAGAAAAGGTGGTAGATGCCTTAAATGAACAGGGAAAGAGTATAAAAAATTCTAAGATTCATATCTTGGGTGTAGCCTATAAGCCAAATGTAAATGATACAAGAGAATCCCCTGCCCTTGACATTATAAGTTTACTCCAGCGCAAAGGGGCAAAGATTACGTATTCAGACCCCCATGTGCCTCAACTGAGGTTAGGAGACCTGTCCTTGAGGGCAAGGCCATTGAATAAGAATACACTAAAGGTAGCAGACTGTGTAGTGCTAATCACAAACCATGATGCCTTTGACTATGAATATATCTGGAGGAATGCAAGGTTGATCATAGATACGAGAAATGCCTTCAAAAATTTTGATAAAAAAGTAATTAAACTATAATTTGACTAGGAAAATATTCAAAGTATAATAATAATTCAAGATGGAGCGGGAATATCTCTTTATAAAAAACTGGTTTGTAGTACAGACAAAGCCAAGAGAAGAGGAGCGGGCATTGTTTCATCTAAGACAAAAGGGAATAGAGGTCTATCTACCAAGGATGGAGGTCATGACCTTTCATGCAGGCAGGTGGAACTTGGTACACAAACCACTTTTTCCAAGTTACTTGTTTGCCCGCTTTATTGCAAGGGAACTACTAGACACGGTAAGGTGGACTCAGGGGGTAGCAAAGATACTCATTGACTCTGCAAGGCCTATACCTATAAAAGATGAGATAATAGATAGGATTAAGGGGCTTGAGGGGCCTGATGGGATTATCCGCAGGCAAAGGTTTAAAAAAGGTGATAAGATCAGGATTGTAAGGGGCCCCTTAAAGGATGTAACTGGTATTTTTCAGTGCTGGCATTCAGACAGGGGGAGGGTGAGGCTTTTGTTAAACCTAATTTCATATCAGGCCAAAATAGAGCTTCACTATTCCCTTGTTGAGAAAATTGAATAACTTTTTATTTTTAGTTTTAACCTTAATGGCGGAGCTGTGTTTTTATAACGGAAAATAATTTCCACTGATTGGAAATTAAATTCACTTTCTTCTTATCAGAAATAAAAAATTGCAAGTATAATCAATGTTTTTATGTGGTATAATTCTTGCTAAATTAACCCAAAGGGCGGAGCTGTGAGGATTGTTGCTATAGGTGGTGGAACAGGACTCCCCATAGTGCTTGAGGGATTAAAAAGGTATCTATATCCAAAAAATGCACAATTATATAATAAACTTACTGCTATTGTTACTGTAGCCGATGATGGCGGTAGCTCTGGCAGGCTAAGAAAGGAACTCAATATATTGCCACCTGGAGATATTAGGAATTGCCTAGTTGCCTTGGCCAACACAGAAAATTTCCTCTCTGAACTTTTACAGTATCGTTTTACCAAGGGTAAAGAATTAAATGGCCACCCTGTTGGAAACCTGCTTTTGGCTGCACTCGCTAATATGACTTGTAATTTCCAGTATGCTATAGACCTAATGAGTACACTTTTAAGGGCCTGTGGAAGGGTAGTTCCATCAACGTTAGAGAAGGTGGAGCTTGGTGCGAGGCTTAAAGATGGAAGAATTATATGGGGAGAGACAGCTATTGCTAGAAGTGGCGGCATTAAAAGGGTATTTTTAAGGCCAGAAAATGCCCAGCCATCACCATTTGCTTTACAAGCCATAGCTACAGCAGATGCCATTATAATTGGCCCTGGGAGCCTATATACTAGCCTTATTCCAAATTTACTTATAAAAGGGGTGGTAAAGGCTATATCTTCATCCCCTGCCAAAAAGATCTGTATCATGAACCTTATGACCCAACCTGGTGAGACAGATGGGTATACAGCCGAGGATCACTTAGATGCCATATCTAGGCATTGCGGTCAGACAATCTTTGATTATGTAGTCTTAAATAACAATACACTCAGAGTAGATACTCTAGACAGATATAAGAATGAGGGGTCTATACCGGTTACCTACAATTTAAGGAAGATAATTAAGATGGGCATTATCCCTGTGGAGGGGGATGTGGCCTGCCAGGGTAAAAAGATTCGCCATGACCCAGACAAACTGGCCAAGCTAATCTTAAAGATAATATAAAGTTATTAATTCCTCAAACGTTCCAACGTTTTAACGTGTAAACGTTCAAACGTGTAAACTTAAACCTCATAAGTTATTTGCCCTACGGCGTAATTCATAGTTATTGCGCTTCGCTGTAATTTATTGTTTAACTTGCAACTTGCAAACTTTCCAACTTGTAAACTTGTAACTTGCAACTGAAACGTGTTAACGTGCCAACGTTTTAACGTTCAAACATTTATTTGCCATAAGCCCAAATTTATGCTAAAGATTAATAACAGGAGCAAGTAGTGAAACAGATAATATTGGTTTTGTTTCTTATATTATGGGGGATGCCGGCCATAGTATCCGGAATAGAGGTAGCTCCTAGAATAACCGATAAAGAGATCATAGAACGATTAACTAGATTAGAAGAAGGACAAAAAAGCATTTTAAGAGAGATGGATAAGAGATTTGAGGCAATTGATAGGAGATTTGAAACCATAGATAAGAGATTTGAGGCAATTGATAGGAGATTTGAAACCATAGATAAGAGATTTGAGGCAATTGATAGGAGATTTGATCAACTAAATAATTTAATCATAGGTATAATTGGTGCATTTTCTGCCATTGTGGCCGTAACTATTGGTTTTGCTATCTGGGATAGAAGATCAATGATTAGACCATTTGAAGATAAAGTAGAGGAGTTGAGAAAAACAGACCTGCTAACGTGCTAACGTTCTAACGTTCAAACGTGCCTACATGCTAACGTTCTAACGTTCAAACGTGTTAACGTTCCAACGTGCATATAACTCTCTTTTCACTAAAACTTATTTATGCTAAAAAATTACTATGAAGCAAATGAAATTAGAAAAAAAGAGTATTTATACTGAAGAGGACTATAATGCTCTTCCTGAAGGAGCTCCTTATCAATTAATTGGAGGCATGCTTATAATGACACCTGCACCTTCACCTTATCATCAAAAGGTCTTAAGAAATCTAGCTTTTGCCTTGTGGCAATATGTAAAAGAAAAAGAACTTGGAGAAGTGTTTTTTGCACCTATAGATGTCTATTTTGATAAGTGGAATATTGTTCAACCAGATATTATTTTTATTGATAAAATGAGAACAAACATCATAAATAACCAAAGGATAAATACTTATCCTGATTTAGCTATAGAAATTATTTCCCCCTCTACTGCCTACTATGATTTGATTGATAAAAAAGAGCTTTATGAAAGGTATGGAGTAAAGGAATATTGGTTAGTAGACCCATTAAAAAAGAAAATAGAAATTTATGAAAACAAAAATAATAAATTAATCCTCAAACAGTCCTTAAAAGAGGAAGGTATTGTAAGCTCTAGTGTGATAAAGGATTTTACCGTTGATTTAAAAACAATTTTTGATTAAACGTTTCAACATGCAAACGTTTTAACGTTCAAACGTGAAACCTTAAACCTCATAAGTTATTTGCCCAGCATTATTCATAGTTATTGTGCTTCGGTGTAATTTATTGTTTAACTTGCAACTTTCCAACTTTCCAACTTGTAAACTTGTAACTTGCAACTGAAACGTGTTAACGTTCCAACGTGCAAACGTTCAAACATTTATTTGCCATAAGCCTAGATTTATGCTAAAGATTAATTGAATTCCAAATAACAGGAGCAATAGTGAAACAGATAATATTGGTTTTGTTTCTTATATTATGGGGGATGCCGGCCATAGTATCCGGAATAGAGGTAGCTCCTAGAATAACCGATAAAGAGATCATAGAACGATTAACTAGATTAGAAGAAGGACAAAAAAGCATTTTAAGAGAGATGGATAAGAGATTTGAGGCAATTGATAGGAGATTTGAAACCATAGATAAGAGATTTGAGGCAATTGATAGGAGATTTGAAACCATAGATAAGAGATTTGAGGCAATTGATAGGAGATTTAATCAACTAAATAATTTAATCATAGGTATAATTGGTGCATTTTCTGCCATTGTGGCCGTAACCATTGGTTTTGCTATCTGGGATAGAAGATCAATGATTAGACCATTTGAAGATAAAGTAGAAGAGTT
>Ga0190306_1000473_pt1 | contig 13566 bp, 11 predicted proteins | sample 48700734_MG_FD_161657 | JGI IMG/M metagenome (GOLD analysis project Ga0190306, IMG submission 161657) | Hydrothermal vent sediment bacterial communities from Southern Trench, Guaymas Basin, Mexico - 4870-07-3-4_MG | ecosystem: Environmental > Aquatic > Marine > Hydrothermal vents > Sediment ... | reverse complement strand
GATTTAAATTCCTGGATGATTGGGGCTAATATCAAATATTATTTTGATTTTGGCAAGTAAAGAATGGATTTCTTAAGGGCTTTGTTTAATGCTTGATACTTAAAAATCGCAGTAATTTTAAAAGAAAATCCACCTGCTTGCAACTCGCTGCGGTTGGAATTTTATCCAAAAATCAATCGCTGTTTTGGGAGTTAACCAAGATTGAACAGCTTTTTGGCGTTTTCGGTAGTTTTTAAAGCAACCTGTTTTAAACTCACTTCTTTTATATCTGCCACTTTTTGGGCAGTATAATGCAAAAAAGCAGGCTCGTTTTGCTTGCCTCTCATAGGTACAGGGGCAAGAAAAGGGGCATCGGTTTCTAAAAGGAGGGATTCCAGAGGGGTCTTTTTTACTACTTGTTTAAGTTTAGTGGCCTTGGGGAAAGTAACTATTCCAGAAATAGAAATATAAAAATCGTTCTCAATACATTTTTCTGCAAAGGAAACATCTCCAGGGAAACAATGCCAAACACCTTTACAGGATAGTCCTTCTGTTTCTACCAATATTTGCCAGGTTTCTGAAATAGCCTCCCGGCAATGAATAACAATGGGTTTCCCTCGTTTTTGAGCTAGTTTAATTTGTCTTTTAAAGGCATTTATTTGAATCTCTCTGGGAGATAAATTCCGATAAAAGTCTAGGCCAATTTCTCCAATGGCGACTACCTTTGGATGGGAGGCTAGAATTTCTAATTCTTTATAAACTTCGTCTGTTAGTGTTTTTGCCTCATGGGGATGCACTCCCACTGCTGCCCATACAAAATTATAGGTTTCTGCTATTTCCACTGCCTTTCTACTAGTTTTTAAATCAATACCTATAGTTACAATAAAATTCACCTGATTTTCCTTGGCCCGCTGTAGTGCCCCCTTTAAGTCTTTAAGCATATCTAAGTGACAATGAGTATCAGTCAGCATTACTTAAGAAGCCCGTTTTGTATCATTTTCTGAGTGATGTTATTTTTTACCCAATGGGCATCCCACCACTCAACAGGATTAACAAATTCTCCTTGAACCAAGATGCTGAAATGTAAGTGGTCACCTCCAGCCAAACCAGTAGTGCCAGTATAGCCAATAACATCCCCCTTTTTCACCCGCTGGTTTTTTTCTACTTGAAAGTTGCTTAAGTGCCCATATAGACTAAACAATCCCAAGCCATGGTCAATGATAATGGTATTGCCATAAATGCCCAGATAATCTCTATAAACCACTATACCATGATTACCTGCAATTACTGGGGCATGGGCAATGGACGCAATATCTACCCCTTGATGAACAGAATGGCTGATGGCCTTACCTTTATAATAATAGGTGCGTTGGTCAACAAAGCCAGCCCTCCTTGCCCCGCGGGGACGGATGAAAGCACCCTGCCACAGAGGTGTTGGTTGAGAAATACTGCATATCCGCCTTATTTCTTGATGATTTTTTTTACGAAGTTCGGTATTGACTTTAACAAAGGTCTCTAAATATTTTCCTCTCAAATTGGGATAGATGTTCCAAAATTCAGGCATTTTAGCCTGAAGAAAGGCATCAGAAATATTGATTTTATCATGTCTAAATTTCCGAGGGAGCAAATGGTAATAAAAACCTATTTCTCCTCTATTACCTGCTTTATCTTCTCCTACCAGGCGATAAACAATGTTCTTTGGTGCATAATAAGGATAAGCAAATAGGCACAGATAAAGACCTTGCCATTGATAACCAGGATAAAAAAGCTCACTTGCCTTGACTCCATGATTCAACAGTGGCTCTAAAGCACGATAAATAACTAACCCACTACCTCCCTTAGCTATATTGTGGCTTCGAGTGAGGACTTCTATAGTGGGTAATACAGTATCAATGATAACACCATATCTTCTTTCTGAAAAATTTCCTTTGCCCCAGTGCCAAAAGGAATAGTCTCGTGCAGAAACAACGAAAAAGGCAGGACCATCATGAACCCCTAATTTTTTAGGAATAACATTAAGATTAATCCTTTGGTTATATATCTTATCCTCTCGGGAGAAGCGTTTATAAAAAATAGGGTGATTTTTGTTATCTTGCTCAATAAAAACCAAGCATTCCTTCAACCCCAACCCTTTTTCCCTAAAACTGATAGTAAATTCTTCACTGGCAGGTAAAAAACCAGCAGGTTCAGGAGATAAAACTATTTCTGGGACTTTGGTTTCAAAAAATCTACTCAAGGCCACAATTCCCCCTACTAACAAAATAACGATGACACTTATGATTAGCCTTTGTTTATTCAATTTGCCTGTTTTCAATGGAAAACCCCCTTAATTAGTCTACAATCCTAACCTAGCCAGTTTTTCTATCAATTCCCTTTGTTCTGAAGTAAGATATTTAGGAACTTGAATAATGACTTGAACAAATAAGTCTCCTCTTCCTCCTTTTAAAGACGGCATCCCCTGACCTTTTACTCTTAATTTGGTATGAGACGGAGTGCCTGGGGGAACCTTTACCTCTAAGGTTTTACCTTCCAAAGTAGGAACATGGATAGTGGTGCCTAAGGCAGCTTGAGAAAAAGAAATAGTGCGATTAATGTATAGATGGTCACCTTCTCTTTTAAATAAAGGATGTTCTAATACTCTAATTCTTACATAAAGGTCTCCAGGTATCCCTGTGGGACCAAGCTCTCCTTTACCAGCTATCCTCAGTTTTTGGCCAGTATTTATACCACGAGGTATTTTTATAGTAATCCGTTCTTGCCTGCCACTCCGCTCATAAGCAATAGTTTTCTCACCACCTCTAGCTGCTTCTTCTAAACTAATAGGAAGTTCATAAATTAAATCAGGCCCCTTTACAGGTGTCCGTCTAGGTTGTTCATAATCAAAAGGACCGGTCCTGAAGTATACCCTTCTTGACCTTCCTGGTTTTCCCCCAAAGATGTAGGAAAAGAAATCTTCTGTACTAAACCCCAAGTCTTTAAAAATGTCCCCAATGTCAAAGTTGCGAAAAATATCTTCAGTAGTATATTGTTGATGAAAACTGGCCCCCATAGTATCATACTGCTGACGCTTTTTGGGGTCACTCAAAACTGCATAAGCCTCGTTGATTTCTTTAAATTTTTCTTCTGCCTCCTTACTTTTATTCCGATCGGGATGATATTTTAAAACCAAACGGCGATAGGCACGTTTAATCTCTTCCTGCGTAGCATTTCTAGGAACACCCAAAATCTGGTAATAATCCTTAGTCATCTTTCACCTCTGTTGTTTCTAAAGTAATTCCTTCCAGTAAGGATGTCAAGAAATATCAAATCAGGACTTTCCCCAGAATTTTTAAAAGCTTTCTAAAAAGATAAGGTAAGCTCCTCAAATCCGTAATAACTTTAAAAGAAAACGTATCTGCCTGCCGGCAGGGATGTTTTTTGGGAAACTCCAAGTTAAAGAAAAAAATTTCTTCCCATTGATAAAATCTAACAATTTTGGTAGTGTTTAGGAAAATTTAAAATTAAAGGAGTAAAAAGTGATTTTAGACTATATTTTGGGCTGGTTTTCTGATGATTTAGCCATAGATTTAGGCACAGCTAATAGTTTAGTATATGTGAGAGGGAAAGGGATTGTTTTAGATGAACCTTCTGTGGTTGCTGTGAAAAGGGATCGAAGGGGAAATAACAAAATTCTGGCAGTGGGCAAAGATGCTAAATCCATGGTAGGCAAAACACCGGGTAATATTGTGGCTATTAGACCCCTTAAAGATGGTGTAATTGCGGATTTTGAAGTGGCGGAAGAAATGATTCGATATTTTATTCAAAAGGCACATAATCGTCGTAGTCTTATCCGTCCCAGAGTGGTTATGGCCATTCCTTCAGGGATTACTCAGGTGGAGAAACGAGCGGTAAAAGAAGCGGCTGAATTAGCTGGGGCAAGAGAAGTTTATCTTATAGATGAACCTATGGCAGCAGCCATCGGAGCCGGACTACCTATTACCGAACCCAGGGCTAATATGGTGGTAGATATAGGAGGGGGCACAACAGAAGTAGCGGTTATTTCTTTAGGTGGAATTGTCTATTCCAGCTCAGTCAGAGTTGCAGGAGACAAGATGGATGAATCTATTTTGTTGTATATCAAGCATAAGTATAATCTTCTCATTGGAGAACATACTGCTGAACAGGTGAAGATTACTTTAGGCAATGCCTATTCTGAAAATGAAGAGAAGACAGTAAAGGTAAAAGGGCGAGATTTAATTAAAGGTATCCCTCGGACTATTGAAATTTCTTCTAAAGAAGTAAGATTAGCCATTCAAGAACAGATAGACACTATTATAAGTATTGTAAAGGATGCCCTAGAGCAAACACCTCCTCAATTGGCAGCCGATATCGTAGATCAAGGTATTATGTTGACTGGTGGCTGTGCTTTATTAAGCGGTTTGGATAAATTATTAATGGAGGAGACACAGTTACCGGTATTTGTAGCAGAAGCCCCTCTTTCTACAGTAGTTTTGGGGGTAGGAAAGACTTTAGAGAACATTTCTATTTTAAAACAAGTTGCAGCTATATAAAATAATCAGCAAAATTTTCAAAAGAAAAAGAATAATAAGTATTCTTTTTCTTGTTAGCTTAATTATTTTTATTGATTTTAAATTTCAGTTTATTAACCAATTCTTAATGGAATGTTCTGCCCCTATTACTAAACAAATTGTAAATGGTTGGTATTATCTTCAAAAAATTAAAGAAGAATACTTTGCCTTAAGAGAAGTCAAAAAAGAAAACTTACAATTGAGAAAAAAATTGGCTGAATTAAACCAAAAGGAGGTTTTCTATCGTGAGCTTCTTTTGGCCAATCAAAGGTTACAATCACTATTAAAGCTTAAGCAAAAATTGAAATATCCTTCTTTAAGTGCAAATGTGATTAGTTACACACCTTATTTTAATCCTAAATTAGTGTTTATAGATAAAGGGCGGAAGGAGGGTTTGAAGTTACATTTTCCAGTATTAAATATTCAGGGAGTCGTAGGACAAATAGTCATGCTTTCTTCCCATTATGCTAAAGTGTTGACCATCATTGATGCCAATAGCCGAATAGGAGTGAAGTCCCAAAGAACTAGAGTAAACGGGATTTTTATAGGCACTGGGATAAATACAGGGGAAATAAAATATATAATGAAGGATAAAGATGTTAAAGTAGATGATTTATTCATTACCTCTGGTTTAGATGGCATCTTTCCTAAAGGTCTTTCGGTGGGAAGGGTAACCAGCATTTCTGAGCCTAAAACCGGTCTGTTTAAAAAGATAAAGGTCAGAACTAGTGTTGATTTTTGCTGTTTAGAAGAAGTGCTTGTTTTATTAAAACCTTCACAATGGTCTTTTCCTAATGGACAAAACTAAAAAAAAATTTTTATTCTTCGGATTGTGGCCTGGGATTTGGTTTTTATTGGCTATCTTCCCCTATTTTTGTTGGTTTGGCAAATTTAGTTTTATTTTATTTTGGTTATCAGGGATTTACATAGCTATATTCGGAAATAAGCCTTATTTATGGTTGGGTTTTTGGGGTGGATTACTGGATGTGTATAAAGGTAATACCTTGGGGCCTTATTTTACTGCTTTTCTTTGTATGGGATGGTTAATTAGCAAAACTAAGCACAAATTTATCCCAAATTTCCCCAACCAGATGATATTGAGCTTTTTAACCATTCTATTCTTACATGGGTGGTGTTATGGCTGGGAAATAATATTTGATTTAAATAAAAATGGATATAAAATGAAAGAAGTTTTATTTTTTGCCTTAGGCGGGGCATGTTTGGCCCCTCTTATTTTTAAATTTTATAATATTTTTACTCAAGATGTCCCTTAATAAAGATTGTATTTTAGACAACTGGGGAAAAAGACTTAAGCTCTTTCGTTGGTTAATTTTATGTTTTTTTTTAATTATTATCCTTCGTCTATTTCATCTCCAAGTGGTTAAAGGAGAATTCTATGCCATTCGAGCAGAAAACAACCGGCTGGAAATTGAATCAATTCCTGCCCCCAGAGGAGTTATCTATGATAGAAAAGGGCGAATTTTGGCTACTAATCGCCCTTGTTTTTGTCTTTTACTCTACCCTCAAAAACTTCCTCCTAAGAAGCATATTTTGGAGTCTTATGCCTCATTCCTAGCTCCTATTTTAAAAAAATCTCCCTCTGAAATAATGTCTATGCTTAAAAAAAGCTTAGTATATCCCCTAAGGCCTATCTATTTAAAGAAAGACCTAACCTGGGAAGAAGTAACCACTCTGGAATCATCCCACTATTTTTTCTCTGCCTTGAAAATACATGTTATTCCTTTACGTTTTTATCCTCATCGTTCTTTGGCCTGCCATCTTCTTGGTTACGTCAGCCTTATAAGTGCAGAAGAAATTAAGTCAATGCCTGAAGCAGAGCCAATCGACTTTATAGGCAAAATTGGTATAGAAAAACTCCTCCAATCCACTCTGGCTGGGAAAAAAGGGAAACGTTTTTTAGAAGTAGATGCCTTAGGTCACATCAGGCGTGTTTTAAAAGAAACACCACCTATTTCAGGTAATAACCTATATTTAACTTTAGATGCTAAATTACAAGCCTATGCTGAACAGTTACTTAAAGGCAAAACAGGTGTTATTGTGGCCCTTTCCCCCAAAACTGGAGAAGTTTTGACTTTAGCTAGTAATCCTGGTTTTGACCCAAACTTATTTGTGAATGGAATGGATAAAAAAACTTGGCAAAAATTAAAAGATAATCCCCAAAATCCTCTTCAAAATCGAGCTACCACGGGAGTTTATCCTCCAGGTTCTATATTAAAAATAGTTACTGCTTTAGCTGCCTTGGAAAATAAAGTCATTTCTGCCCACACCAAAATTAATTGTCCAGGGAAATTTCTCTTTGGGGACCGGGTTTTTCGGTGTTGGAAAAAGGGAGGCCATGGTGTGCTTGATATAAAAAGGGCCATTATTCAATCCTGTGATGTCTTCTTTTATCAACTTGGTGCTTGGTTAGGTATTGAAAAATTAGCAGATTATGCCAAACAATGTGGTTTTGGTCAATATAGCGGTATTGGCATTGAAGAAGCTTCAGGCCATGTGCCCACATCCCCTAATAAGTGGCCAAAGGGAGAGGCCTTAAACATGGCTATTGGTCAAGGTTCATTTTTGGCTACCCCTTTACAAATTGCCCAATTTTTTGCTGCCTTGGCCAATGGAGGTAATATCTATCGCCCCAGAATTGTGTTAAAGATAGTTGGACCAAAGGGCAAAATCGTTGAAGAAACAAAACCAAAAATAAACAGCAAATTGCCTATTTCAACCCATAATTTAAAGCTTATCAAGGAAGCCTTAGCAGGAGTAATGAATGACCCTCGCGGCACTGGTTATAATGCACGCTCGCACCGCGTGGTTATAGCTGGTAAGACAGGAACAGCTCAAGTGATTTCTTTACCTCAAAAGAAGCTTTCTAAATTACCAGTTTCTCATAGAGACCATGCCTGGTTTGCTGGTTTTGCCCCTGTAAAAACACCTCAAATTGCAGTGGTAGTGCTAATTGAACATGGAGGACATGGTGGAGCTACGGCTGCTCCTATTGCCACCAAATTAATAGAGGCATATTTAAATGAAAATAGCTAGATTTTGCCTTACCACTTCAGGTCAGATGTTGTTTGTTCTCACAACCTTGGTAAGTATTGGCCTGCTTAATTTATACAGTGCTACTTATTATTTGGGGCCAAAGGCTATACTCTTTAAAAAACAGCTATTTTGGACGGGCTTGGGTTTTATCACGTTGTGGGTATTCAGCACAATAGACCATCGCAAATTGCGTATTTATGCTTATCATATTTATACCATTACTGTATTGTTGCTTTTTGCTCTTTTGGTTCTTGCTCCTCCTTTATTGGGAACAAAAAGATGGTTTGCCTTAGGTCCCATTTCCATTCAACCTTCGGAGTTGGCTAAAATAGTATTCATTATTACCATAGCCCAATATTTGAGTGAAACCAAGCTAGAAAGTCAAACCCTAAAGGTATTCTTAAAAGCCTTGATATTGACGGTTATTCCTGTATTTCTAGTAGTCCTAGAGCCAGATTTAGGCACAGGAGTAATTCTTTTAATCCTATTTGGGAGTATATGTATCTTAAGCAAGGTGTCCAATAAAATACTTTTAGTTATGGGGAGCTTAACCATTGCCTTTTTGCCCTTTATCTGGAAGTTTATGCTTAAAGATTACCAAAGAGCAAGGATTTTGGGATTTTTATTTCCCCACAAAGACCCATTAGGGATTGGTTACCATGTTTTACAATCAAAAACTGCTATTGGGTCAGGAAGGCTGTGGGGGAATGGATTTTTAAAAGGAACCCAGTCCCAACTGCATTTTCTGCCTGAACATTACACTGACTTTGTCTTTTCTGTATTTGCAGAACAATGGGGCTTTATGGGATGTATTATATTATTAACCCTTTATCTTTTGCTTATTTTGATGGGAATTAAAATCTGTCAGCGTGCTAATCATCCCTTTGCATTTTTACTGGCAGGAGGCATTACAGCTTTGTTTTTTTGGCAAGTGTTTATTAATATTGCCATGACCTTGGGGCTCTTACCTGTTGTAGGAGTGCCTTTACCCTTTATGAGTTATGGTGGTTCTGCTATGTTGGTTAATTTTATAGCTGTGGGTATATTGATAAATATTGACATTAAAAATTCTTGAGAGGAGGAAATAATGGGAAAAATCCTTGATGGTAAAGCATGTTCAGCTCAAATTCGAGCAGCGTTGGCCAGTGAGATAAAAACCATTATTTCTAAGGTGGAAAGGCCACCTTGTTTAGCGGTTATCTGGGTAGGGGAAAATCCGGCTTCAGCTACTTATGTTAAGGCAAAGGGGAAGGCATGTGAAAAAATAGGGATGGATTTTCAATTACACCATTTGCCTGAAACCGTGACTGAGAAAGAATTGATAGCGTTAATTCATTCTTTAAATAAAAACCACAATGTAGATGCGCTGTTGGTGCAACTACCATTACCTAAGCAAATTTCAGAAGAGAGTGTGGTTTCTGCCATTTCTCCTGAAAAGGATGCCGATGGGTTTCATCCATACAACTTAGGAAGATTGATAATGGGAAACCCTACTTTTATTCCTTGCACTCCAGCAGGTATATTGGAGCTATTGCATAAAAATGAAATAGACACTACAGGAAAGGAAGTAGTTATTGTGGGTAGGAGCAATATTGTAGGTAAACCCCTAGCTGTGCTTTTAATGCAGAAGGCATTGGGTAATGCCACAGTTACTGTGTGTCATACAGCAACTAGGGACCTTGTCTTTCATACTAAAAGGGCAGATATCTTGATTGTAGCTGCTGGAAGGCCCAGAATGATTAAGGCAGATATGGTAAAAGAAGGAGGGGTAGTAGTTGATGTAGGCATCCATCGCACAGAACAAGGCCTTTGTGGAGATGTGGACTTTGAGGAAGTGGAGCCAAAGACTTTTGCTATCACTCCTGTGCCTGGTGGTGTAGGCCCTATGACAGTAGCCATGCTTTTAAAAAATACTGTGCTGGCATGGAAAGGAAGATATAAAGTTTAAACTTGAGGCCAAATCTTTTTCCCTTGATACCAAATTTCGCCTTTATTGTTTTGGCTAAAGGCAGAAAGACTAAAACCTTTAACCTTACCATCAATAATTAACTTTCCACCTTTCATAAAATAAGCAGTCCAGGAACCAGCATTTCCTGTAATTCTTAAATAAGATTTTTCCTGATTTTCATAGCCCAAAAGAGAAATAGCATTCTTTAGTTTTTTGGTATTCAAATTAACATTTATGGGTTCAATCTGTTTAAATTCTTTACCTTTTTCCATTTCTTCCTTGATGTACTGATTTACTGTTCTATTTAAAAGAAGAGAAATAAGAAGACCTAAAGTAACCGTAGAATATTTTTTCTCCTCATATCTTTCTATTAATTGATTTAATACTTCCTCCAAATATTGAGCCTTAATTTCCTTTATTTTGACAATGACTTCTTGAGAAAGTATATTAGCAGTATCTTTAGGAATACGCCTTACTTGATTTTTCCATTCATCATATAGTTTCTCAATTTCATCCACAATTTCTTTAACTTCCTTTTCCTTTTGTTTAACTTCTTTAAATTTATTTTGGTAGGCTATTTTTCTGTTTCTTATTGTTTTCTCTATCTCTGTTTCTGAAATATTTAAGACCCTTTCTGCTAACTTCTGAATTTTTTGACGCAGCATATTTTTTATTTTATGCTCTTAATTGGATGCTGTAAATGCTTTATTTACAAAGTTATCCCTGCAACAATTTTATATTTGAACATTCCCCAAAATTTAGGCGTTAATCTTTAAAAACATCCCTGTCTGCCTGCCGGCAGGCAGGGATGAATTAAGGATTTTTGGCGTTCAACAAGTGGAATAAGAAAATACCTCAAGGTTAACTTCTTTAAAAAGTAGAGTTAGTTAAAGGAATAAAATGTCTTAATGTGCATCTGATTTTTTTAAACAGCCTGCATATTCTTGACAATAATCGATAAAAAATCTACAAAAATAAAAAATATAAGGTTTTTCTATGAAATTTTACCGATTTAGCATTTTTCTGATTATTATCTTAAGTATTGCCTGTGGTAGTGTGGAAGAAAGGAGGGATAAGTTTTTTCAAAAGGGTCAACTGCTCTTTGAAAAGGGAGATTATGTTAAGGCCCGCCTGGAATTCAAAAATGCTATTCAAATAGACCCCAAATTTGCTAAAGGATATTATATGGTAGGTTTGTGTGCATATCAATTGAGAAATTGGTCAGAGGCCTTTGCCAATTTCCAACGCGCCATAGAGTTAGACCCCCATCTATATGATGCCCAGATAAAAATTGGTCAGTTCTATCTTTTAAGTAAAAAACCAGAAAAGGCTTTGGAAAAGGCAGAGTTTGTCCTAAAAAATGCCCCTGAAAATATAGATGCCTTAATGTTAAAGGCTAGGGTATATAAAGCCAAAAAGGAATTTTCTAAGGCTATCCAAATTTCAAAACAAGTGATCAAACTTGATCCTAAAACTTACGCAGCCTACATTTTTCTGGCGCAAATTTATTTCACCAATAAACAGTTTTCTAAAGCAGAAAACATACTTAAACAAGGTTTAGAAAAAAATCCTAAGGATTTAAACTTTTATATTGCCCTAGCTAGTTTTTATGCTACTCAAGGAAAGTTATCTCAGGCAGAAGAATATTATAAAAAGGCCATAAATTTGTCCCCAGAAGATGAGAAATTACAGATATTGCTGGCTAATTTTTATGCCCGCTCCGGGCAGTTTGATAAAGGGGAAAAAATCTTAAATTCTCTAATAAAATCTGAGCCTAAAGATTACAAATATCGGCTTGCCCTGGCCGGATTATTTATGGAAAAAAAAGATTTAGAAGGGGCAAAAAACGTTTTAGAACAGGCTATAAGAGATTTACCCAAACAGGCAGAGCTTTATCTCAGATTAGCTAATTTATATATCTTAATGGGACAAGGTCAAAAGGCCGTTTCAGTACTTAAAAAATGCATAGAAACACTACCTGATGACCCTCTTATTTATGAGGCCCACAATAGCCTAGCTAGGATTTATTTGAAAAATAAAGAATATGACCAAGCATATCAAGAGATTAAATTGGTCTTAAAGGAAAAACCCAAAAATTTAACTGCTCATTTTCTAAAAGGTAAATATTATTTGGCACAAGGGAAGGGACTGGATGCCATCAGTGAATTCAGGGTTGTTTTGGAAGAACAGCCTAATTTTGCAGAAGCACATTATCTACTGGCTCAGGCCCATCTTTTGAACAACGAACCCCTTTTGGCAAAAGAGGTGTTGAAAAAGGCCATAAAACTGGCCCCTAAAGCGTTAGAAATACGGTATCTTTTGGCCGATATTTATATAAAAGAAAATGATTTGGCACAAGCAGAACAGGAGCTCAATAAAATTTTAGAAATAGCTCCTAAACAACCACTGGCACTTTTAAAACTGGGAGATTTATACCTTCATAAAGGCGAAATTAATAAGGCAGAGGCAAAATATCTAAAAATTTTAAAAATAAATCAAAGAGATGTCCTTGCAAATTATAAATTAGGAATCGTTCAGAGACTTAAAGGACAGCCTGATAAGGCCATAGAGTATTTTAATAAGGCACTGAATATCAAAAAGGATTTCATAGATGCCTTTTATCAGCTTGTTAACACCTATGTGGCCCAAAAGGCGTTTTCTAAGGCTATAGCAGCTTGCCAAAAATATTTAGATACCGTCCCAAAATATAAACCAAATATCTATGTTTTATTAGCTAAAGTTTTTATAAATCAAAACAATCTTTCTAAAGCAGAAGAAGCCCTTTTAAAGGCCCTGGAGGCTAATCCTCATTTCTTACCTGCTTATTTTAATCTGTCCACAGTCTATTATTTAAATTATAGAAAAGAAGCCCCTAAACATTACAGAGAATTTATTGAAAAAAAGTTCAATAGGGCGGCAGAGGCCTGGTTTGTGTTGGCAAATTTTTATGAAAGAGAAAAGGATTACCAACAAGCAGAGTTTTATTATAAGGAAGCCCTAAAGAGAAATCCTGAGTTTGTATTGGCTGCCAACAACCTGGCTTTCCTTTATGCAGATAAAAATGATGCCAAAAATATAAAACAAGCCAAGAAATTAATAGAAAAGGTATTAAAGAAATATCCCCAAAAAGCCACTTTTTGGGATACTGCTGGTTGGGTTTATTATCGTTTGAAACAATATGATAAGGCTATTTCTCATTTAAAAAAGGCTATCCAGATAGCGCCTTCTACACCTGTTTATCACTACCATCTGGGGATGGTTTATAAAGCGAAGGGGGAGTTGAATTTGGCCAAAACAGAACTAAGAAAGGTAATAGAGAGTGAGGGGGAATTTGAAGAGAAAAGCTTGGCAATGAAGGTTTATAAAGAGATTAAATAATAAAAAATGATTTTTACAAAGAGGAGGCATTTTTGCCATGAAAAAATTTACTATATGTTTTATAATATATTTTTGTGTGATAAGTTTTAGCAAAATTGCAGCCAGTGAAAAAGGAACTTTCATAAAGGAGATTCAAGTTAAATCCCAAGCCAAGACATTGGAAATAGAACTTATAGCTAATGGTCCTATTTCTGACTATCGTTCTTTTACCACAGATAAACCAACTAGATTAATAATAGATACTTCTTTGTCTGATTGCAAAATCCCAAAAGTTTATCCTTTAAACAACCCTAGTTATTCCCAGATACGGTGGGGAATTAATAAGGGGAAGTTGCGTCTGGTCATTGATTCTAACTTAAAGCAAATCCCTCCTTATGAAATTTCTACTCAAAACAATATATTGAAAGTAGTGCTTGATTCAGAAAAAACATTATCTCCTGTCACTCCTGTTAAAAAGGCTGAAAAGGTTGAAAAATTAGAACAAGGAGGCTTCCTTTTAGGCCCAGAAGATATATTAGAAATTTCTGTTTGGAAGGATGAAACATTGACCAAACAAGTGGTTGTCCGTCCTGATGGAAAGATTTCCTTTCCCTTAATTGGAGAAATCCAAGCTGCAGGACGCACTGTAGAGGACCTAAG
>Ga0190306_1000472_pt1 | contig 13580 bp, 9 predicted proteins | sample 48700734_MG_FD_161657 | JGI IMG/M metagenome (GOLD analysis project Ga0190306, IMG submission 161657) | Hydrothermal vent sediment bacterial communities from Southern Trench, Guaymas Basin, Mexico - 4870-07-3-4_MG | ecosystem: Environmental > Aquatic > Marine > Hydrothermal vents > Sediment ... | reverse complement strand
GGCCCTGTTATTGTATGCCTTTGTATAATCTGGTTTTAATTTCAATGCCCTCCCATAGTCATCTATCGCCCCTTTTAGGCTATCTATCGCCTCTTTCCTTTTTCCTGCTGAAACATAGAGCTTACTAAGGATTGATTTGGCATTGGCCCTGTTATTGTATGCCTTTGTATAATCTGGTTTTAATTTCAATGCCCTCCCATAGTCATCTATCGCCCCTTTTAGGCTATCTATCGCCTCTTTCCTTTTTCCTATTGAGGCATAAAGCTCACCAAGGGCCTGTTTGGTAAGGGCTGTCTCAAATGGGTCTACGGTCTTGAATGCCTTTAATGCTCCAGAAAAGGCATCTAGGAGAGCTTGATCTATTACCCTATCTTCAGGGTGATAGTGATTAAAGGTCTCTACTATCTCTTTTTCTATGCCTTTATCTTTGGTCGCTTCATAATAATAAAGAAAAATATTTAAAGCATTTAAGGCATCTATACAGGTAAATCCCTTGGTCCCTATGATTGCTAGGAGCTTATCTTTGAGTCTTTTCAAGGTATTTAAATCAGGCTTAAATTCATCTAAAAAATATGTCCTTATTACTTCATAAGGGTAAAAATGACCGTTAGTCTTTTTAAATGCCAAAAGCCTGTTTTTTAGGCAGGCGATAAAGTCAGGGTTAAATATCTTTTCCATAAATGCCCGAGAAAAGGGATAATTTAAGGAAAAGAGGTATTTTGTGTCTTCTTCAAATCTTTTAAAGTAATTTCTATAAAAATCAAAATATTTCTTAAATTCCTCTGTCTTGATTAGGGTTATTAGGTCTTCATACCTTAGCTCAACTGCCTTAGCGATAGAGAGGGGGTGAAGGCCAAAGTATCTTTCTATTTCAGGTATCTTTTTATTTAAATACTCTGCCTCTTCTCTAAATTTTCCTTTGATTAGCCTTCCTATTAGAAAATTTACCTCTGCATCTGTGTATTCACCGATCTCAAGGACATTATCAAAAGCTCTTCTTTCATCATAAAATGGTTTTAGCCTACTAGTAAGGATGATAAAGAAAATCTCTTTACTCAAAATAGCATCAATAAACTCCCTCCAATCCGATTTTAAGATTCCTTTTTCATCTTGGGCCATCCCTTCAAGGTTATCAAGGACTAAGAGTGTCTTCCCCTTAAGCCTCTCAACAATAAATTCTAGCTTGCGTCTTACCTTTATCCTCTCTGGGCGGTCTAAATGATAAATTTTGTTTATCTCTTTTGAGGTAGCCAGGTTATTTATCTCTATATCCTCTAAAATGCAGTTTAAGAGTTCATCAGGGGTGGAGATTTCTTCTCCTTTGAGGTCAAAGAATAGGATGTGTCTAAACTTGCCCTCATAAAACTCGGCCAGATATTGGGCCAAGGTGCTCTTTCCTGCCCCCCCTATTCCATGTAAGACAAGGTAATTTGTGTTTTCTATCTTATCAGATGCCTCTCTTACCAGGGCATATCTATATACATAGTGGGTGGTGATTTTCTCTGAAAGCCTCTTTATCCTGCTTTCAACTATTTTTTTAGGTTTTTCAAACTCAAAGATATGGCCCTTTGGCTCTGAGGAAAAGACAACTGGCTTCCACCAATCTTTAGAAAGGCCCAATCTTACAGGGGTCAAGACCTCTGTAAGGTCATTTTTCTCAAACAGGGCCTCATAGATTTGTTTTGTTGCCTCTGTGGCCAGGGGGTCAGAGACGGTCATAAGATTGGCAATGACATAGGACTGAGGAAAGTTTTTATAAATATAATAGGCCAGAGAGGGCTCAAGCTCTGTGGCCTTGGCTGTCTCACAGGCATCAAAATAAAAGAGCCTTATATTTTTATATCCAAACAGTTGGGCAATCTCTTCTATAGAAATTATCCTTTCCTTATCTGTATCTTCTTCATCCTCTATTAAAAGCTTTCCTCCTCTTAAGCCATGGCCAGTAAAGTGGATTATGTTATAGTCCCTTTTGACAAGCCTTGTTCTTATAGCCTTTAAATTGGCCTTTTCCTCTACATCAACCTCAACCATGCCCTTATCAATGTAAGGGGAGAGGGCATCATAGACCTTCTCTAACTCATTGAGTGGGTCTAAGGGGCTTTTTTGATAGGTCTCAAGGGGAAGAGAAATAATGAAAAGGATTCTTACCTTATCCTTAATAGGGGTTATTTTTTTATAAGTAGAAGGGATGTCCCTTATGAGGGTAATATGGCCTTGCTTTAACAGAAAACCAATCTCATCATCATAGATAAGCTCAAAAGGGAGATTATGAATTTCTTCTCTTTCTGAAGAAATTTTTAAGACAATTTTTTCTCCCTCTCTTAAGTCCTCTAAGGCCCTCTTTAAATATTCCCTTCTTTTTTCCGTAGGAAAGATGTTTAAAAATATCTCTCTACCAAGCCCCCTGGCCTCCTCTTCTCTTAAGGTATAAGCCTTTTCCAGGTGAGAGAGATAATAATCAGAGACCCTAAAAGGGGTAGGAGTATCTTTATTGACCCTTACTTCTTTCTCCCCACTTATCTCAATGTCTATAAGACTCATTAATTCAGATTAACATGCGTTTTAATTTACCTCAAGTATAACAAAAAATACAAAAAATAGATACTTGGAATAGAACTTAGAATTAGCGCAGATGTATTTTAAATTTTTGCTAGAACCTTGACAAAATGATTGATTGACTTATAGTTTACTATTTAGTCATGAAAAAGATTATAATATTCTCTTTGTCTTTTGTCTTAGTCATCTTTTTGATTTTGACTAATTATTCTCATCCAAAGGATGATAGTCTATCTGCCTTTGACTATTTTGCCTGGAAGAAAGAAAAGATTGAAAATACAAGGTGTGTAGAGCATACCTTTAGACCAGGCGAAAGCCTGTATGATGTCTTAATTAAAAGATATAAGATCCTGCCAAGTGTGGCCGCCTCCTACCTTACCGCCATTAATAAGACCATCAAGACAAAGAAGATAAGGCCTGGTGACTGCCTCAAGATCTGTTTTAACAATCAAAAGCTACAAAAGATTACCTATCAATACAAACCAGATGTCATTTATATCTTTAGATATACACCTTATGGCATTAGTCATAGGATAAAAAGAGAAAAGACATACGTTAGATTAGACTGTGTCTCTGGTACAATAAGGACAAGCCTCTATGAATCTGCCCTAGAGCATGGCATTAACCCATCCCTTGCCCTAGAACTGGCCGATATATTTGCCTGGGACATTGATTTTTTTACAGACATCCGTCCTAATGATAGCTATCGCATCCTCTATGAAAAGATCTATACAAATGGGAAGTTTATTAGAAATGGACGTATTTTGGCTGCAGAATTTGTAAACAAAGGCAGGCGCTTGGAGGCATACTATTTTGAAGACCCCACAGGCCACAAAGACTATTACGATGCAAATGGGAGGTCTCTGCGCAAGGCATTTCTACGTGCCCCTTTGCGGTATAAACGTATTAGTTCATATTTTTCCTATCATCGCCTACACCCTATTTTGGGCATTGTCCGTCCACACCTAGGTATTGACTATGCCGCCCCCATAGGGACGCCTGTAGAGGCAGTAGGCGATGGGAGGGTGGTTTTCATAGGCTGGAAAAGGGGATTTGGAAAATTTATAAAGATTAGACACAACCACATCTACACCAGCACTTATGGCCATCTTTCCCGCTTTGCCAGGGGGCTAAGGAAAGGGAGCTTTGTCAAACAGGGGCAAGTGATTGGCTATGTGGGCAGTACGGGCCTAAGCACAGGGCCACATTTGGACTTTCGCTTTATGGCCCATGGTAGGTACATAAACTACCTCAAGTTTAAGCAGCCAGAAAGCAAGAGTATTCCTCGATGTTTTAGACTAAGCTTTAGGGAAAAGGTAGAAAGGTTAAGAAATATCATGGAATCTAAATTCTATGCAGCCATAGATGATGATCTTTCTATAAGGTGAAATAGCTCACGATGGCCTTTACCAATGCACTTGTAGTATAGGTATCAGGCATGATGTCTACCTTAAGGCCCAGGTCTCTAGCAGTCCTTTCAGTGATAGGGCCAATACAGGCTATGGCTATATCCTTGAGTAGGCCAATGTTACCATCTAAGATTTTGGCCAAATGGATAACCGTAGATGAACTAGTAAATGTGATTACATCTATCCCCCCCTTTAGGATGTCCTCAATCTCCTCCCTTTTATATTGAGGGACCACGGTCCTATAGGCAGGCACTATATCCACTCTGGCACCCATTTCCTTTAGTTTTTCAGGCAATACCTCCCTTGCCTTCTCTGCCCTTACTAAGAGGACTTTTTTGCCCCTTATATCAGATTTTAAAATCTCTTCTGCCAGTGCCTCGGCCCTAAATTCACTTGGCATAAGATCCGGTCTAATACCCCAATCTTCTAAGGCCTTAGATGTCTTTTCCCCAATGACAGCAATCTTTATATCCCCTAATATACGCACATCTCTACCCAGTTTTTTCAGGCGTCTCTTGAAAAAATAGACACCATTTACACTTGTAAAGATCAACCAATCATAGAGAGATATATTGGAGATGGCACTATCCAGAGGCGAAAAGTCCGAGGGGTCAGTGACCTCAATGGTTGGAAATATGTAGCATCTGGCCCCCAAATCCTCAAGTTCCATAGCCATCTCTGCTGCCTGTTCCCTTGTCCTGGTAATAAGGACCTTCTTTCCAAAGAGTGGCTTTTCCTCCCACCAATTGAGCAAATCCCTCAAATTTACTACCTTCCCCACAACAATAATGGCAGGTGGTCTCAACCTTTCTCTTTTTGCCAATTCTGCAATATCTTCTAAATTGCCTACAATAGTCCTCTGCTCTGGTAGGGTACCCCATCTAACAATGGCCACAGGGGTTTTTGGAGAGCGCCCATTTTCTATTAATTTTTGCACAATAAATGGTAGATTCCCTACACCCATTAAAAATACCAATGTATCTACACCCATAGCCAATTTTTCCCAATTTATAGCAGAGTCAACCTTGGTAGGGTCCTCATGCCCGGTGACAAAGGCCACAGAAGAGGCATAAGAGCGATGGGTCAAGGGAATCCCTGCATATGCAGGTACGGCAATGGCCGAACTCACCCCAGGCACTATTTCAAATGGCACATTTTCTTTTGCCAGTGCCTCGGCCTCTTCTCCCCCCCTCCCAAATATGAATGGGTCACCCCCCTTAAGGCGGACAACTACCTTGCCTTCCCTTGCCTTCTCAATAAGCAATTGATTGATCTCCTTTTGGGAGAGGGTATGCCTGCCTGCCTGCTTACCTACATAGATCCTTTCAGCAAAATTTGGGACATATTCTATTATCCTTTTGTGGGCAAGGTAATCGTAGACTACTACCTCTGCCTCTGATAAGACCCTTTTTGCCTTTAGGGTAATAAGGCCAGGGTCACCTGGACCTGCACCTACTAAATAGACCTTACCTTCCATATACCTCTTCCAGTATCTCCCTTGCACCTGCTTTAAGGAGTGAATCGGCTAAGGCTGTACCCAATGTCTCTGCCTCCTCAGGCAGACCAGAGATCTTTTGCTTAAGTAGGCGCCTTCCCTCTACCTCTGCCACCATCCCTACAATTGAAAGCCTACTATCTTTAATCTCAGCATAGGCAGCAATAGGCACTTGACAGCCACCCTGTAACCTCCTCAAAAATGCCCTTTCTGCCATAGTAGCCAGGGCTGTAGGGAGATGATTTAAAGGAGAAACAATATCTTTCCAGTTTCTTTCCTCCCTGATCTCTATTGCCAATGCCCCCTGACCAATGGCAGGCAGGATGACATCAAGGGGTAGATATTCAGTAATGTTTTCCTCTAGGCCCATCCTTCTAATCCCTGCACTTGCCAATATAATGGCATCTAAGTTTTTCTCCCTCATTTTTTTAATTCTGGTATCTACATTACCACGTAAGGGGACAATGGTAAATTTGGGCCTTAGGTGTAAGATTTGTGCCTTTCTCCGCAGGCTGCTTGTGCCAAGGATGGCATCCTCAGGCAATTTAGAAAATTGTATGTTTTCTTTACTAATCAATACATCCCTTGGGTCTTCCCTCTCTGTAATGGCACCAAGACAAAGCCCCCTTGGCAGTTCTGTGGTTACATCCTTTAGACTGTGAACGGCCAGGTCTATCCTTTCAGATAATAGCGCCTCCTCTATCTCTTTAACAAAAAGGCCCTTTCCCCCTATCTTTGCCAGGGGGGCATCTGTTATCTTATCCCCTTTGGTCTTAATGCGAATAATCTCTATCTTTGCATCTGGATATATCTTTTTTAGTTGCTCTTTTACCCAATAGGTCTGTTTTAAGGCAAGGGCACTTCCCCTTGTGCCTATACGGATTCTAAGGTTCTCCATTACAATGACCAGAGAGGAAAAATTTTTAGGCCCATCCAAGGCCTATCAGCCTGCTCAAGTAAATCCAGAGTGGGCCCCACAACTGCTCTTGCTTATAGTGCTGCCACTGGCACCCCCTACATTAAATCCACAGGCAGAGATAAGCCTCTTTAGATGAGTGCCCTTACACTTTGGGCAACTCACCTTTTCATTGCTACTAAATACTAATGTCTCAAAACGGTGCCCGCAATCTTCACACTCAAACTCATAGATAGGCATAGCCTACCTCCAAATACATTTGTAACCTTTTCTTTTAATCATTTTCTTTAATTAATGCAAGGTCGATCAAATACGCACACTTGATAAAAGTCGAAAAATTGGGTAAAGAGGAGATGAGTCAGATTGAAAGGGCAATAAAAATCCATCTGGCATTACTTAAAAAACATCTCCTCTACCAACTCACAAACTACATGGCCTATGGTGATGTGAACCTCTTGGATGCGGGGCGTATCCTTTGAGTTTACAACCAAGACCAAATCTGCTATCTCAGCCATCTTGCCACCTGTACCCCCACCCAAGGCCACTGTCTTTAGCCCCATCCTTTTGGCCTCCTCTAGGGCCAGATTCACATTGGGGGAATTGCCACTTGTGCTAATACCCCAGGCTAGATCGCCTGGTTTTCCCAGTGCCTGTATCTGTTTTAAAAATACCAAACTAAAGTCATAATCGTTGGCAATACTTGTCAAAATAGAGGTGTCTGTAGTAAGGGCCAAGGCGGGCAGTGGGTGTCTATCCCTCCTAAACCGATTCACAAACTCTGCTGCAATGTGCTGGGCATCGGCTGCACTCCCCCCATTTCCAAACAAGAGGATCTTTCCACCCCCCTTAAGTGTATCCAAGACCAATTGGACCAAAAGGATGATTTTTTCCACATTGGCCTTAATAAAGGCCTCTTTTAAGGCAATGCTCTCCTTAAATGCCTTCTTGATCCTATCTTCCATAAGGGCCTTATACCCATTTTTATAGCCAAAATTGCCTTCCATTCCAGGTTTTGTAGGGAATTTTTAACATCCACTCCATCCTTTTCCACCACTTTTCATTTTCTTTATACCACTTTATGGTCTTTTTTAGACCCTCTTTAAACTCCACCCTCGGCTCCCAACCAATATCCTCTTTTATCCTTTTATAGTCTGCCCTATGCCTCCTTACCTGACCTGGCCTATCCATAGAATGGACAATAAGGGAGGATGAGCCAGTAAACTCCTTTACAAATAGGGCAATGTCTTTTATCTTTATCTCCTCCCCTGTCCCTATATTGAAAATTTTTCCAATAACCCTCTCCCTTGGGGTATTCATTACCATATCAATTGCTGCACAACAGTCCTTTACAAATATCCAATCCCTGCTGTTTTCTCCATCTCCATGTATAATGAGTGGTTCTCCTTTAAGGGCATTTATGATAAATCTTGGGATGACCTTTTCTAAGTGCTGTTTGGGGCCATAATTATTAAATGGCCTCAATATCACTGCCGGGATATTATAGGTCAAAAAATATGAATAGACCAGCCTGTCTGCCGCACATTTGGCACTGGCATAGGGTGTAGTAGGGTTAAGGGGGTGGTCCTCATTCATGGGGATACTAAGTGCTGACCCATATACCTCAGAGGTAGAGATATGGACAAAAAGTTCTAAACTCTCTCTATATTTGACTACAGCACTGGCTACACTTTGAGTCCCAATTACATCTGTCTCAAAGAATTTTTGGTCATCAAAAAGCGATCTGGCCACATGGGACTCTGCTGCAAAGTGCACCACAATATCAGAATGGGCCACCAAATCAAAGACCAGTGCCCTATCCCTTATGTCACCATACCAAAATTCAAATCTATCACTTTCTTTTACCTTCTTTGGGATATTATCAAGGCAACCTGCATAGGTTAGGGCATCGACAATTAGGATGTGCCATTTGGGGTGATTATCAAAAATATACTCTACAAATTGACTTCCTATAAAACCTGCTCCCCCTGTGATTAATATAGTCTTTTCCTTCATGTCTTTATAATTTATAAGACTTTATAATCTCTTGGGTCAAAGGATGTCAACTATTTTAAAATTATTTTATAAGGTATTGGGCTTGACCTTTTCTAAAAGTTGAGTTGTTATAAATAAAAAGATGTGGGTCTATTTATTAAAACGCCTATTTTTTATGATCCCCCTCCTTTTGGGCATAACAATCATATCATTTGCAGTGATTCACCTTGCCCCTGGTTCACCGGCAGAGATGGCCACTTTATTAAATCCAAAGACATCCCCGGATTTACAACTAAAACTTAGGAAATTATATGGATTGGACAAACCGCTTTATATTCAATACTGGCTCTGGCTTAAGAGGCTTTCACACCTGGATTTTGGAATATCATTTTCCCCTGACAGAAGGCCTGTTTTAGAGAAGATAGCCGAGCGTATCCCTATTACCCTTACTATAAATGTGCTCTCTATGTTTCTCATCCTAATAGTAGCAATCCCCTTGGGGGTGGTCTCTGCTGTACACCACAAGTCACTTTTTGATAGAATAAGCACTATATTTGTATTTATTGGTTATGCAACACCAGGTTTTTGGCTGGCCCTACTCCTTATGATGCTATTTGGGATAAAATTGGGTTGGCTCCCACTCTCTGGTCTAAAATCCCTAGACCATGCCTCCTTAAGCCCCCTTCAAAAGATTCTAGACTATTCTAAGCACCTCATTTTGCCTGTATTTGTATCTGCCTTTGGTGGATTGGCTGGTCTATCACGTTATGTGAGGGCCAATATGCTTGAGGTAATTAAACAAGACTATATCCTTACCGCCAGGGCAAAGGGGCTCCCGGAGAGGGTAGTAATTTATCAACATGCCCTAAAAAATGCACTGCTTCCAGTAATTACCATATTAGGGCTCTCTGTCCCTGGGCTTATTGGGGGAAGCGTAATCTTTGAATCCATCTTTGCCATCCCTGGGATGGGACAGCTATTTTATGCTAGTGTAATGGCCAGGGATTATCCAGTAATTATGGGGTGTTTGGTGATTGGGGCCGTACTTACTCTCTTGGGAAACCTCATTGCCGATATAGGCTATGCCTTAGCAGACCCAAGGATAAGGGTAGGTTAGATGTGGAGGCTTTTTTTAAGCAGGTTCTTAGAAAATAGGCTGGCTTTGCTCTCAGCCATATTCCTCTTTTCCCTATTTATTATGTCCATTTTTGCCCCATGGCTCTCCCCCTATGACCCTTTTAAGATAGATGTAAATGCCATCCTCATGCCGCCCTCTCCCTCTCACCCCTTAGGCACTGATATGCTGGGGAGGGACGTACTCTCTAGGCTTATCTTTGGGGCAAGGATCTCACTAAAGGTAGGCTTTGTGGCAGTAGGGATTGCAACTATTATCGGCACTATTTTGGGAGCAATTGCAGGATATTATGGGGGGGCAGTAGATGCAATAATTATGAGGTTTGTGGATATTATGCTTTGTTTTCCAAGCTTTTTTCTTATTTTGGCAGTAATTGCCTTTTTGGAGCCAAGCATCTGGAATATTATGGTAGTGATTGGCCTCACCAGTTGGATGGGTGTAACAAGGCTTGTTAGGGCAGAATTTTTAAGCCTAAAGGAGAGGGACTTTGTCTTGGCTGCACGTGCCTTGGGGGCAAGTGATATGCGTATTATATTTAAACACATAATGCCAAATGCAATGGCCCCTGTTTTGGTCTCTGCAACACTTGGCATCCCTGGCGCAATCCTTACAGAGGCGGCACTAAGCTTTTTGGGCATTGGGGTCCAACTGCCTACACCAAGCTGGGGCAATATGCTTACGGCAGGGAAGGACAACCTTGAGATTGCCTGGTGGCTATCACTATTCCCTGGACTTGCGATCTTGCTTACTGTGCTTGCCTATAACCTTTTGGGTGAAGGCATCCAAGATGCATTAAACATAAGGATTGAATAAGTATGAGGGTTTATGAAGAAGATACTATTGCGGCTATTGCCACCCCTTTGGGACAAGGTGGGATTGGCATAGTCCGTGTAAGTGGCCCTTTGGCTGAGGCCATTGCCAATCGTATCTTTCATCCAAAGAGGAAAACAAACAAACTAATTTCCCACCGCATGTACTATGGTCATATCATAGACCCCAATACCAAGGAGGTCATCGATGAGGTAATGGCAGTCCTCATGCGGGCCCCCCATACCTATACATGCGAGGATATCTTTGAGATCCATTGTCATGGTGGCCCCCTTATCTTACAGCAGGTCTTAAAACTGGTAATAGAACAAGGGGCAAGGATGGCAGAACCTGGTGAGTTCACCAAGAGGGCATTCCTTAATGGCCGCATTGACCTAACACAAGCAGAGGCCGTCTTGGAGATGATTCAGGCAAGGACAAAAAGGGAACTGAGCATAGCTACAGAACAACTTAAGGGTTACTTGCAAAAGAGGGTAAACTCAATAAAAGATACCCTTTTAGAGCTGAAGGCAGATTTAGAGGTGGCCATTGACTTTCCAGAAGAGGACATAGAGATTGTCCCCCCAGAGGTTTGGGTATCTCGCTTAGAGAGGGAGGCAATATCAGAGATATCCTCCTTACTTAAGGCATACGATACTGGCCACATCTTTAGGGAGGGAGCAGCAATAGTAATAGTGGGAAAACCAAATGTGGGAAAGTCAAGCCTACTAAATTGCCTTTTGCGTGAGGAGAGGGCCATTGTAACGCCTATACCAGGCACTACGAGGGATACCATTGAGGAGATGATTAATATAAAGGGCATACCACTTAGGATTGTTGATACAGCAGGCCTTAGAAAGACTACTGATGAGGTAGAGACCATTGGGGTAAGATTTACTAAAAAGAAACTTTCTTTGGCAGACTTGGTCCTTTGGGTAATTGATTCAAGTCAGTTGCTCGATGAACAGGATATGGCCATTTATGATGAGATTAAGGAAAAACAAGTAATTTTGGTATTAAATAAAATTGATTTGCCCTGTAGAGTCAAATTGGACAAAGAGATATTTTCCAAATTTCCTAAAGTAAAGATCTCTGCCCTTTATAATAAGGGGATTGATACATTGCAAGATACCATATATAGAACATTGCTTGGTGAAAATATTGAGACTGTACCTAGATTTGTCCCTAGTCTAAGGCATAAAATCTCATTGGAAAGGGCATTTAATGCCATAAAGGAGATCGAGGCCCATCTTGAGGCAGGCACCTCTCCAGACCTGTTGGCCATAGATGTAGAGGCTGCCTTAAACTACCTTGGAGAGATTGTTGGTGAGACCACCCCTGAGGATGTACTGGATTATATATTTAGTAAATTTTGTATAGGGAAGTAGTATAGCAAGTGACAGAAATACCAAAAAAGAAACTTAAAAAACTCATTGATAGTTACTTCAAGGAAGTCTATAAGATTTATGTAGGTGGTGATTTTAGGGAGGAGAGTTTTTATTCTTGTCTCAAAAGGCTTATTGAGGAGTGTTCAAGGCTTATTTTAACCGAAAAGGAAGCTAGTGTCCTTGTTCAGCCTAAAAGGACAGAGGTGGGTATCCCTGATTTTCTTATTAAAGCAAATGGGGAGATTATAGGCTATATTGAGGCAAAGGTACCAGATGAAAATCTAAAGGATGTTGAAGATTCTGAGCAACTAAAGAGATATAGAAATTCACTGCCAAACCTTATTCTAACAAATTTTTTAGAATTTAGGCTGTATAGACATGCTAATTTAATTCAGGAAGTTGAGATTGGTCGTAAATTTATCTTGCAGAGTTTAAGGCAGCCTCCTGTCCCTGAAAAGCTAGATTTATTCCTTGAACTCATAGATAAATTCTTCTCATTTTCTATGCCTGAAATAAGGGACTCTTCTAATCTTTCTATTGAGCTTGCAAAAAGGACAAGATTCCTTGAGTTTATTTTAAAAGAAGAGCTATCAGAAGAAAATCAGGAAGTAGTAAGGTTTTATGAAGCATTTAGGCAAGAGCTTATAGAGGGCCTAACAAAAGAAAGGTTTGCTGACCTATATGCGCAGACAATTACTTATGGGCTCTTTGCAGCAAGGATGAGAATTAAAAATGGCTTTAGGAAGGAATTGGCCTGGAAATTCATCCCTGAAAGCCTGCCTTTGCTTAGGGAAATCTTTTATTCCTTTACTGGACCAAATCTACCAGAATCATTATCTTGGGTTGTAGATGAGATAGCACAGGTTTTAGAGAAGGCAGATATTTCATCAATTCTTTCTGAATTTAAGACCACCAAGTGGGATGAAGACCCAGTAATTCATTTTTATGAGACATTTCTTGCTACTTATAATCCCAAAGAAAGAGAAAGATTAGGTGTTTATTATACACCCTTGCCAGTGGTCTCTTATATTGTAAGGTCTATACATAGGCTTTTAAAAGATAAGTTTAAAAAACCTGAAGGATTAGCCACAAGGGATGTAACCCTCCTTGACCCAGCAGCAGGTACACTTACATTTGTTGTCCAGGCTATTAAACAGGTTAAAAATGAATTAGAAGAAAGAAATAAGATAGGACTTATAAGGTCTTACATAGAAGAACACATCTTACCCAATTTTTATGCCTTTGAGATACTTATGGCGCCATATACGGTTGGCCACTTCAAGGCCTCCATGGTCTTAGAAGAGATGGGCTATAAGCTTAAAAAAGATGAAAGATTCCAATTTTATCTCACAAATACCTTAGAAATGAAAGAGCCTGGAGGACAGCAGAGGATTCTTATTAACCTCACTGAAGAAGGTAAAGAGGCAAAGAAAGTAAAAGAAAAAGTACCAATCTTGGTAATCCTTGGAAATCCTCCATATTCAGTAAGCTCAGAAAATAAATCACAATTCATTGAAGATTTAATGGAAGATTACAAAGAAGATGTAAGGGATGAAAAGAATATTCAGCCCCTTTCTGATGATTATATAAAGTTTATCCGCTTTGACCACTGGAAGATAGAGCAGGCAGGAAAAGGAATTATTGGTTTAATTAGTAACAATTCTTATCTTTCTGGCATTATCCATCGGGGTATGAGAAAGAAACTCCTTGAGACATTTGATGAGATTTATATTCTAAATTTGCACGGTTCATCAAGGATTGGGGAGAAAACACCCGATGGTAGTAAGGATGAGAATGTCTTTGATATCCAGCAAGGAGTTGCTATTGCCTTATATGTAAAACTTGAAAAACCAGCAAAAGAAAAGAAAGTCTATTATGCTGA
>Ga0190306_1000471_pt1 | contig 13585 bp, 15 predicted proteins | sample 48700734_MG_FD_161657 | JGI IMG/M metagenome (GOLD analysis project Ga0190306, IMG submission 161657) | Hydrothermal vent sediment bacterial communities from Southern Trench, Guaymas Basin, Mexico - 4870-07-3-4_MG | ecosystem: Environmental > Aquatic > Marine > Hydrothermal vents > Sediment ... | reverse complement strand
GTTCGGAATTATTGTTGTTATAGTATTGTTCTGGACGGAATTATTTGCTCCATAATTAATCCAGTTTCCTGTTTGATTTTTCAAAAACAATTCACAGATATAATTTTGTTCTGTTCCAGAGACTGTGAAGTTAAATTCTGTTGTGTTTTTGTTTGTATAAGAATTATTTTCAGGGAAAGTCAGATTTATTGAAAAAGTAATTGTATTTTCTGTATTATTATCTCCCTCTGTTCTTCTATCAGTATTTCCTCCTCTACCGGAACCTATATCATTATTTGAGCCATAATGATTGTAAAAACTGGCATTCCAGACAATTGTTATGCTCTCAAACTTTGGGAGTGTGTTTAAAGGCATTTCCCTGTTTCCTGCTTTATCTACACCCAATGCGTAAAAGAAATAAATTCCTCGATCATATTCTGATTCAAAATTCACAGATAATTCTGTGTAATTTTCATAATTTTTATATTTCAGTATTTCTAATTTATTTATATCTTCAAATCCAAATTTAGGATAATATCTATAATTTGACAAATTAAATCCAAGATACCATAATTCTATATGTTCCATTTCACCAATTGAATCATTATAAGTAAAATTAAGCTGGAATGTTTTTGATTTTGAGAAAAAAGGAGTATCAACTACTGCTTCAGGAACAAAAGTATCTATTTTTATTGCTTTGTTTTTTGTTTCCTCTAAATTCCCTGCCGTGTCATTGCTTCTGAATCTTATATAACTTATTCCATTGGTTGAGATTTGAACTGGTGTTCCATTATAGATTAAATATGGTGCGCAGGAATTATTCGCGTCCGTGCAGTATAGAGTTGTATTGCAACCAGCACCTGAATCATCATCGCAGGACAAAATTATGTTAATATAATCAGAATTTGTCCATTCTCCGAAAGTGTAATTTGTTCCGTCTTCTTTTATTCCCGTTGCCGTTGTAATTGGGGGTGTTGTGTCGGGCGGAATCCATGTTCCAGCCTGCAAAATATTTCCTTCGCTGATTTCTAAATCCTTAAAAAATGCTCCAGTGTAATAAGGTGAAACAAGAAAAATCAATAAAAATGCGCAAATAAAATAAATACACAAACTTTTCTTAATATTATGGCTGTAATTGGAAAACATCCTTTTTATTTTTGATATAATTTCTTCTTTTTCTATTTTACTTACTTCATATTTTGCTTTTGTTTCTGCTCTGATTTTTTTGATTTCAGAGTAAATTATCAAAATTCCCGGAATTAAGATAAAAATCAAGAAACCCAAAGGAGTTCTAACAAAATAACCAAGATAACCCAAAAAAGGGATTACAAAGATAACTTTTCCAACAATATGCTCTGCCTTGATAATTTTCGCATCTGGGTCTTCATTTGCATCCCCTTTTGTTCTGAAAGAATTGTTTACAATTTCTACAACCCTGTGCGTTGTAAAAGTTTTTCCTTCCCTGAAAGTTATAATATCTCCTTCTTTTATTTCTTCCGGATTTGTTTTAGAAATCAAAACAATATCTCCCGCGTTTATTGCCGGAGACATTGAACCTGAAAGAACTGTTTTAAACTGCAATTCTCCCAAATAAACCTGATATCCAAAATAGAACAAAGGAATTATTAATAAAATTAATATTGCCGCAAAAATTTTATTCTTCTCCATGTTATTATTTAAAAATAAAAAAGAAAAGATTTTTCAGATTACTGGCTTGAATCCTGGTTTAAAATAAATTTCATTGTCAAGTTGAAAGTGTCTCCCTGAAAATCATTGCCCGCGTCTTCATCAAATTTAACTGACATTTGAAATACAGAATCTGGATTATTAATTACTGGTGGAAGATTGTCAATTTCCTGCTCTTTTAAATCATAAAAAGTTTGTTTTCCATCACCATCGGTATCCTTTATTTTCCAGTCAGGATTTGTTTCAGAAACTGAACCTGCACAATGTGTGCCATTATAACCTGCATGCCTCTTACCTGTCAAACAATCAATACATCCGAAATTTCCCTTAAAAACACATCTGGTAATTATCATCTCTTTTGCCATCTCATCAGGAGTGTCATCTGTGTCACAATCTGTATCTGATTCAAGATAATCAGGATCTGAAGGGTCGCAGGTATCTTCTACAGAATAATCGCAAGTAATTTCTGTGTGGTCTGCATCTATACTTTCCAAAGTCCTCATTAAATCAATAAATTCTGCATAAAAATTTTCTTCATCTCCCGGTTTCATATCTGTTGCTGTCCATGTTCCCGTAACTCCATGGCTCCACACTCCATCATCTTTGATTTTCATATCCAAAAGTCCAGAACTAAAAGAATTATCCTCGCTTGTTTCAACATCCATGAAAAAAGCCCCTGTGTAAGAGCCGGCAAGCATAATTGAAACTAAACTAATTACCAAAATTGAACCCAGAATGGTTTTGTTTATCATAATTTATTATTCTATTTCAAAGTTTATATCTCCTGTCAGCACAGTTGCCCAATTTCCCTGATGGAAACTTTCTTCTGTTAAAGACATCTTAAGATTGTAAGTTCCAGGATCAAGAAACAACCCACCGCATGTAAATCTTTCAATTTCCCCATTAACTTTATCATCAGGACAAAATGCTAAAGCAGGGTAAGAAGAATCAGGATAGTATAAATTAGCATTATTTATTGTATTACATACACCTCCGCCGCACCATAAAACATGATAACTATTCTCAGTAGCTATATTTATATCACTCACAACAATATCTCCATTTTCGTCTGCAGTGAAGTAATCAAAAATAAGATAACCGGCTATGCATTCAGAACCATCTCCTCTATAAGGTGATTTTGCTTCATATTGAGCATCATTTCTATTTCTTTGGGCTGCAGTTCCGGAGCAATTAATACAGGTCCATCTCCCCTTATAACCAATGTATTCATTTGCTTGGTCATTTCCATTAATAGGATCCATACAGGTTGGAACTCCGGATAATTTTACCTGATAAGTTGCATAAGGTTTAAGTCCTGTCGCGTGCATAGTACCTCTTAATTTTCCATCTGCTGGTGTTGTGTAAGTAAATGAAACTTTATTATTTGCTGCATTTGTATAATCGTGCTGATAGCCATATTGACTACCTATATCTTCGCCCAATTGGTTGAGATAAATTGTTTTAGTCTCTGTATCAGTTTCTCCATCAGGTTCTGATGTTTCTCCTCTTGTGTATCTAATTAAACCTGGCCAGTTATCAAATAACCAATTGGTATTGTCTGGTGACCATCCTATCACACCATAATTACCTTCATTATATTCATTGCAAGGAACTAACCAAATCTTTGCGCCATAAGGATAATTTGCGTCCTGAGAATCTGGCAAATCCATTCCCAAATCTTTTGAGTCAGATAAAATTAATTTTCCATCTAAATCAGGGTAATCTTTATCAATCAAAGTACCCGGATGGTTTCCTGGCCACCCATCAGCATAATAAATTAAACAATATTCTGTAGCGGGATTAAGTCCAACCCCAAGGAAATCATAAGTAAAATTAGGAGCAGTTGATTTATATTTTAAAACACCCATTGTTCCGTCCGCAGTTGGAACCCATGTGTTTGAACTATATTTATTGTCTATAAAAGAAATCTGATTTACTGGTTCAGGCGCATTTATCTGTTGGGCTAAAATCTCTATATCAAAAGTCATAATATCACTCTGCGCCCAGTTTTCTGTTTCTTCAATGAAATGATATTTTTGTGTTACTGTAACTGTTTCTCCCGGATATAAAATTCCGTCAGAAACTAAAGTTTGACCTTCATCTTTCGCTAAAGTTTCTACTAAATTAACATAATAATTTTTAATCTGGCTTATGGTTATGCCTGCTTCCTGCGCAATGGCAAGATTTCCATTCACATACATTTCATAGACAATTGCTGAATCAATATCATTTTTTGGGTTTCCTCCATTGTAAACATCATACCAGTTTTGTTCTGAAGTCATAATAATTCCATTTTCAGAAGTTACAACATTTTTAATAATTTCCCATACTCTGACAGGGGTCTGTCCAGTGTTTTTTACCACAAAGTTTATTTCTTTTGTATCTCCAGGTACAATATCAAAACTGAATGTTTCTGTCCACGGATTCTGGTCATCAACAGAAATATCTATTGTCCCTGCACTAAAAATATTATCTGTGGATGTTTCCGTATCTGAGAAAAATGCTCCCGTGTAAGAACCGGCAAGGATAATTGAAACTAAACTAATTACCAAAATTGAACCCAGAATGGTTTTGTTTCCTTTCATTTTCCAACACCCAGATAAAAAAGCAATTCTCCCTCTTTCAGGGTTCCGGACAAGGGGTCAACTTCCAGTTCCAAATCCTCAAGAGTTAAAACACCGATCAAAACCCTGTCTATGAAATCTGAAATTAAAATCACCTGCCTTGTTTCCTTTCCCTGCAATTCAATAAAAGCCTCCGCCTTTTTAAGATTTAAATAACCTGCTCCCGATTTAACCTTTGCCTCTCCAATTTCTTTTAATTCCAATTCCCTTGCCATGGAAACGGGAATAATTGTTCTCGTTGCCCCAGTATCAACAATTCCCTCAGTTTCCTTAAATTTTGTTCTCTCAATATTCCCAATTTTTACCCTGACTTTTATGTGTCCCATATTAAGTTTTAAATCCCCAAACTTCTAATTTGGGGGTGTCGGCCTTTTTTAAGGCTCTTTTTAACCAATTTAACCCAGAGGGTTTTTGGCTCAGGCCTTTTTTAAGGCTCGTGTAAGTTTAAAAAAAGGTGAAAAAGAAAAAAAGGTTTTTCTGCCTTTGGCAGAAAATTTTTTCCATCTTTGATGGAAAAAGAATTTTTTCGGATTTTATGATACCTCTGTGTCGTCGTAGTTGATTAAAACAGGGTCGTTCTCAAACAAGTAGGTTGTTGGATTCCATGCAGTCATTTTGTGTTCTGTTTTGTCATAGTCGGCACAAGGAACTAACCAAATTTTTGCACCTGCTGGGTAATTGTAATCTGCAGGGTCTGGTAAGTCCATATTTAACTCTTTGTTATCGCTGAAACTCAATGTTGTTCCACTTCCTGTTGATGCATTTCCTATCAATGCACCTGGACAATTTCCTGGCCATCCATCTGCACTGCAGTCAGCATAGTAAATCAAACAGTATTCTGTATTTGGTTGAAGTCCCTGACCATTGAAGGTGTAGTCAAAAGTTGGTCCTGCAAAGTTGTATTCCAAAGTTCCGTTCATACTATCGTTGTAATAAGGTTCCCAAGTGTCAGGATTTTTATTCTCCATTTTAAGGATTCCTGTGTTTGTTCCTGTTCCTGTAGGTCCCGGTGCTTCTAACTGATATGCTGCGAAATTCTCTGTGAATGTAACCATATCTCCCTGGTATTCATTTCCTGCTTCCTCATTAAAATGGAAACTCTGGAAAATCCATACCATTGTATCCGGTGATAAGTTCTTTGCTAATTGTATCCATTTTCCTTCCAAACTTGCCAATGTCTCTTTGTCTTTCTCTGCAAAGGAATAGATTACTGTGCAGTTATCAGTTCCATTATCATATACTCCATTTCCATCATCTACACAAACCGTTAAGTCATAGTAGATTTGTGTTTCCAAGTTATCTACTGGATTTTGTTCATTTGAACAATCATCATTTACTTCATCCCATACCCCATTTTCTTCTTTGCACTCAGGTTCTGAATCATTTCCCTGACTTCCTACAACATCTGTAATTTGCATCCAAACATTTGAAGGATTGTCAGTTACAGTCAAGTTCTTTGTGATAATTATATTATAACCTGGCTTCATATCATGAATTGTTACTACCTGACTATCTAATGGATTTTTTCCATTGACTGTTAAATCAATCATTCCTGCCCTTACAAAGTTTCCTGTTGAGGTTTCTGTATCTGAGAAAAAAGCTCCTGTCATTCCGCCGCCAATTGCTATTGCTGTCAATCCGATTACTAACAAACTAACTAAGATTTTTGTATTCATTTTTTCACCTTAAACTAATTTGGATAAAAAACTATTTATAGATTTCTTTATTTGTAATTGTTTCGTAATGTATAGTAATGTTTTAAGTTTGTTGTTGATTTTTGGTTCAAGCAGAATTTTTCTTCTTTTACTCATTTTCCGTTTTCCAAACCAGTAAAGAACACCATAGCAAGACCACGGGGTATTCAATGGATAAATTTATTAATCTTTCAAATATGCTTTGTGGTATACCTGCAATTCTTTCTTGATCCTTCTCATATCTGTTTTTATTTTATACAGGAAATGCAGTAGAAGCAGTAAGAATACCGCCACAATTATTAAAATCAAAATTGTTGGCTTTTTTAAATTTTGCAGGTTTGATACATCATTTAAAAATCTGCCTGTGATTGGCAGCTGGTTTAAACTAAAAGATATAACCTTCTGGATATCAGAATTTTCAACACCAACCACAATTTTGTAGTTCCCCGGATCAAGGACCTCGTAATTAAGTGTAAAGTTTTGGTTATCTCCCGGTTTTAAGAAAACTTTCTCACTTTTTAGGGTGTCTATTTTTTCATCATTCAAATAAACATCTGCAACAACTTTGACTGAATAAGAATAATTATTGGTATTTTTGTAATTTGATTTTATTTCCATTTCTCTTCCAAGTTTTGGTTTTGAATAAGTTAAAGAAAATTCTCCTTTTCTTTCAAGTGTTCCTTCGGGCAGTAATTCATATTCAAATTTATCCATAATATCCTTTCTCCCTGAAGAAACGGTAATTAGAATGGTGTAATTACCCGGATTTATTCCACCGTTGTTTAAAAAAACATTAAAAGTTTTTCTTTTCATTCCGGGCACTTCCCCGAGTTCTTCTTCAAACAATTTTATTGTTTTATGGTCTTTTTCAACTTCTACTTTTAAACTTGGGTTCAGGGTCATTGTCCCGGGATTCCAGAATGTTAAAACAATCGGGATATAACTGTTTGCCTCACTTTCTAATATTTTTATATCATCAAGGTGACCGCACATTCCTCTCTTATTGTAGCATGGCAGATAATCTTTGTCATTGTCCGTGTGAATGCAGAAATCTCTTCCCCCTTCAAGTTTGTTTAAATTTCCATTGTAGCATAGTTTGGAGTGAAGACCGCATTTTACATTTGTCAAATTATATTTTTTTGCAACCTCTCTCCTGGATTCGCAGTAAATATCTGCATTTGTTTTTTCCAGAGTTATGTAAAAAGCTTCAACTTCATAAAGGATGTTCTGGATTACATTGTGATGTGTTTGAAGAACTTCTTTCATGTTGTTAAGATCCATTAACAGATAATAGAGGTCTTCATCAGAAGCAAAGTATTTGTCTAATTCCCTTCCAATTTTCATTGCCTCGCTGGAGGTGTTTGTTTTTCCAAGCAAGTACTGTACAGCATCTATCATTAGATTTACAACAGATGAAATAGTGCAACCAACCTTGTCTGTTGACCATTTATCCTGATTTTCCAGTATATATTGCTCTAATTCCATTAATCTGGTTGAGCCATCTACATAAGTGATGTTTAAATATGCTACCCCGTCTATATTCACAACTTGCTCCATTACAACTTCGTCATTTGCGAATGTTGTGTTGATGTTTGCTGTCCCGTTTATCTCAATTTGCTGGTTTATATTTGTAGCAAAAGCCGGGCTAATAAACAAAGCAAAGAGAATAGACATAAATAAAAGTCCTATTTTGTTTTTCAATCCAATTTGAACTACTTTCATATAGTAATTTAACAAAAAATCTTTAAAAGAGCAATCTTTCATTTTATTACCCCAAACAAACCAAAGAAATTAATATTTTTAAAAAAATTGTAAACAAACTGAAAAATTCCGGTTCCTTTTTCTGTTTTTTCAGATTCATCATCAACAGAAGAGATAATTTCATAATCACTCTCCCCGCTTGTTTTCAGTTCGCCGGAGCCTGTTGCATTTACCGAAACATTTAAAGTATTGTTTACAAAATCTGAATTAATGCTCAGACTTTCATTTGTGCTTATTTCAAAAGTCTCATTATTAAAAGTTTGGACTACTGAGCAGTTTCCAACACAACTAACACTTGAATGCATCGTCGTCTCAGCCATAGCCAGACCTAAACAAAAAATTATAGTTATTATACCAAACAAGATTTTAAGTTTCATTTTTGGTTTTTAAGTTTTAAAAAGAAAAAAAGAAAAAAAAGATTTTTCTACTTTTGGCAGTTTTTAAGATATTACTTTCCTATCATCCATATTGGTATTTTGTTCATGCCATCTTTGAAATTGACTTCAACATGTACACTTCCACCACCAGGCAATGTATATCTTGCATTTTCTAAGTAATCATCACCGCCTAAGTCTTCTATAAATGTTCCTGAACCTGTAGCTTCTGCTTCATTATACTCCCATCTATTTAATGAAACAGTTCCACGTTTGTCTCCCCAATTAGCTCCAGAATTGAATCTTGATGCACCGTATCTGATTTTTCCTGTACCCTTTCCTGTCATATAATAATCAAAGTGATTATTAGCATTTTTCTTTGTGGTTTCATATATTGCTGAACCTATTCCATAGTCTCCTGCCGCTTCTAAATGAGTTCCATAGCTAGCCCAAGCAAAATTACCATTAGGATAAGTTCCACCGCCGTTATTTGCAATTTTGTAGTTTGATCTATAGTTTGTGTTAAAAGTTCCTATACCATTTTTGTTGTAGGTATTAACCATATTTATTATTTTTGCTTTACCATATTTGGCATCTCCTGCAACTTTAGGGCATTTATAATCTACTATCTCTCGTACAAATCCTTTACCTGTCCATGTTGCTTTTGTACTCAGTTTTGTTACTTCATGAGCATAGTAAGGATCAACTACTGTATTGTCCATACCCCATTGCGCTGTTCCTGTTTTTAACTTTCCATTACTATTTCCAGTAAAGTCTTTAGAAGAAAAGTCTATATCCCAAGAAATTGCCATTGCTGGTGCTATCATTACTACTGCCATCACTACTGCCATCAAACCAATTATTTTATTTTTCATTTGTTTTCACCCTAAGTTAATTAATAAAAAAAATTATTTATGGATTTCTTGATTTGTAATTGTTTAGTAATGATTTTGTAATGTGTTTGTAATGTTTTAAGTTTAAGAGATTGATTTTTGGTTTTGGCTCGGCTTAGCTTCCCAATTAAGTTTATAAATACTTTAAAGTATTTACAGATGTGTATATATATGGAAGAAAAAGTCAAGTTTGAGGATTTTCCAAAATTCAGGGAACCTGAACTGGAAAAATTATGGAGAGAAGTTGCTAAAAGGGATATATTCAGATATTTAAAAGATTGGAAAGACTAATTTTCACTAAATTAATTCTTTAGGATGTTTTATTTTAATATTATATTGTTCTTCTATTTTCTTATTGTGTAATAATTCATTATCCAATGTTACTAAAGTCGCCTTATCTTCAATAGCACTTGCAAGAATTAACGCATCAGTTTCTTTTACCCTTTCGTCAATTTTTGTTAACTCATGAGGTAATATCAGATTCTTAGGAGTATAGAAAGATATTCTTCTGTATTTTATAAACTCAGACATCCACCTAAAAAACAATTCTTTTTCTATTTCCTCTTTAATAGTTATATGGGTCTTAATCAATAGTTCTCCCATCATAGGCAAAGAAAAACAACCTCTATATTTATACCCAATTAATTTAAGATATTCTTTACAATAAAGTCCCAATTTTGTTTCTTTTGTAGAGCCTATAATTACACAAGTGTCAATATAATGTTTTGGTTTTAATGATTCTCTTTTGATTAATTTTCTTTTTGTCTTTGATTTCATAAAGATACTGCACAGAAGACCCTTAAAAATGGACTGCCTAACAGAGGAAGAGTTTTTTAGGTATTTGGATAAAATAAAACTCTGTGTTTGCAAACTATATTTGATTTGTCTCTCTGTGGTCGAAAAACCGACTAAATTCTTGTAAAAATGGTCGGAAATTCGACTAAAAGTATATAAAAACTAATAATATAATGGTGAATGTAAACGAGATGAAAAAGATAGCGATAAGATTGGGAGAGAATGTAAAAAGTTTTACTCCAAGATTTGTTTTTCAGGAGATTAAGAAAAGGTTAAAAAAGGAGCCGAGGATAAAATTAATAAGAGGGTTTAGAGGCTCTGGAAAAACAACTTTGCTTTTGCAAATCTTCAATGAGTACAGGAATGAAGCTTTTTATCTTTCAGCCGATAATCCTCTAATAGCAAAAGAAAATCTATATTCTGTGATGAAAGATATTATTTCTTCGGGAAGTAGAATTTTGCTTATAGATGAAATCCATAAATATCCTGAATGGAGGAGAGATGTAAAAGCTGTCTATGATGAGTATCCTGAGGTTGCTATTATTTGCTCTGGAAGCGCCCCTCTTGCCTTTATACCAGAAAGAAGGGAAGAAGTTATAGAAGTTGAACCAATGAGTTTTGATGAATTTCTAAAACTAAAGTATGGAATAACCATAAGAACAGCGAAGGAGTGGAGAAGCGAGGAAAAAAGCATGGAACTTATTGCTAAATACTCACCAAAAATAGAGGCATATTTCAGAGAATATATAGAAACAGGAGGTTTTCCAATTTCAATTAGTTATGATGAAACAAGCGCGAAAAAAGCAATATTTTATTCTATAAAGAAATCTGTTTACGAGGATTCAATCTCACTGCTTAAAATGTCGCAAGAAAAGGTTTTTGCAATGAACAAGATTCTTGTGTTTCTATCTTCTTCCGATCCAGGAGAGTTAAGCATAAACAATATCTGCTCATTCACAGAGATATCTAAATCTTCTGTTTATGAAATTCTTGATGCTCTTGAAAAAATGAGAATAATAAGAATACTTCAACCTTATGCTAAGGGAGGAAAGCTTGTTAGGAGCTCTCCAAAGATGCTGTTTTATCATCCTAACTTAAGAGTTAGTATATGTAGTGAAATTGGAATAGAACCTTCTGTAGGCTCCGTAAGGGAAGAACTTGCAGTTTTTCTCTTTTCCTTAAAGGGAGCAAAGGTTTTTACCATAAAAGAAAGGAAAAAGTCCCCAGATTACTATATTTCAAAGCCTATAGACATTTTTGTTGAAATAGGAGGGAAAGGAAAGAGTAAAGAGCAGTTAAAAGGATTTAGAAAATCTCTTGTATTGAAGCCGGATCAGCTCATTGCTTTATCTCTTTGTGGTCGAAAAACCGACTAAATTCTTGTAAAAATGGTCGGAAATTCGACTAAACTTTCTATAATTAACTTCAAAACCTTTATTTATCACAATTGCAAAATTTCGCTTAATGGGTATATTTTTTAATTTGAGTAATTGGCAAACTTAGGTTATAAGAGAGGGTGTTATTCACATATTTAAAGTTTTTCTATAAAGTTACTATATGAGAGTAGTCCAAATAAGATTGCCAAAGAAAATTATTGAGAAAATTGATGAAATAATTGAAAAAGAATTTTATTCTTCAAGGTCAGAGTTTATCAGGGTAAAACTCAGGGAAATTCTGGAAAAAGATTATTGATTAATTTTTTTATTGGTTTGGGAATTTCTTATATTTATTTGTTTTCTGTAATTTATGAAAATCTCTATTAAAAAAACGGGTTACAATCATTATTGTGATGGAAAATTTGATGAGTATTTGGAAAAATTTTTAAGATCTTTTGGTTTTGGAGAAGATGAATACGAGATTAAAGTTCCACGTAATTTAACTCTTTATGGTGATCCTGTGGATGAAAATACTTGTATTTTGATTTTTGATGAAAGGGAAAGAGAAGGAAAAAATATTGATGGTCTGTTAGAAGAGATTTCAAAGTATAAAAAAATATTTCAATGGGAGATAAAGGAGATGGATGAGGCGTAGTAAAAGGTATCAATTAAGACTTAGTCAATTTGTTTAAAATTTTCTTCATTTCCAAACTGTCCTGCTCCAGGATTGGACTCTCGCAGATAATTCTTATATCTCTCTTCTTTGTTCCAAATCCTCTGTTAACCAATTCTTTTGCCAATTCCTTGAAGTCCGGTTGATTAAAGGAAATCGGAATGTGTTTTTTTTCTCCCTTTTCTGTGAATTCAATTCCAGAAAAGTGGGTGTGCAATTCTTTAAATTTTCTGACTTTGTCAAGAATTTCAGAATAATCAATTTTTCCTCCCTGCCTTGCAAAAATGTGGGCGAAGTCAATTATCGGAGCGCATCCTTTTACTTCTTTGCAAATTTTCAGAATTTCGTCAAGAGTTCCAAATTGCGATTTTTTTCCGGTTGTTTCAAGACCGAGAACAACATCAAACCTGTTTTTATCTATTTCTTTTCTCAATTCTATGCAACTTTTTTTTACAAGTTCATAATCTTGTTCAACGGATAGTTTTCCATAAAAACCCGGATGAAAAACTATGTATTTTGCCCCCAAATAATGCCCAATTTCGCATGAATCAAGAATCCTTTTTTCACTCGCCCTGACTTTTTCCGGATTGCACAAGTTTATAAAATAAGAGGCGTGTATGGATAATTTAACTCCCAAATCCCTTGCAACCCTGCCAATTTCAACCGCCTCTTCTTTTTTCAGATAAATGCCCCTGACAAATTCAAGTTCCATCGCACTCAATCCCAATTTTTTTACATCTTTAATTCCCTGAAGCGTATCTCCCCTTGTAATTGTTGGTATCCCGGCCGGACCTAAATAAATCATCTTGATCAAGAAAAAACACTCATATTTAGAAACTTTTTTGTATTTCTCATAAATGAATATTTTAAATCTTTAAAGAGAATTATGAGGGAATATAGGGCAGTGGAGGATTTCGAAAATGGAGATAAAGATACTCCTTTGAGGATTAGGTGCGGGGTTATTCATTCTCAAGACACAAAAAACCCAATTTATTTGAAACCTTATTCTGGGTCTACAGAAGCAATAGTTCAGAATTTAGATAAGTTAAAAAGATTAAAATACCGGAAAGAAATTATTGCTTATGGAATTAAAAACCCGGAAACATCCGAAGAAGAGGAGGCAACAATCAAAGAAAAGGGGGAAGAAGTGAAAGTCGTATTTCATATAGATTTTTATAAAATCTTATCATAATTGCCTAATATTTAACAAATTGTCTTATGGCAAAAAACAGATATGCGAGATTCTGGTTAAAAAAAGAAGATGAAAACCTCTTTGAGAGTTGTTTTTCAGATGAAGATGAGATTCCCTATACTGATTTAAGAAATTATTCTGATCATATCATATATTAGAGATTCATCAATAAATAAATCTGATAAGAAGGATTATCGTCTGTTATTATACGAAATGATCAAAAAATAATTACCTCTTGCTTCTCTGTTTGTGCCTTCTTGGACCTTTTTTGCTTCTTGAAGGTTTGTGCGGTTCGGTTCTTCTCACATCGGGAATCAACAAATTTCTGTCATAATCTAGAAATTTTCTTTTCAGTTCTTCTCCCTCCAAAGAAACCAATCCCTTTGCAATTCCCTGAGCAATTGCCTCCGCTTGACCCATTATGCCTCCTCCTCTCACATTTGCACTTATCTTAAAGTTTTCATTTCCCGCAATTAAAAGAGGTTCGAGAATTTTTAATTGCGCAATCTTTGGAAAATTTTCAATAGGGGTGTGGTTT
>Ga0190306_1000470_pt1 | contig 13600 bp, 15 predicted proteins | sample 48700734_MG_FD_161657 | JGI IMG/M metagenome (GOLD analysis project Ga0190306, IMG submission 161657) | Hydrothermal vent sediment bacterial communities from Southern Trench, Guaymas Basin, Mexico - 4870-07-3-4_MG | ecosystem: Environmental > Aquatic > Marine > Hydrothermal vents > Sediment ... | reverse complement strand
GATATTAATTGTGATTTGGAAATTGGAATTTGGAATTTAAATAAATTAGTTTTGCGCTTTGAGTTGTAGTTTTGCCATATCATCCGATATGGCATCCTGTCGGATGACGGAGTGAGATTTAAAATTTTAAGATTATTGGCGGGGTCTGCCTTTGTCACTCTTTGCTTCTAGTTGGGAGTACCTTTACCCCGCACCATTAGGAAGCCATTCAACACTGCTTTTGTAACAAAGAGTAGTGCTGGGTTAAGCCGTGGGTACGGGGTTTATTTAAAAATCTCCTTTTTTAATTTTTTTGCTTGTTCAATAAAAAAGTTCTGCCATTCTTGGTGATTGATTTTTTTAAGCATTCGAGGGAAATCAGTCATTTTAGAAGCTTCCATTAATCTTGCCCCTAATTCAACTGGTGAAATATCCCAATCAAATTTTGCTTTGGCTTGCATAAGAAGGTCATAAAAATCAAAATTTTTTTCTTTAATGATAAAATAAACATCAATAAAATCTCTCGCTCGAGGTCTTAAAACAATGGTATGAACTTTATCTACTCCAATATCATAAATACTCTCTATTTCTAGATTTTTGAATCTTACCCCTTTTTCAATTCTTGGAAAGGGATAATAATTAAAATCTACTTTCAAAACCTCTTTATCTTGAAAATTCAAAAAAAAGCTATAAAGACCAAAAACTCTTTTAGTTTCAATTTTGGTTAATTTAAGAATTTTTGATTTGTTTTCAAAAAATCTAATAATGGGAATTGGGTTAACTTCTTGTTTTTCAGTAAAAAAATCTAAATCTTCTGAAATACGATGCTTTAAATAAAATTCGGCTAAAGCAGTGCCTCCAGCCAAATAAAATCTATCAGTGAAATATTTCTCATCAGAAATTAATTCCAAAACTTCTCTTTGATGAAGGGTTAAGATGCTTTTTTCTTTGGCCATAAAAGAAATTCTAAAAACTCTCGATAAGAAGGATCGAGATTATCTTTTATTTTCTTCCAGTACTTCCTGACTAATTTTTCACTTATTTTTTCGCCGGGTTGGCCATAATTAATCATCTGTTCCAGACGCCAAATTTTATATCCTTCAGGATCTTCCCTTTTAAATTTTTCCTCATCAACTGACCAGTTATACATAGTTATATTATGTTAGACAATGCATTTTATTTTTATTTTACCAAAATTAAAAGTTTTAGCAAATATCTAAATTATTGAATTCTTCTTATTACTCGCCAAAGATAGCGACTTAAAACATTTTTTTCCTGCCAAGTTAAAGGAAAAGCATTTAGAGAAAACAAAGTCAATTTTTTCTCAGCTTCTTTTAAAGGAGATTTTATTGAAAAACCAAATTCTTTTTCTAAATCTTCTTGAGAAATAACTCGAAAAGAAAAATTAATTTTATTTTGTCTTTTTTCTTTAAAGGTCCTTTTTAGCAATAAAGGTAAATCAGTCCAAAAAAAGCCATCACCATAAATAAAAACTTTAATCGTTTTCTTTTCTTCTGAGGAATAGCCAATTTTTCTGAAAAGATAAAGAAAAATATCCAGAAAATTCTCTGCTGCTAAATTGTTAATTTCTTTAAAAACTTTTTGCCAATTAGTTGACAACCTGCCAGCCGAAAATAAATCAATAAATTTCAAACCTTCTTCTTTTCTAAAAGAAAGTTTATCTTCAGCTAGTTCTAAAAAGAGATTTAAAAAACCTTCCTCTAAAGAAAAAAATTGAGAAGCGCCAAAAAAACTATTAAGATAACAAATCTCTGTTTTTTTAGGATAAACTCCTAAAAAAACAAAACCTTCTTTGCTAAAACGAGGATTAAATTTTTTTGAATAATCAAGGAGAGAAAAGAGATTAACTAAAGCGCTTTCTCTGTTCAAGAAAAAAATTTCTGGAGAAAAAGAAGAGTATTCCAATCTGGTTTTTTCAAGAAATAAATCTGTTTCTCTCTTCAAGAGATCAATCAAAGATTTTCTTGTTAAAACATTAGCCAAAAGAAAACTCAAACTTCTACCTTTAAAGCCAATTGGTGATTTTAATAAATGGTCATCAATAAAAACTTTGTCTAACCAAACAAAGGCAAAATCCAAATCAGAAAGAGAACAATTTAACTGCCAGGCAGCGGCTTGCCGATGTTTTTCGTAAAGAGTTCTTTCAGCTCTCTGTAAAAAATTTTCTAAATCCTTTTCTCCGAGAAAAAAATTTTTTGGCAAAAATAAAGTTTGCCTATCTAAAAAAAAGTAAGACAGTTCTTGACTTAAAGAAAAAATTATTTTTTGAGGAGAGAATAATTTTCTTTTCTGAAAAACTCTTTTAAAAAGCAAAGGGACAACCTTTTCAGGTTTTCCCTTTTCTAAAAAAATTCTTTCTAAAAAATAATTTCCTTTTTTAAAAACTAAAAAAATAGCTTGAGAAAAATTCTTTTCTATTTCAATTATTAGATTGCCTTCTTTTTTCTCTTTTTGCCAAAAAAACATTACTCATAAAACTTTATTCTTCTTTTTTCTCTTCTTTGGCCCCAGCAGTTTCTTTTCCTATCTGACTAATCTCTTCCTTTACTTCCTCCTCAGTAACTTCCTCTTTACTAGCCTCTTCGACTGAAACAACAACTGTTTCTAAACTAATTAATGGCTTCACTCCTTCAGGAAATTTTATATCTTTAACTAAAATTTTTGAGTCAAAATCAGTCAGAGAAGAAAGATCAACTAAAATACTTTTTGGTAAATTTTTTGGCAAAGATTCTACTTCTATTTCTTTTAGATTCTTAACCAAAACACCACCTTTCCTTTCAGCCGGAGCTGAGCCAACAAATTCCAAAGGGACTAAGGTCTCAATTGTTTTAGTCAAATCCGGTTGATAAAAATCAATATGAATAATTTTGCCAGTCAAATAATGTCGAGAAACATCTTTGATTAAAACTGACAAAGGTTCTTTCTCTCCTTCAAAAAATAAATCAATAAACTGAGTTGTCCCAGCTTCTTTTAAAACCAAAGAAAAATCTTTTTGAGGAACCTTAAGGAGGAGATTTTCTCTTTTAGGTCCATACAAAATAGCCGGACAAAAACCGCTTTGCCTAATTTCCTTAGGACTTTCCTCTTTTTTTCTAATTTTGGCTACTAATTTAATCATCTTTGATAAATAATTTTTGCTAATTTTTTAGCTATTTCTAAAGCATTTTTTCTCTGCCAAATATTTCTGCCAACTGCCAAGCCACAACCGCCACTGGCAATTACTTCTTCGGTTCTTTTAAAAAATTCTTCTTCGCTTATCCTTTCACCGCCAGCTAAAACAACTTTAACTGGTTTGGCTAAATTGACTGCCTTTTCAAAATATTTTCTTTCAAGAGGCCATTTAATTTTTATCATATCAGCCCCTAACTCCAAGCCAATCCTAGCAGCATAGCAAACAACTTGAGGGTTGTTTTCGTTATCAATTTTCTTGCCGCGAGGATAAAGCCAAGCAATAACCGCCATTCCCAAATTATGAGCTTTCTCTACTACTTGACCAAATTCTTTAAACATTAAATGTTCAAATTTCGAACCAGGATAAATAGTATAACCAACAGCTACTGCTCCTAAATCTTTAGCATATTCAGGCGAACAAATCAAGGGAGAATAAGGTTCACCTGCCTGCCATTTGGTCTTGCCGTTTAACTTAACAATCAAAGGAACAACATTCTGCCAAGGTCGATAGTATTTCTCAGCTATTCCTTTTTGAAAAATTACTCCGGAAAAGTTTCCTTTTTCAGCCAATTCTAAAATAAATTCTGGTTCGGCTGATTTTTCTAAAAGAAAATCTTCTGGGCCATGTTCCAAACCATGATCATAAGCCAAAAGAAAAGTTCGATTATTTCTTAAAATAGGAGAAAGATAGTTCATAAATAATTTATATAGAAATACTTTAAGAAAGAAAAGAGCCGGCTTTAATAACATGAGTTAGGAGAGTTTGAGTATAACCTTCTTCATTATCATACCAAGCTAAAATTTTCACTAAATTGCCATCGATAACTTTAGTCATTTCAGCATCAACAATACAAGGATAAGGATCGCCGATAATATCAGTAGAAACTAATGGCTCAAAAGAAACTTTAAGAATCCCTTGCCATCTTTCTTTTTGGCTTTCTTGATAAAGAATATCAATAACTTCTTCTTTAGAAACTTTCTTTTTAGCCAAAAAAGTAAAATCAGAAAGAGAGCCAACTAAAACTGGAGTTCTGATGGCTAAACCATCAAACAAATTTTCCAAGTTTTTAACTACTTTTGTTACTGTTGTCGCTGCACCAGTGGTTGTTGGAATTAAATTAACTGCTCCAGCTCGACCTCTTCGCCAATCTTTTTTAGCTGGTCCATCAACAATTCTTTGAGTGGCTGTATAAGCATGAATAGTATTTAAAATTGCCTTTTCAATGCCTATTTTTTCTGAAAGAATATAAGCCAAACAAGCTACTGAATTTGTTGTGCAAGAACCATTGGAAGTTAAAACAAAATTCTTTAATTCTTCTTCATTAATACCCATTAAAATTGTTCTACCTTCTTTGCCTTCGCCTTCTCCCTTAGCCGGCGCTGAAAGAACAACTCTTTTAGCCCCGGCTTCTAAATGACTCTTCATTGCCTGATAACTAGTAAAAACACCGGTGCTTTCGACAACTATTTCAATACCTAAATCAGCCCAAGGTAAATTCTTTGGCTCTTTTTCCTGAAAAAACTTTATTTCTTGACCATCAACAATCAAGAGATTTTTCTCTTTGTCAATCTCAATTTGGTGAGGCCATTGGTGATAAGCTGAATCGTGCTTCAAAAGATAAGCCAAATTAGCCAAATCGCCTAAATCATTAATAGCCAAAATTTCTATTTCTGGTCTTTTTAGGCCAGCCCTTAAAAAACTTCTACCAATTCTCCCAAAACCATTTATAGCAACTTTTATTTTTTTCATAGTCAAAAAAATTATAAATAAAAAAATGAAAAAATCAAATTAATTTTAAATTAGAGAATTTGTGCGAGATGCGGGAATCGAACCCGCGCCTGAGGCTTGGGAAGCCCCTGTTCTACCACTAAACCAATCCCGCTCTTAATTTAAATTTAATTCGCCCCCCTTCTTAATCTCCCCCTCCGACACAAGTCGGAGGGGGGAGATAGAGGGGGGATTATTAACTATTAACCAAAGTTAAAATTTTTTTGACTTCTTTCTTTTTAAGTGAAGCACCGCCAATTAAAAAACCATCAACTAAAGAAGAGTAATAATTTCTAATATTTTTTGAATTAAGCGAGCCACCATAAAGAAAAAGATAATTAGTGAAACCTCTTCGGCTGAAAAACTTTTTTATCTTTAAAGCAACCCTCTCAACTTCAACTAAAGGACAAGGTAAACCAGTGCCAATTGCCCAAACTGGCTCATAAGCTAAAAAAATTTTTTTCTGAGAAAATTTTTTTTGAAAAAGGAAGGAAAGGGGCTTTAACTGAGAAAAAATAATTTTTTCTCTCAAATTTTTCCCTTTCTTTTCTTCGCCAAAACAAATAATTGGCGTTAAGTTATTCTCTATAGCCACTTTGGTTTTTTTAGCAATTTCTTCATTCGTCTCTTTGGCATATTTTCTTCTTTCTGAATGGCCCAAAATAACATATTTTATTTGAAAACTCTTAAGCATTAAAGGAGAAATCTCACCAGTATAAGGACCTTTTTCTTGATAAAAGCAATTTTGAGCAGATAAAGGAATTCCTTTTTTAAAAAAGAGAGAAAGGTAAAGAAAAGGCGGAGCAATAATTATTTTTTTTAGATCTTTTTTCTTTAAATTTTGACAATAAAAGTCAAAAAGAGATTTCGCCTCTTCTTTTTTTGTTGGATTCATTTTCCAGTTAAAAACAAAAATCATTTTTTTAATTTTCTAGAAGTATAACTGATTTAGCCAAAAAAGTTAAGTCAACAATTGGCTATTGGCTATTAGCAATTGACAATTAGCAAACAAAAACAAATTCTAAATCCGAAATCCTAAACAAAATTCAAATGTTCAAAATGCCCTCCCCCACCTTAATCCTCCCCCTCCCAGAGGGAGGGGGAGGAAATAGGAGGGGGAGGGGTATTCTTTTTGCATTTTGCATTGCCTGCCCCGTATAATTGCGAAGCAATTTGTTCGGGGTCATTTTGATTTTTGATTTTTGCATTTTGAATTTTAAGTTATAGTTTTGTGCTTAAATATTTGCAATTCGGAACATTAATTGACATTCGTCAAATTTTTAGCTATAATCAGCAAAATGAAAGAAAGACTTCTCTGGCTTAAAGAAATAGGCGAAAGTATTTTGATTTCCTTTTTGATAGTTGTCTTGATTAGAACTTTTCTCTTCCAACCATTTTTGGTCAAAGGAGAAAGTATGGAGCCCAATATTGAAGGAGGTAATTATTTGATAATTGATGAAATAACACCGAAAATTTATCAATACCAAAGAGGAGAAATTGTTGTTTTTAAAGCGCCTAATAAAAAAGATTATTATATCAAAAGAATTATTGCTTTGCCTGGAGAAAGAATAGTTATTAAAAATGGCCAAATAGAGATTTTTAATAAAGATCATCCTCAAGGGTTTAAGTTAGACGAATCTGCCTATCTCCCTCAAGGAACTCAAACTTCTGGAAATATTGATTTAACTCTTCAAAAAGACGAATATTTTGTTTTAGGCGACAATCGTTCCTTTAGTTATGATTCTCGGCATTGGGGTCCTTTAAAAAAAGAGGATATTATTGGTGTTGCTCGCTTACGAGCTTGGCCATTTTCTTCTTTAGCTATTTTTAGGTATTCGTTTAATTTTGGCAATTAGCAATTGGCTATTGGCAGTTGGCAATTAGCGGTTGGCAATTAGCTATTTTCAATTAGCAATTGGATACAAAACAAAAGTTGACAGTTAATAGAGGAAGATTTCTCTCCCCCACCTATTTCCTCCCCCTCCCTCTGGGAGGGGGAGGAGTAAGGAGGGGGAGGGTTAGTAATTGGATGTAAAGCATTTCTTGTTTAAAAAACATTAACATTGGAAATATTTCCAGCTTTGTTCACGATATGCAAGATGATAAGGAGTGTCAATTTTTGTCTTGCATGCAACCGTTAGCAAAAAAAGCTTCAATTCAAAAAAACTAAAAATGCCTAAGAAAAAAAAGATTTTTCATCTTCTTAGAGGAATGAAGGATATCTTGCCAGAAGATTCTCCTTATTGGTTTTGGCTGAGAAAGACCGGTGAAAGTTTAGCTAGATCTTATAATTTTTCTTATATTCAGACACCTATTCTTGAAAGAAAAGAGTTATTTGAAAGAAGTACTGGTAAAGAAAGTGAAATAGTCAAAAAGCAGATGTTTTCTTTTAGAACAAAAGGAGGAGATAATGTTGTTTTAAGACCTGAATTTACTCCGGCTATTGCCAGAAGTTATTTGGAGCAAGGAATGTTCTCTTGGCCTCAACCAGTTAAACTTTTTTATTTTGGGCCAGTTTTTAGATATGAGAGACCTCAACAAGGCAGAGAAAGAGAATTTCATCAGTTTGGTTTTGAAATTATTGGTTCGTCTGAACCGGCTTATGATGCTCAAATTATTCTTATTCTTTGGAAATTTCTGAAATCACTAAAAATAAAAACCTTAACAGTCAAAATAAATGATATTGGCTGTCAACGTTGCCGAAAAAAATATATTCGTCTTTTAAAAAAATATTACCAGACAAAAAAAAGATTTATTTGTTCAGATTGTCGGGAAAGGTTGAAATCAAATCCTTTAAGAGTTCTTGATTGTAAAAACCCAAAATGCCAGGAAATAAAAAAAGGAGCGCCAATTATTTTAGACCATCTTTGTCAAAATCACCGAGAGAATTTTAAGGAAGTTTTAGAGATTTTGGACAATTTAAAAGTTCCTTATTTACTTGATCCTTATCTTGTCAGAGGTCTTGATTATTATTCAGATACGGTTTTTGAAATTTTTGCTTATGATGTTGAAGAAATAGAAAAAGAAACTAATCCTCTTGCTTTGGCTGCTGGAGGTAGGTATAATAATCTAATAAAAGAATTGGGTGGTAAATCAGTGCCAGCAGTAGGCGGTGCTATTGGTGTAGAAAGAGTGATTGATTTACTGAAAGAAAGAAAAATTTCAGCAGCCAAACAGGAAAAAAGTCAACTTTTTCTTGTCCAATTAGGCAGGGAAGCCAAGAAGCAAGCAGTTTTAATTTTTGAAGAGTTGATTAAAGAAGGTTTTAGGGTTAAAGAAAATTTTGCCAAAGAAAGTTTGAAAGCCCAAATGCAGTTAGCTGACCGAGAGAAAATTCCTTTTGTTCTTATTTTAGGCCAGAAAGAGGTTTTTTCTCAAACTATTATTTTCAAAGATATGGAAACTGGTATCCAAGAAGAAATTCCCTTGAAAAAACTAATTCCTGTTTTAAAGAAAAGATTAAAAAAATGAATTGTTTATTTTGCCAAATTGCTAGAAAAGAAATTCCAGCAAAAATTATCAAGGAGACTGAAAATTCCTTGGCTTTTTTAGATATTAATCCTGTCAGTCCTGGTCATTGTTTAGTTATTCCTAAAAAGCATTATGCTGATCTTTTGGAATTGCCTGATGACCAATTATTAGATTTTTTTAAGACAGTTAAAGAAGTAGTTCGTCTTTTAAAAGATAAACTCAATCCTGATGGTTTTAATATCGGTTGCAATAATGGTCGGTCGGCTGGTCAAGTTATTGACCATCTTCATTTTAACATTATTACTCGTTATCAGAATGATGGCGGTAAGGATATTCAGAGTATTGTTTCTAATCCGCCAAAAGAAAGTTTAGAAGAAATTTATCAAAAATTAATAAATTAAATTATGGTTATTGAAGTTTACAAAAAACCAAAAGAGAGTACAGCATCGCTGGTTAAAAGATTCAACCAGCGAGTTCTTGGCAGCGGTCTTATTATTGAAGTTAAAAAAAGAATGTTCTATCAGAAGAAAGAAAATAAAAGAGCTAGAAGAGAAAGAGCTCTTTATCGAGAAAAGAAGAAGAAAGAATACGAAGAAAAGAAAAGAAAGAATTTATTTTGATTTATGCCGATAGAGATTTTAAGTCAAGGTAAAAAAAATTATTATTTTGAGAAAAAAGTTCTTTATCTTGCTAAAAAAATTAGTAAGGTTCTTGGTTTAAAAAATAAGAGGATTGTTATTAATCTTTTGCCAGCTAAAGAGTTTTCTGAGATCTATTTTTTTTTAAGAAAAGAAAGCCGAGAAGTGGAATTTTAAGTTTTTCTTATCAGCAGAGCAATTTTCTTTGGCCCAAAAAGGAAAAAGTTTTTGGTGAAATATACCTTTGTTTAGAACTTATTTTCAGAAAAAGAGAATCAGCCAAGAAAGAAGAAGTTTTGAAAAAACTCTTAATTCATAGTTTTTTACACCTTTTAGGTTATCATCATCAAACAGAGAGCGCTTGGCGAAAAATGGAGAAGAAAGAAAAAGAGATTTTAGAAAAAGTTTAAAAGATTATGAAGAGAAAAAGAGAAAATTTAATAGTAGCAGTTGATTTAGGTTCAACTTCGGCTAAAGCAATAGCTGCTTCTTTAAATAAAAACTTTCAGCCAAGAATCCTTGCTGCTTGCCAGATTCCTTCAGCTGGTTTGAGAAGGGGGGTGGTAACTGATTTAGAAGAATGTTCTTTGTCTATTGTCAATCTTTTGAATGAGCTTCAAGGAAAAATAAATTCTCCAATAAAAGAGATTTATCTTAATTTTAACGGCCAGGATGTTAATATTCATCCTTCAAGAGGAGTAACAGCGGTGGCTAGGGCTGATGGAGAAATAACTCAAGATGATTTACTTCGAGCTCTAAAAAATTCCCAAAACATTAATTTGCCAGCCAATCGGAGCGTTCTCCATTTGATAGATTTAGAATATTTTGTTGATGGTATTGGTGGCATTCATGACCCTAAAGGAATGAATGGTATCCGTTTAGAAGTAGAAAGTTTGGTGGTTAGCTGTTTTAATCCTTGGCGGAAAAATTTAATTAAGTGCGTTCAAGAATTGGCTGGTTATCGGGTAGTTGAAATGGTTTATTCTCCTCTTCTTTCTTCCCTTTCTACTCTTTCTAAAAATCAAAAAGAACTTGGTGTTTTGGTTTTAGATTTAGGTGGCGAGACAACTAACTTGGCTGTTGTTCAAGAAAACAAACTTTTGACTTTGAAGACAATTCCTTTGGGTGGCGAACATATTACTAATGATATTGCTTTGGCTTTAAGAATTCCAACAAAAATAGCCAAAGAAATTAAAATTCATTACGGTTCAGCTTCTTCTAAAAATATTTCTAAAAAGGAGACGATTAATCTTAATGAATTTGATCCTTCTTTAGAAGAAGAAATTTCTCGGAAATATTTAGCCCAGATTATTGAAGCTAGGTTGGAGGAAATTTTTGATTTGGTTAATCAGGAAATAAAAAAAATTGGCAAGCAAGCAAATTTGCCTGGCGGTGTAGTTCTAGTTGGCGGCGGAGCCAAGTTGCCTTCTATTTTAGAATTTAGCCGTGATTATCTTAAAATGACTAGCCAAATTGGTTTTGCCAGCAATTTTTCTTCAGAATCCCTTTGGAGCGAGAAAGAGAGAGAGATTTTAGAAGATCCTCTCTGGGTAAATGCTAGTGGTTTAGTTCTTTGGGCAATTAATTCAGGAATTAAAAGTGGCAGCACTCCTTTAATAGAGGGTGAGACATTGACTAATAAAATCAAAAGATTTTTCAAATCATTTATTCCTTGATAAAATATATTCTATGCCTCAATTAAAACCTGATTTTCAAACTTTTGTTAAAATTAAAGTAGTCGGTGTTGGTGGTGCTGGTGGTAATGCTATTACCCGAATGCAGACCGGTCAAAGAATTAGAGGGGTTGAGTTTTTGGCTATCAATACTGATACCCAAGATCTTCACCATACTCTGGCTAGACAGAAACTTCATATCGGCCGGCATTTAACTTATGGCCTTGGTACTGGAATGAATCCAGAATTAGGTCGTCAGGCAGCTGAAGAAGCCAAAGATGAAATAGCCAGAAGCCTAAAAGGTTCAGAAATGGTTTTTATTACTGCTGGTATGGGTGGTGGGACTGGTACCGGTGCCTCGCCAGTAGTTGCTCAAATTGCTAAAGATTTAGGTTGTTTAACTTTGGCGGTTGTTACCAAGCCATTTACTTTTGAAGGTTTACAAAGAGAGAGAATTGCTCAAGAAGGAATTTTGAATCTTAAAGAGATAGTTGATTCTCTGATTGTTATTAAAAATGATAAAATTTTTTCTTTAATAGACAAAGATACTCCTCTTCTTGAGGCTTTTGAGAAAATAGACGCTGTTTTGAAATCTTCTATTGAAGGTGTTTCTGATTTAATTACTTTACCAGGTATTATTAATGTTGACTTTGCTGATGTTAAAGCTATTATTGAAAACGCTGGTTCAAGTTTAATAGGTATAGGTTATGGTCAAGGAGAAAATAGGGCTGCCCAAGCTGCTCAAATGGCTATAGAATCTCCTTTATTAGAAACCTCTATTCAAGGAGCCACTGGCCTTCTTTTGAATATTGGCGGCAATAATTTGAGAATGGAGGAAATAAAAGAAGTAGCTGAAATGGTTAGAGAAAGAGCTGATTCAGAAGCCAAAATTATTTTTGGTGCTTTTGAAGATAGAAGGTTAAAAAAAGATCAGATAAAAGTAACTATTTTAGCCACTGGTTTTAATCCTTATTTAGCTAAAAGTGAAAGATTGCCGAGTAAGAATTTAAGTATTTTTGAACAAATTAGACAAGAGAAAGAGGAAGATAGTAGTCAGAAGCAAGAAAAAGAGAAGGAAAAAGATGAACATCTTTTTTCTCAAAAGAAAGAATTTTCTCAAGAAAAAGAAGAAAAAAAAGAAGGAACTTTTAAAGATTATTTTGATATTCCGGCTTTTTTTAGAAGAAAAAAGAAAAATAAGTAAACCTTCTGCTTTTTTGAATGGCTAAATCAGAAATATATTTCTGGTTGATTTTTTTCTTTTTGATTGGAATTTTTACTGCCTCCTTTTTTTACTATTTGAAGATTCCTTTTCTTTTTTCTCTTTTCTTCTTTCTTCTTTTCTCTTTCTTGATTTTTTTCAAAGAAAGAAAAAAGAAATTTTTCTTTTTTTTAATAGTCAGTTCTTTTTTGACTGGCTTTTTTTATTTCTCTTTTTCTCTTTTTTCTTCTTTTTCAGCAGACCTACTTTATCAATCCTTAAAAGAAGAGAAGGAAAAAGAAATTAATCTTTTGGCTCAAGTTAATGATCAACCCTATTTTAGAGAGGGTAGGCAAATATTTTTAGTTAAAGTCCTTGATCCTCAAACAAAAAGTAAAATTTTAGTCAAAACCAAGCTAACTCAAAAGTTGAATTATGGAGATGTTATTCGAATTCAAGGGAAGATAAAGAAAATAGAAGGTTTTTATTATTTTAAGAAAAATGTCTTTTTAAAATCTGATTGGCCAGTAATAAAAATAGTTAAAAGAAATCAATCATTAGGTCTAAAAAGAACTCTCTTTTCTTTAAAAAATAAATTTGAAGAAAAAATTTCTTTTATTTTTCCTGAACCTTCTTCCTTTTTTTACAAAGCTCTTCTTCTTGGCGAAAAAAGGGAGATGCCTTTTTCTTTTAAAGAAAAAATAAATTCGGCTGGGATAAGTCATTTAGTAGCTCTTTCTGGCTATCATATTGGCATTTTTTCTTTTTATTTAATGAATTTTCTTATTTTTTTAGCTTTTTCTCGTTCGACCGCTTTTTATCTTTCTTTAATAAGCATTTTTCTTTTTGTTTTAATGACCGGTGTTAGTTCTTCTTGCCTTCGAGCAGCCATAATGGCTTCCTTGTTTTTGTGGAGCCAGAAAAGTGGTCGTCTTTTTCAACCCAGACAAGTTCTTTTTTCAGCTGCTTTTTTAATGGCTTTGCTAAATCCAAAAATAATTTTTTTTGATATTGGTTTTCAACTATCCTTTTTAGCCACTTTTGGTCTTTTTTATTTACTTCCTCTCTGGCAGAATTTTTTTAAAAAGATTCTGCCAAAAAATCATTTTCTCTCTTTAGAAAAATGTTCCTTTTTCTGGAAAAATTTTTTGGTTACCCTTTCTGCTCAATCAATGGTTTTGCCGATAATTGTTTTAAATTTCAAATCCTTGCCTTTGGTCGGTTTAATTAGCAATCCTTTGATTTTGCCTATTATTCCTTCAATAATCCTTTCTGTTTTTTTAATAGTTTTGCTCTCTTTTTTGAATAATGTTTTGGCTTTAATTGCTTCGGCCCTGCTTATTCCTTTTTGGCAGTATCTTAATTTTCTTATTTCTTTCTTTAGTAAATTTTCTTTTTCTTTATCCTTGCCATTTCCTTTGTTTATTATTTTCTTTTTTCTGTACTATCTTTTTCTCTGGCTTTTTTTAAAAAGATATCGAGAACCAAACGAAAGTTTTTCTGATAAAGTTGATTTTTAACAGAATTTAATTATATTTATTTGTAACTTCTGCCAATTGCCAATTGCCAATTGCTAAATAGCTATCCTCGGAAGGGTGCCGGAGTGGACGAACGGGCTTGCCTGGAGAGCAAGTGTACCCGAAAGGGTACCCAGGGTTCGAATCCCTGCCCTTCCGCC
>Ga0190306_1000467_pt1 | contig 13682 bp, 11 predicted proteins | sample 48700734_MG_FD_161657 | JGI IMG/M metagenome (GOLD analysis project Ga0190306, IMG submission 161657) | Hydrothermal vent sediment bacterial communities from Southern Trench, Guaymas Basin, Mexico - 4870-07-3-4_MG | ecosystem: Environmental > Aquatic > Marine > Hydrothermal vents > Sediment ... | reverse complement strand
TTTTTGATGTATGAGGCCGAGAAGTTTATCGTCACTGAATATTTCATTACCACTTATATTTACTCCATCAAATGTCCATTTTTTACCTTCATTAAAATAAAATGTTAAGGAAAGATAATTTCTACCTTTTTCAGATTCAAGTACTTCCTGTTTTACATCTACAATTTTTGCATCCAGATAACCACGGTCTTTATAGTATGTTTCAAGACTTAGTTTATCTGCTTCCAGTTTACTGGCTTCAAATACTCCACTATGTAATAATGATTGTGATTTGATTGAGAGTTTACTTTTAAGAACTGAATCTGAAAACACTTCATTTCCTGAAAAATATATCTCTTTAATTCTTGTTTGATTACCCTCAGAAACAGTAAATTTTACAAGTACAGTATTGTCATCCTGTTCACTACTATCAGCTTCGATACTAACATCAGGATAGCCTTTACTTTTATACAGATCCAATATTGCATCTTTGTCATATTTCATTTTTGTAGTACTAAATATATCATCCCGTTTTAAAAGTATAGCATCAAGGATATCACCTTTACGGATTTTTTTATTTCCTGAAATTTTTATATCATCTACAAGAGGACGTTCTTCTACAGTAAAAATTATTACAACACTGTCTTTATTTGTATTTAAAGGTTCTGCTTCTGCACTGAATTTTTTAAAATAATCCAGAGCAAATAATTTACTCTGTAGATCTTTATATAAACCGGGGGAATATAAAGAGCCGATAAATTGAGAAGTAATTCCATCCAAATCCGAAGAGTTTACATGATTCAAACCTTCAAAACGAATATCGTTTATAGGTTTACCCATATACCATGGAAGATCAGCCCCTGATGAGGTTTGAGCAGGTAATAAGCATATAATGCCGATGAACAATAACATAAGTAGTAATATCTTACGCATAAAATCTCCTTTGGTTGCATAGGCGAGCAGGAAACTTGTTTCCAACCAGCCTTTCAGTACGAATAGCCCCATGATAACGCGAGACTGGTATTTTGAATACTGGCTAGTGGGTCAACAAAGTCAGGTTTTATAGAAAAACCAAGTAAAAATAAAGGGGTCTTCCATTCAAGGCTAATTGTCGACTCAAAAAATAATTTATTTGAAGCATATAAAAGACCTGAATCAAGAACTTTCTGATTGCTGATCTGTAATTGCCCTTGTAGGAATATATCATTCCCAAAGTATTTTCCCAAGTATAAGTTGGTATTATCCAGATATCGACCAAAACTATCAAGATATACTCCATTATCTGTAGTACTATTATCAACAAATTTATCAATTAGTATATTCTGTATTACCTGAGTACGTATTGAAAATAGATCAAGCTTAAAAACATCTTTCACTTTATTCTCAAAAGACTGTATAAATCCAAACCGGGCAACTAAATCTCCAGTCAATACCAATGCGGAGGTTAAATCAATTTGTTCATTTCCTATTGTTGCAAAAACACCGGAACCGAGCATAGAAAATATTTCTACGTCAGACAAAGGGGGATCAGATTCAAACCGGGGAGAGAATTTGCTTATGGGTAATTTATCCTGTATTAAAGTAATGTTAACAATTTGTCCGGAAGTGTCCACTTCTTTAATTTGTGCCCTAAACCCAAGAAGGGGATCAAATTTGGATTCATTTTCTTTAAAACTTATAGAGCCTTCCGATAAATAAAAACTTTTCTGAAAATAATAGATGCTCCCGTACTTAATACCAACATCACCAATGACCGAATATGTATCATTTAAACTATCCATATTAATATTAATAACCTGTCCCTGATTGGCAGTAGCCCGTAAAATAGGTAAAGTCTCCGAAGGCCACAGGAACTGTACCTTCTTACCTGAAGTAAACTTTATATCTAATAGTAATGGTATATCAATATCGGATGCAATGTCCTGCACAGGATCAAGAGTAATAATGCAATCATCTGCAAGAAGATCGCCGTTTATAACACTAGCAGTATTATCCCCTTCAAGAGTAAATTTACCTGTTATATAACCATCCATTCCAATTCCTATACTGGGTTCGCTATAAATTATATGTATTCCCTGCTCTCCCATACTGTTTATATCCAGTTTATAGTTGCTTATAGACCACTTATTGAAAAGCATCTTGAATCCAACTTTAGTACTTGCGTTAGATGTGTACAAAATTTCAGGACCTATACTTACTTCCCTATCCTTAAAAATAATATCAGTATCAAATGGTTCGATTTCATCAGGAACCATATGAACATTAGCTTTGGCAGCTATTGCTTCAAGTTTTCCATTAAAGAGAGGAGCATCAGTTTTTCCGCTTATATTCAGATCTCCTTTGGCAGCACCAGACTGGAACTCAAAGAAATCTCCCAAAGGAATATAGTTAACAAGTGCTAAATCCACTTCAATATTATTTAATTTTATATCTAAGTTATTATTCAGAATACTTCCAATTGCATGACCCCTTAGAGGTAATCCTGTTTTTAAAGTAATATCAAAATTTTCTTTGTTTTTTATTATACCCGAGATACTATCGGAGGGGCCGCCAAAAAAGACAATATTATTATTTTTCTGCTCAATATTAAAATCCCATGGGGCAAAAACTTTATTGTTTACCAATATGTTCAAAATTGAAATCTTTGCAATGTAATTAGAGTCCGGTAAATTTTGCAGTGAAATCCCGGAACCTTTTAATTCTGTTTTTCCTTTTATTTCTATACTTGATTTTATAATTTTATCTTTTATTGTTCCGGTGTATTCCGAATTAAAAAACATTTCACCATTTTTTAAATTATACTCACCATTCCCTTTCTGAAGAACCTGATTTCGATATTTCAATCTCATATAATTTAATAATATCTTTTCACCGGTCAGCTCCATGGCTGTTTCAAGTTCCAGAGGAGATGACTTATATTCACCTTTGTTTAGCTGTATACTCATATTTAATTTAGGTACAGGCAATTTTCCCTCAAGGCTTAAATTACCATCAACAAACCCGGATACGGGTATTCTTTGTATTCTATCCAATGCTGCATTATGAAAATCTGCTAATAGTTTAATACTATTATCTTTAAAAGAAACTTCGCCATTGTAAGACTCACCATCATTAGATTTTAAATTCATATATCCATTAATTTTACGCTCATTTGTTAAATTATAATCAAAATCACCTGAACCAATTAATGTTGATAAAGGGTCGGAATATTTAATATTTACAAGACTTATTTTACTATTAGTAACACTACCCTTTAAATTTAATAAATTTTCAGAAACCAGTCCGGGTACATTTTCTAATGCTAAATTATTGATATTTAGCTCCCAATCCTTAAAATTATTAAAGAGTCCACTAGTTTTAAGAGAAAAATCAGCTGTATTTTCTTTAAATATAAACGGGAATTTGGATACTTCAAACTCAAACTTCGAAATACCCCTATCTTTGTAAACAGATCCCATTAAACCATACATACCATCAAAAAATAATGCCCTTTCTGGAAAATATTCCAAATTAAGACTATAAGGTACCCCAGCATATGATAAGCTTACAGTAGAGTTGACAGATTGTTTTGATTTATTTACTTTAATTGAACCGGAAAGATTCTTTTGGTTAATCTCTGCATCTATATTGTCCAGATTTATTGATTCATTATTTCCAGAGACTGAAAAGCTAATATTATTTAAAGTTGAATGTATGGCCACTTCTGGGGCTGAAAATGAAAACTGACTAAAGTCTGTTGTAAGAAAAACTTCTGTACTTAAATCCAGTTTGGGTATTATATCGAGATAAGATCTAAATGCCTTTGGAATGCTGTTTAGTGCAATAATATTTAAAGGAATTTTTTTAGTTTTAGCAGTTACATTTAGAAACAGATCTGGAGAATGTTGTAAATTCCCATTAATTTGTATTAAACCAGTTTCCAACTGTTTATTATCACTTAGGCTGAGGGAAGAATTAAAATCAAGATCTTTGCTAAATAAAGAAATATCTGTTTCAAATTTTTCAAACAGCACATTATTTATAGATAAATTTGAGCTTTCTAAATGCAAACTATTATTAGTACTCTTAACTGCAAGATTTGCTTTTATCCCGAAAGAGGTCAAATTACAGGATACTGCAATCCTCCCGGTAGGAAGCCAATTAGTACAGTCAACATTACCCTTAAAAAAAAGTCCCCCGTCTATTGTCTTAATATTTAAACCGGAAAATGAAATATTATCCTTATCACCGACAAATGAAGTATTTATTGCAGCTTGAACAGGAAGTTTTTTATTATTTGTTTTAATTTTAATGTCTGCCGAATATTCTATATTTCTGTCAAGCAAGTTATAGTTGATACCAGCAGATCCGCTAATTGAAGTTCCGAGCCACTGCGAAACAACAGGATCTATGTCTATTTGTGTTATATATTCATTTGGAATAAAACTTTCGCTATTAAATTCTACTTTAAGAGATTTATCTTCAACTAAATAAATCAGCTTTAGATCCATGGGTCTGTCATCATCAACTTTTAACAGCTGAAATTGGCCGTCTTTATAGGAAATATTTACAGAAAGCTTATCCATATTAAAATATTTCGTATCTATGGATTTTAGGACAAGAACTGTGTTTGTAATTTCAGAATTATCTTTCAATGATCCCGTAACTAGCATTTTTGTTTTAAATTCATTTAGTTTTGAAGAATAAAAATGTACATTCCCCTTCGATGAAAAAACAGTTTTATTGTCCTTATGACTTAATAAAAAAAAGAATTTTGATACATTAAGACTATTGTCACCCTTCTTTATCGAAATTTTAAGATTTTTACCACTTATTTTAAGATCAGGTAATCCTGTATTTTTTTCCCCGCTTTTCAGAAATACTAAAAACTGAGTCCAAAGATCCTTATCAACTGAATCATCAAATGCCAATTCGGAGTTAACAATTCGTATTTCTTTTAGGGAGTTCATAATATCTCCGGAGATAAGCTTCCTGAAATTGTAATAAACTCTAATACGATTTATATTTATTAGTTCTTTATTTTTGTCCATAATTGAAAAATCACGAAACTCCAGATACATAAAAAGTGATGGAGATATACTTGAGTATGAAATTTTTCGATTAATTTGATTTTCTATAATTGAAATTGTATTTTTTTTTAGAGATACAAGGTGCTGATCAATTTTCTTTTGAACAGGAATCAAAATTATTATATTCACAATTATAATAGCACTAAAGAGTAATACTTGAATAATATTTTTACGAATATTTGTCAGTTTCAGCTCAGAACCTCATATTAATATTTTAGGAATTATTACCTAAGACTATCCCTTAAACCTTGTTTTTTCAATCCATATAGCTTAATAATACATCGGAAGTATTAAGGATAATAAATATGGTTAAAAATACAATAATTAAAAACTTTATAGTGTTTGAGGGACTTGATGGAGCCGGGACAACTACTCAAACAGAATTATTGGATAATAGATTTAAACAATTTAATATTCCCTGCAAAAGCGGATGTGAACCGACCAGAGGGTTTATTGGAAAAACAATAAGACAGGTACTGTCCGGTAATAAAAAAGTAGCATTAGGTACTATTGCAAAACTATTTGTCAGTGACAGGCATGAACACCTATATAATCCAACAGATGGTATTCTAACTCTTTGTGAAGCAGGAAATTACGTAATATCTGACAGGTATCTGTTTTCTTCTCTTGCCTACCAGTCATTGGATTACGGTTTTGAGAATGTGCTGGCTCTTAATAGTGATTTCCCTCTTCCGGAACATTTGTTCTTTCTTGACGTTCCCCCGGAAATATGTCAGCAAAGACTTAGAAACAGGGAAAGCCTTGAAATATATGAAAATAATGAACTCCAGGAAAAAATATTAAAAAACTATAGAAAATCACTGGAATTGTATTCAAATTCAGGCATGTTCATTCATATTCTGAATGGCACGGTAAATAAATACGAACTTGAAAAAATAATATGGAGTAAAGTGTATCATTCTCCGATAAAATAAATGTGAAACGTATTCTATTTCTATTTCTATTACTGGTTCTTATACTTGGTCAGGTATCGGCATATAAAATTTTATATGCAGAACAGTACTATAAACTCTATCATCAAAATCTCTACCAGTATCCGGAGGACTATAATGGGAATATCTGGTATCTTGAACGTGCACTAAGCAGACCCTTTGCAAATCCCTTATATGCGCTTACCCGGATACAAGATCAGAAGCAATGGGAAAGATACAGATATCTGTTCTATATGCATGTAAATCTTAAAATACTGGAACAGTACAGATATCTGGGTAATAAATATGATAAACGTACTGCATATTTTTTTAATGAACCCTGGAAAGAGGAAAATCTTAAAAGTCTGGATATTGCGGAAAGCTACTATACAACTGCAGAATATTATTGGAAAGAAGCTTTAACATGGATTGAAAAACTTAAAAAAGTTGATTATTTTTTTCTATCGGACATTCAAAACTGGGAAGATGAACATTTTAGAATTATAACAGGGGAACTTAACTATTCAGAAATATTGGGAATGGATATAAAACGCCTAAAAAGCGTAAGGGCAGATTTTATTACTATGGATAAAAACACCTATTAGCTTTTGAGCTATACCGCATTTTGAATTTTAATATAAACTCTTCTCTAACACTTCCCGGAGCTTATGAACTAACAACTGTGATAGATTTAATTTTAGATGAAAACTATGGCAGTAATAGAGAGATAGAAGAAAGCGATAATAAACTACTATACCGCTAAAAATCTGTATAACAGCAAAAATTGGGACAATATCTATCTAAAATTCCGTATTTTTGTTAATAGCATTGTTCTTTAGCGGTAATAGTCCTAATTTTGAGGAAATATTTCCTGCATATTAAAGAAATTTGATGAATACACTGCAAGGAATCGGCATTCTACCCAAGCTATACCGCTTTTTTTCGGTATACTCAATAGTTATACATACAAAGGTATGGGAATATGAAATATATACTTTTATGACTCGAAAGAGTATAATTATTAAAATTCATAAATATTATTGTAGAGGTAATTACTTTTGGCAGAAATAGATATTTCCAAGTATAGAAAAAAGATATCATACGCAGTTACTCTCTTCTGGCATACCAGAGAACGTCAGCCAGGAGATCAAAAGGATCGAAGAACTTCAGATCAAGGTAACCGTGGTGCAGTAACTGGAGGGAAACAATTAGATGGTTTTATAGAGTTACTCACTGAAATTGCTATCGATTATGGCATTCCCGAGGAATATATCCACTTAAAGTCAAATTATCTACCTGGATACTTTCGACCGTCTAAAAATTGGGATTTCTTAATTACTACTCCAACAAATGAGTTAGTTTGCGCTATTGAACTAAAGTCTCAGGTGGGCTCTTTTGGTAACAACTTTAACAACAGAACTGAAGAATCGCTAGGAAGTGCTCTTGATCTTTCTACCTCACTAGAAGAGAAAAGTTTTTTTTTACGATCATGCCCTGGATTGGATATTTGACGGTCATAGAAAGTTCAGATAAATCAACATCTCCTGTTAGAGTTCAAGTGTTTTTTGCAAGTAGGAATTCCCCTTATTGCAATTATTTTTCCCACTACCTAGTGGGGGATTTTAGGTACAATTTTATCTGGTTTTTACCTCCTCAGAATACCTCTGGAAAGCCTTTCTTACATGTTCAAAAATATCCTGCTCCGAGTATTCACGGACATGTTTTTCATCATCAATAAATGGCTGCCCCAATTCCAAAAGTAGTTCTTTTTTAACCGTATCCGGTATCTTTTTTCGAGTATTATTCTGATAGTTCTCAAGGTATTTTTTTGTTAGTACCATATCTTCCTCCTATTTTCCAAGCCCTGATTCTTTTATTCGATTACTTTGCCCCGGGAACAATAACAGATGGCAATGATGCAGCACTCGATCAACTATCGCACTTGTCATCTGTTCGTCGTAGAACACAGTTACCCATCTTGAAAATTCAATATTGGTGTTAATAATCAATGATTTACGCTCATAGCATTCAGAGATAATTTCAAACAATAATTGAGCTCCCAGGCGATCCAGTGGAACGTATCCCCATTCGTCCAAAATCAAAAGTTCTGATTTCAATATTTGTTTCATGAACTTAGATAATGTTCCTTTTTTCTTCTCTTCAGAAAGCCTGTTCACCAATGCAGCAGTCCTGAAAAATCGGGTTTCTATCCCTTTTTTACAGGCTTCCACCCCGAGAGCAATAGACAAATGTGTTTTACCATTATGTAAGATCTTACATAATGTATACTATGTAATAAATCACCAAAACGTAAATGTTTTGATGGTCTCCCAGCCATCTATATTGTCTACATTATTTTTTAAAATATTAATACTATACATTTGTTAAGTGCTTATGAAATATAATAGCGCGATAATTATGTCACCGAGAATTGCTGCCCAAACATTGGAATTGAATCCCAAATTACTCGGAAGGAAGTGGTCCTACTGTAAAGCTTCCATCCTCCGGTTTGCCGGCCCTCTCTTTCAGATCCTTTATTTCTTTGAGGATAGTCCTGTAATGCTCAAACTGAGTACCTTCAAATTTTAAAAACTGTCCTTCTATTTTATTATCCAGATCCTCCAGGCTCTCTCCAAGATTTCCTATCCTAAGCTCTGTGTTCTCTTTCATTTTATCCTGATCATCGACATATTGATCCAGATTATCCGATATACCAAGCATTCTGTCAGACAATTTTTTTTCAAGTTCAAGATAATATCTGCTTTGTTCAGTAAAACTTTCTTCAAGCCTGTCAAAACCGGTTCTAACAGAAATAATTAGGAACAAAGCTATAGATAAAAGCAGAAAAATTGAACTAAGCCAGGCAGTAATAGTCCATAACCTCCTTTCCCTTTCGATAAAGAACTGGAGGCCGTAATAGGCTTCAAAATTTCCAGGATCATGAGTAAGGACTGTTTCAAAGCGCCTTTTGGAAGAGGTGAAAAGACGCAGATAATACTCCACCTTTCCAAGAAGGAGAAGAGCATCAATGTTATAGGGATGCTCTGAGAGAATAAACTTAAGCTTATGCCCGGCTTCCTCATATCTTAAGGCAGAAGCCAGTTCCAGAGCGACTTGATATTCCTTACTGTAATCCATCACCCAAAACCCTGTTAATATCAACCTCAAGCTTCTCCATCTTTCCGCTTTTTCTGTCCTGTGCAGAAACTTCAACCAATCCGTTTATATTGTACTCAAAAGTAATATCTACCTCCGAACCGGAAGGTAGTTCTTTTGGAAGATTATCCAAAACAAAAGAAGCAATAAATGAATTTTTGTTTATGGATTGATCTTCCCCCTGATAAATATCAACTCTAACTGCCGGTTGGTTTTCGTACATCGTATAGTAGGTTTTAGTCATTGCGGAGGGAATTGCTGTGTTTTTATGAATAAGGATACTGTAAAGATCAGGATTCATCTCCCCTGTCGGATACATTCCCATGCAGCTGATACCAAGAGAGTGGGAGTTAACATCCACAAGAATTGTGTCAATCTCCTCACCTGCAATAATTGCTCCCTGGACAGCTGCTCCCATAACAACACAATAATATGGATCGATCTCCCGGTGGACATCGAATCCGTAATTGTCACTTAATACTTCCATAATTTTTGGGATATGAGTAGATCCACCTGCCAGAATCAACCTGTCAATATCCGCTTTATCCAGTCCTCCCTCTTTAATAACTCTATCCAGAAGCTCAAAACTTTTACCAAGTTTGTCCTCAATTTGTTCTTCGAACTCTATTCTACTTACATCAAGCTCCAGATTTACCGCTTTACCCTTATGAGTGGTAAGGAATCCTTCCTCAACCTTAACATGACTTTTATTGGAAAGCTCTATCTTGACAGCCTCTGAAATATTCTTTAACCGGGCTTCAAGCTTCATATCCTTTTTGTTAGCCGAACCCTTTGGGAGAGCAGAACGGAAATGTTCACGAAGAATAAGATCAAAATCATCACCCCCAAGATAACTGTCACCATCAGTGGCAATTACCTCAACTACATCTTCCTCAATATCCATAAGGGAGATATCGAAGGTTCCGCCGCCAAGGTCATACACCAATAACTTTTCGCTGCTATTATTGCCGGAGCTATATGCCAGAGCTGCGGCAGTAGGTTCATTTATTATGCGTACTACTTCGAGTCCTGCCAGTTCCCCTGCTTTAATGGTGTCCGATCTCTGGGTATCGGTAAAGTAGGCGGGGACTGTAATAACAACTTTTTCTACCTTAAAGCCTGTTTCTCTTTCGGCAGTCTCTTTTAAAGTATTCAGAATATAGGAGGAAATCTCCGCAGGAGTATATGTTTTACCTCCCATTACCACCTTTTCACCGCTGCCCATCTTTCTCTTTATAGACATAACCGTATCTTCCGGGAATGCGGCATATTGGTTACGGGCTGCAAATCCTGTAACAATATTACCCTTTAGATCAACACCAACAACAGAAGGAAGGTACTTTTTACCCTGGGCTAATTCAACAACCACCGGTTTACCCTTGTTAAAGTAAGCTATTTCTGAATTGGTTGTGCCGAGATCAATACCAAAAATCTTTTTCATATAACATCCTGTTAAAATTTATTTTGCAACTATTACTTTTGCGAACCGCAAGACCTTGCCATTCAAGATCCATCCATGCTCAATTATTTCTGTAATCAACCCCGGTTCCATAGATGATAAATCTGTTCCGACAGCTTCATGAAACAGCGGATCAAACTTCATTCCCTCATCTGCAGACTTTGTGAATCCCCAGGAGGAGAGATGCCGGACAAGTTTCCTGTTAAGCATTTCAAGACCCCTTGTTAACTCAGGTTCTTCTGACTCTGCTGTCGATCTACAGGCAGCGTCAAGATTATCCAGAATTGGAATCATCCCGGGAAAAAACTTCTCCATTTTCTGTTTTTCCTGTTCAAATAAGGAATGAACCCTTTCATCCTTTTCAGAAGTTTCAGCTTCCAAAAATTCATCAAGGGTAGATTCCGGAAAAACACTATTTCCTCTGTTCTTCTGTTGACAAGAAATAATAAACGGGAAGCGGGTTATGGGAGGTCTCAATTCAGCGCCTCTATTTCACTATCAATATTGGCAAAAAACCGGGTAAAATCTTTAATGTACAAATCAGAAGAAATAAGAAGCATCTGAAATATACGCTCAGCAAAAAGCTCTTTGAAATCATCCGAAACATAAGGATTCACTTCAATATCGGAAACAGTACGAAACAGGGAAAGATCAAGTTTCTTCCGATTGTCAATATCTTTCAGGATACCATAAGCCTTACGAATCTTTTTAAATTCTTCGGGATTCCTCTCAGGAGGAGCAGCTTTAACCTTCTGTAGATAAGCCCTGCGAATTTCTTTTTTTGTCGCGGTATCCGGTACTCCAAGTATTTCATAAGGGTTTGGTTCAATTTGTTTTTCTATGGTTTTATTACGACTCTTTTTATTGCTCATCTGTTTTTACTCATCCGGTAGTTTAAATTTTCCTCTGATTTTTATCTGTTTTATTAGACGTTTGTATACATATAAGCTTCCCTCATCATTGTTACTTTCTGCATCCTTTAAAAGCTCCCTGGCATACTGAAGAGTATCTTTTCTGTTCCCTATATCATTTAAAACCATAAGATGCAAAAAACAGTCATCATCATCGACATCTTCCTGTTTAATAAGTCTTGCAGTATACTCTACAGCCCACAAAGGCTGTTTGTAATTATAAAGCAAATCAGCAATAAAATAATCATCCCACAGTAAGGAATCTTCTGCAATTTTACAAATATTAAAAGCATTCTTCCTGTCATCTTTAGCAGCTAATAAACCAATAATAGATTCAGTAAGGCTGTCACTTGTTTGACAACCGCAAGATGTTATGGTCTGAAAAAGCTTTATAGACTGCTTAATAAATCCATCTTCATAGAGTATACAGGCAAGATGGAATTCTTCAAAATGCCCTTCAACCATATTTATTGATTGATTTATTTTTTTTATCGCCTTCCGGGGATACCCATCTCTGTGAAGAATGTATCCTTCAAGATATAAAAGGTTGCAGGATTTTGCCCCACCAAGAGTTTCTATTTTCTCAACAAAAACCCTTAACTCTTCCATACTGCTGTCTCTAATATCCAGAGCACTCTTTACGTAACAAAATTCAAGGCCTTCTTTATAAAAATTACTGTCAGGATTACGCTTCAATGCTTCCTCATAAAGGGGAATAAGCTCTCTAATACGTCCTAATTCCAAAAGCGTAGAAGTATAATTAAACAGATATTCATCATTATTCCTATCAATTTCAAATAACTGCTTTGCATAGTTAAATGCTGATTGATAATTACTATCTTCTGTGTAAATTTCAAAGAGAGCCTCAAGGGATTCCCTGTCAAATTTATTAAGTGAAAGTACTTCCTTATATAATGGCAAAGCCTTACGGGAAAGAGCTGCCAGCCGATAATTTTCAGCTATATATTTCAACATAATTCCATAAGAGACCCGAACATCTTCAGGGTCCGACCGTCTGGGTTTTTTATTTTTTCTGTAAAGAGCAGTCCAGCACTCGTTTGCTTCGTTAATCTTCTCCAGTTTTTGAAAGATCAGCGCTTTGTTATGCAGAACAGCGGGGGTCTCTCTTTTTATACCTCTGAAATAATCCAGAGCCTTCTCCATAGCCCCCTGCTCAATCTCTTTAAGCCCAAGGTAGAATAGAGCCGTATCTGTTATAGCTTTCATGGAAGCAGGTTCTGCCTTTATCTCTCTCATAAGCTTATTCAAAACAAGAATTTCCTTATAATCTTCTACCTTGAGCAGAGACTTCAGGTAAATATCCAGAAGAGGATCTCCATTCCCATTATCAAAAACTTCAACATTCTTTGTTAAAAGATTTCGAATCTTAATGTTACTCCCATGAGACACTGCCACAAGAAGTTTAAGATATACTGAAATATTTCTAAATCCTGTTTTCCTTTCCAGGAGCTTTAACTTTGGATTGGGATCTTTTCCTGAAGCAAAAAGAGAATATGCGTCTTTTAGATTAATAAGAGCATTTGAGGATGTTGGGGCGGCTCCGGAATTGTTTAGATTGTGCCAGAATTTCAGTATCATATCCTGCTGAAATGCCGGATCCAAATGCATATTTTCAGGGAAAGATTTACCTCCATCCAAAAGAGTTGTAATTATGTCTTTATGATATGAATTATTCAGTTTTGTAAAAATCTTTTTGCTTTCTTCCAATTGACCGGATCTTGCAAAAGCAATTCCCATACAGTAGAGAAAGTGCTTGCTGTTTTCAGGATATATTTTCCCAGCTTCCTTTAAATGTCCAACTGCTTTTTCATACTGCTTTTTCACGTAACAGGAAGAGGAAAAACGAAATAAAAGTTCCCCCTCAATTTGGGGATTACGTTTTCTATCTGCTCTGTTGCACCATGTCCGATAAGATATTAGGGACTGCTCCCACTCACCGGCTTTCCAGTTTGCCTTGAATTGCTTAAGAACCTCTGCGGACTGAAGAGAACCGACTTTAGTAGAAGATGAGCTGGTTTTAACTTTTCTTGCTTTTCTCGATTTTTTCGCCATTATTGTATAAGATATAAATACTTTTTATTTTATACCACTAAGCACCATAATATGTAAAGAGAAATATTTTGAATATTCAGGACTACACAGCCTTTAAACCCAA
>Ga0190306_1000466_pt1 | contig 13684 bp, 11 predicted proteins | sample 48700734_MG_FD_161657 | JGI IMG/M metagenome (GOLD analysis project Ga0190306, IMG submission 161657) | Hydrothermal vent sediment bacterial communities from Southern Trench, Guaymas Basin, Mexico - 4870-07-3-4_MG | ecosystem: Environmental > Aquatic > Marine > Hydrothermal vents > Sediment ... | reverse complement strand
CTAATAATGAAGTAGATAGGCTTGAATTTAAAGCAAAAAGGGAAAAAATACAGAAAATATATAAAAAAATCTTTTCTGACCTTAATGAAACCTCCTTAGTAATCTATTCAGGTCCTCCAGATGAAGAGAGAGACAGACCTCTACGATATAGATATCGCAGTTATTTTCCATTTAATTGTAGCCCCTATCATTATCATCCCAGGAGACGTATTCCTGTTGGGCTTCTTGTAACGGGTGATTTTCCGTTTTCAAAGGTGAACTATATTGAAAAGCGTCTGCAGAACTTTTTACCTTTAGTGGGCTTAACTCAAATACCACATCATGGCTCTGGGCGGAATTCGGGGAATCCAATTACCAATAATGCTCTATTCGCTTTTGTCCAGTATGGAACCCGCAATTCTTATAAGCATCCAAATTATGGCGTAATAGATATTTATGAATCTTATGGTATAAGAGTTTTAGAAGTAACTGAATATGAATATACAAAATTTAATGAAATTATTGAGAGAAGGTAAAATAAAAAAGGAGAAATGCAACATGAAAAAAATATTAAAAGCAGCAGTAGGAATTTTATTTATACTAATTATTGCAGGATGTCCAACACCAACAGATCCAACACCCAGCAGCGATAAAACAATTACGGCTTTCAGTTTTACTGCCGCAGGCAATGCAGCATTATCAAATGATGTAGCCGGCGCTATAAGCGGCACCGATATTACAGTAACTGTCCCTTATGGAACAGATGTAAATGCTCTTGTAGCAACATTTACAACAACGGGTACAGGTTTAGTTGTAGGAAGTACAGCTCAGACAAGTGGTACCACAGCTAATAACTTTACAAGTCCTGTAACATATACTGTAGAGGCTGAAGATGGAACAACTTTAGATTATATTGTAACTGTAACTATTGCAGCAGCATCAGAGAATTTTGGTTTCAGTACTGCGTCAAGTCTTGGGGATTCTGGTATCCTTACGTTATCGGAGTCGTCAGAAACCCTTAAAATGATCTATGCTAATAATCAAGATAGCATTACATTTCCCACAGGAAGCAATGATTCGGGTAATGCAACACTAACGAGGAAGTTTTTTATGGGAGAAACTGAAGTAACCAATGCTGTTATGGCAGCTGTACTGCAGTGGGCCTACAATAGCGGTAGATTTAGCAGCATAGTAGACGATCCTACTGGTCTTGATTCTGCAACAGCCAAACACGGTGGGCAGCAGCTGCTTGATTTGGATGATGTCGATTGTAAGCTTGATTACGATGTATCAGGAAATTTTACAGTCGAAAGCGGTTTTGAGAATAAGCCAGTAACAAATGTAACCTGGTTTGGCTCTGTCATGTTCTGTAACTGGTTAACAGAGATGAGAGATGGTAATACAAATAATGTGGTTTATGCATGGATAGATAATGGGGACGGTGAAGGAACAGCATCTGACGGAATTTGGCAAGATGATGAGACAGATGAAGATAGCACCAGCTCAGGGTATCGTCTGCCAACTATTCATGAATGGGAATACGCAGCAAGGTATCTTGGTACAGCTGTACCATCAACAGGTGGGTATTTAGATACTGAATATGTGGCTTTAGACCATAATGATGACGGAACTTCTTCTTTAACCTCTGAGTATTTTTGGACTCCTGGTGATTATGCCAGCGGAGCAACAGCAGATTGGCATAATACTGCAGCTTGTCAGGTTGTGGCAGTGTATGCTTATGCAGATCCGAATCCCTATGATGATGAAGCGACAGTAAAAAGTCTTGGTTCTACCAGTGCAAATGCCCTTGGGCTTTATGATATGAGTGGTAATGTAGCGGAGTGGTGTTTTACTGAAGGTACCTCGTCCCGACGATATTATACTGGTGGTTATTGGATACTTAATTGGACACCTAGCTTGAGTACTGGTGCGAATACATATACTTTACCGGATAATGATTACAATTTTATGGGCTTCCGTCTTTGCAGAACAGCAGATTGAGAATATAGGAGCTATTTTTAAGAAATAGACCTAATAGATAATTGGGGTTTGATCTTTATGATCCAACCCCAAAATTATAGGAGAAAATAAGATGACTAAAACTAACATGCTTAGTATTTTGAATAGTTTGCTAACAATAAGACCAATATTCCACTCAGAAGATGACCTTAAATTTAAATTTGTTTGTGAGCTAATGTCCTGTCCTCAAGTTGCAGATGTCTTTTTAGAAAAAAGAGAAAATATTCAGAACAATTACCGGAGTAAATATCCGAATAAAACCAGGATATATTTTATTCGACACCGAGGCTGCTATTGATATTGTTATTAAAATAACGATCTTATTCCTGTAGAATTAAAGTAAATAATCAAAGAGTGCAAATGCAACCATAACCATGTTACATACAATTTAAGATCTCATCAGTCCGATCCTGAATATCTGTACCGAATACGTAAAGATATATCCCGGGTTGAAAAGTGTGTAACGCAATACAAAACTCATAATAGATCAAGTAATAATGGATTTGTAATTGTTATTTCCAATAAGATTTCCCTTCAAAAAAATCTATTGAAAGGCGTAACATATGGGAAAAATTATACTCTTCATAATGGATATACAATTCCTAATAATGATCCCGGTTGGAATTATTCTCCAGGCTGTTCTGCTGTAAAATCTCCATCAATCGTTATATATCCTCCCTATTATGCAAATAATTCTAAGACAGCTCCCCATTGGATCTGCAAAAAAATAAATTTTTACAAAACTGATTTAACCGGCAGTTACACTATTAATTGGAAAAAGTATTATACAACAGCTAATGTAAAAAATTTCTATAATTGTGTAATTGAAGTGTAGTAAAATAGCACTTTTGTCGGATATAAAAAAGAATTTATTGCAGGAGAGACGGGTTCCTGATGGGCTGCACGTGCATTGTTTAGACTTTTAGCCAGGTATCCCCGGCTATTATTGGAAGGTATGTCTAAAGTTTCCTGAAGATCATAATTTTTGCCCGCAAACTTAAATACGGTGCAGCAAATCTTCTGAGCCTTTATGATACGAGTGGCCATGTAATTGAATAATAGTGATTATTTAAAAATATATAAAAATAGTAGAAGAATAGCTGGAATAGTGATATTTTATTATATATGAGTAAATTTGATAAGGTAGTATTTAAAATATTGAGTGGAAGATCCGATAGGAATATTCCTTTTTTTGATCTTTGTTATATTTTGGAAAAATTGGGATTTCAGGAAAGAATCAAAGGTGATCATCATATACCATCATGATAGTATTGTTGAAATTATTAATATTCAGCCTGTTGGATTTGAGGCAAAAGCTTATCAGGTTAAACAGGTTAGAAACATTATTCTAAAATATAAACTGGAGGAATAGATGTCACATAAATATGAAATAATCTTATTCTGGAGTTATGAAGATAATGCATTTATTGCAGAAGTACCAGAGCTGCCAGGATGTATGGCAGATGGGTTAACATATGAAGAAGCAGTAAAAAATGTTGAACTGGTAATTCAGGAATGGGTAGAGACATCAGAGGGATTGAACAGAGCTATTCCAGAACCTAGGGGACGACTTCAATTTGCTTAATAGATCTATTTAAGTACTTTATTTTTAGGCTTCCACCCTATTATAATAATTTTGGTAAGCGTCTTATTAAGTCACCTAAACTGTATTTTATAGAACCTGGACTAGCTGCTGGGTATTGAAAGCTCTGAGCAAATTTTGAGGGATCCTCTTCATGGTAATCTGTTTGACAAATAGGTACAAAAATTATACCTTATAAGTAAAGATATCATGATATTTTTACTTATGAGGTTTGTATGTTTAAAAGAGTAATTGATTTAAGCACTATTATTGAGAGAAAAAGTGTTTTTCTTTTTGGACCGAGACAAACAGGAAAATCTTTTTATTTGAAAAATTCATTTGAGAATGTTTTCTATTATGATTTGTTGAAAACTGATCTTTTTTTTCGTCTTTCTGCAAATCCCAGTCTAATAAGAGAGGAATTGTTAGCCTCTAAAGAAAAAAAGCTGGTAATTATTGATGAAATCCAAAAGTTGCCGGTTTTGCTAGATGAAGTACATTATCTTATTGAGAATCATGATATACGATTTATTCTAACTGGCAGTTCTGCTCGTAAGCTTAAATATGGTGCAGCAAATCTTCTGGGTGGGAGAGCCCTTACCCGGCATCTTTTTCCATTAACCACTACCGAAATTCCGGATTATAATTTGGAGAGAATTATAAATTTTGGTTCGCTGCCGGCTTTCTACACATCTCCAGATCCTTACGAAGATCTGGAATCCTACGTTGGTACATATTTAAAGGAGGAGATAATAGCTGAAGGTGTGGTTCGCAAATTAGAGCATTTTACCAGATTTTTACGTCTGGCAGCACAATGTGATACAGAGATGCTTAACTATTCAAATATCGGCAGTGATTTGGGAATGCCTGCAAAAACTATAAGAGAGTATTTTAGAATTTTAGAAGACACTTTAATAGGGACTGTTTTGGAGCCATTTACAGGAACAGTAAAACGTAAAGCAATATCAACAGCAAAGTTCTATTTTTTTGATATTGGAGTTTCCAACATTTTAGCGGAAAGATCATATATAAAACCTAAAACAGAACTTTTTGGAAAAGCATTTGAACATTTTATCTTTCTGGAATTAAAAGCCTATCTTGATTATTCACGCAAAAGAGCAAAGCTTACATTTTGGAGATCAAAAGCAGGCCATGAAGTAGATTTTCTTATTGGAGATAAAATTGCAATAGAAGTAAAGAGTTCTGATATGGTTTCTGCTAAACATCTAAAGGGGCTAAAAGCTTTGGCTGAAGATCTTGATTTAACAAGAAAAATAGTGGTATCGATGGATCCTGTACACAGAAAGATTGGAGAAATAGATATATATCCCTACAAACTTTTTCTTGAAAAACTATGGGATAATGAAATTGTCTCTACAACCTGATTGACTACAAATCGTAGATCTGCTTGTATTTATTTTCAAGATATTTCTTAAAGTACTCAGGATTTAGTTTTTCCCCGGTAATATCCAGTGCAAGCTCAGAGGCTGTCTTTGATGCTCCGTATTTGTGAATATTTTCACGCAGCCAGTCAAGTATATTTATCAAGTTGCCGTTTTCCAGAGATTTGTCAACGTCTATTTCTTTATTCATTTTAGATGTAAATTGTGCACTGTACATATTACCTAATGCATAAGTCGGGAAATATCCAAATGCACCCATTGGCCAATGGATGTCTTGAAGTACTCCATTTGCATCATTGTCCGGAGTAATCCCAAAAAAATCTTTTGTCTTTGAATTCCATGCTTCCGGAAGATCTTCAACAGATAATGTTCCGGATATAAGTTCCTGTTCAAGCTGGAACCTTAGGATAATATGAAGATTGTATGTTACTTCGTCTGCTTCAACACGAATTAGAGATGGTTCCACCTTGTTTATACCCTTATAAAAATTATCAAGGCTGATATTTTCCAGATTTTCAGGAAAATATTTCTGTAATTCAGGATAGTAATATTTCCAGAAACTCATCGATCTTCCTATAATATTTTCCCAGGTTCGGGACTGGGATTCATGGATTCCCAAAGATGTACCGCTTGCTAATAGATTTCCTTTAATGTTATCTCCAAACCCCAGTTCATAAAGTCCGTGTCCGCATTCATGAATAATTCCAAACAATCCTGTTTTAAAAAAATCTTTTTGATAACGTGTTGTCAGCCTTACATCATCTTGTCCAAGTGTTGTTGTAAAAGGATGAGCAGAAACATCCAGTCGTCCTCTGTCGTAGCTGTAACCCATATCCTGTAATACTTTTCTTCCAAAAACTTCCTGTTTTGAAATATCAAAATCTTTTAGAAGAAAACTGTCATCCACCTGTTTTGAATTATTAATTTTTCCTATAAATTCTGTTAGCCATGGTTGGGTGGACTTAAAAATATCATCTACTTCTTTCGCAGTAGTCCATGGTTCGAATTCATCTAATAGAGCATCGTATGGAGTTTCATTATAACCAATGGACTCGGCTTTTTGTTTTGTCAATTCAAGAACTTTATTAAGATGAGGTTTAAAAATAGAATAATCTGATTTTTTTCTTGCTTCTATCCAGGCAGCCTGTGAAAGACTGGTTTCCAATGCCAGATCCGTTACCAGTTTTTTAGAGAGTCGGGTTTGTATTTTATATTGTCTGTAAAGTTCCTTAATAAATGCCTTGTCTGTTGTAGTAGCTGAATCAACTATTCCGGAAGGGGTATTGTTCCCTGCACCAAGTATCTCCAGAAATTTACCTATTTCAGGAGATGTTACTTTTTCATGCATTATACCCTGTAGCAGGGCAAGTTGTTCCCCTCTTTCTCCAATTGCAAGGGAAGGCATGTATGTTTCCTGATCCCAGGAAAGTGTGGCAATGGCATGCTCAAGGAGTACTACATCTTTTGTAAGTTCTTTTAGTTTTTCAATTGATTTTTGCATTTTTTTTCTTCCTCTCTTGTGAGAGTATAATACAGATTTGAATCATAGAAAACTGTAAAAATCAAAAACAAGTCATGTTTAAAGCGATCATTTAAACTGAAAATAGGGAAATAGTGTTAAACAAGCCTGATCATCCGCTGTGCTCATTGCCCGGCCATGAGTCGTACAGGAAGAGCGAAGCTATGAGGAACGATTTCAGCATTCTAAGAAAACAGATCCAGCTGTCTTCCTTCAATTATCTCATCAAAACTTGTGTTTATTGCAAAGAGAACCCCATCAGCCAGTGGTTTTATCTGCTTTTCGATGTAGTGATTATAGTCAATATTTTCAGGTTTTACACTTATTGGTATGGGACCCTTGTTAGTTATAATGTATTGGATTTCTTTCAGGTTTCTTTTATTATCAGGATCTTCCAGCCTTGCAGCTTTTATATGGGGTGGAGTTATTTTTGTATATTCCGAAGCTTTTTTTGTTAGTTTCTTTTTGTAAATTAATAAATTATCAAATTCTCCATTTTTCAGTAAATTAACAAATTCTTTTATCCATTCAACAAGTTCAAGCTCTTTGAAAAACCGTTCAAAAAGTTCAGTTTGGAATATTTTTGCAAGTTCTGTCCAGTCCGATCTTACAACCTCAAGGCCTTTAAAATCTATTTCTCCATTTTCCATATATCCTGCATATCTTTTTCTTGCACCTTCTTTGGTTGATCGCATAGCAGGAAGAAAAAACTTTGGATAGTATTTTTCAAATTCTATTTCAAGTTTTGATTCTACTTTAAACTCATCCTTGATCTTTCTTAAAAAGTATTCATTAACCCAGTTCTGCAGCTTTCCCCCCGAACTTGCAGGATTTGGAAACTCATCTTCTTTAAGACAAACAAAAACAGAATCCGTATCACCATATATAACATTATAACCTTTATCCCTTAAAAATGAAGCAGTGGATTTTAATATCCACTGACCCGTCCCTGTTATAGCAGATGGAAGATCCGGATGATAGAACCTGCAGCCCGTAGTTCCCATTACTCCATAAAAACTGTTCATTAAAATTTTTATTGCCTGGGAAAGATTTGAATTATGAACCCTTTTTGCAAGTTCCCTTTGGGTCATCATATTTGTAAGGAAATCCGGAAGAATATGGTTAGATCTGGAAAAAATATGTCCGGATGGAGTTGTAACAAGATTTTTCTGAGAAATATCAGAATGTTTTAAACGTATTGCTTCATGAAGAGACAGAGGATCGATAAAAAAAGTTCTTATAATTGTTGGATAGAGACTTTTAAAATCAAGAACTACTACATGATGGTATAAGCCTGGTTTAGATGTAAATACATGTCCACCGGCTGCATGCTGTCCTTGCATAACGTCGTCGGTGTCATAGGCAACTCTGCCTTTCCTGTGGATTGCCGGAAGCATTAGGTGATCAAATGCTGCTACAGACATATTTACCCTGTCAATTGGAAGACCCGTAATATGACTTCTTGTTTTTAACTGTTCAATTACTCCTGTTTTTTGATAAATCTCAGTGACCAGTATGCAGTCTTCGAGATTATATTTGGCCAGAGCCGGTTTATCATTATTAAATCGCCATACTATTTCTTTGAGCTTATCTTCTGCAGGAGAAATGTCTTTCCCTCTTCCAAGAATCTCCTGAGCTACAGTTTCAAGTTTATAATCATCAAACTTAAAATATGCAGAACGCAGAGTTTGGGGGCCGTCAATAACAACTCTTCCTTCAATTTCGGTAGAGAACATGCCTCTTTGTCGTTCAATGACAGTAGTATTCTTCGTCCCACGACCCAGTACAAAGGGAATATGGAGAGTACGGCATTTATCTGCTAAAAACTTAAGATCAAATCCAATTACATGCCAGCCTATTATTACATCCGGATCCCATTTTTTTACAAGTTGTAAAAAAGATAGTATAAGATCCTTTTCACTGGATTTGTATTCAATTTCAGCATTTTTAATTCCGGGAACACTCCTTATAATTTCTTCTTTATTCTCCAGGTTAAGTACAAAGACTTTTTTAATATCCTCTTTATCAAAGGTTCCATAAGCAGCAATGGAATACAGAAGTCCGTTTTCCCCAGACTGTTTTATTGGCTCAGTCTCTATATCAATAGATAACCATTTTAATTTTGGAATAAAATTACTCGGCTTTAGTTGTGGGTTTGTCCATATGGTATTTTCCCCTTCTAATCTGCTTTGGCCAATTATTTCAATACTACCATTAATAAATCTTTCCATTAGATATCTGTCTGCAGGTCTGATATCAGACTCAAACATCTGAATCCCTTTATTTTGAAGAGTTCGCTTCCCTTCATAGTAATAATTTAATGATTCGAAATAGAGAGCATCAACATCTTCGTCTGTAAAAGACTGAAGTTCTACCTGACGTCTGTCCATTCCTGGTAGTTCTGGAATTTCTGAGTTTCTTTTAACAAAAAAAAGGGGGTTATGGGAGTTAATTATAATTTGGAATGATCCAATGGGGGTTGTCCCAATATATTTTAGGGTGCATACACCATTTCTGTCATAAGCGGATCTTGTAAGAATAAATCCTTTTTCTGATTTCATGAGTGACTATAATCCTAAATGTTTCTTTCCTTCTTAATTTTATCCCAGGCATTTTGTATTTCGATAAATTTTACTCTGGCAACTTCCTGAAACTCAGTAGGAAGACCCTTTGAGGATATTTTGTCAGGATGATACTCAGAGACAAGTTTTCTATAGGATTTTTTTAGTTTCTCATTACTGTCAGAAGGTTTGCAGCCCAGAATTGCATATGCAGCATCTCCTGATGTTTGCTGATTGTATTCTGAACCCGTGTATTTTGCCTTTAATCGACTATAGAGATTATCATCAAGTCTGAATATATGAACTGCATCAATTATAAGTGTTTCCTCTTCTTTGCTTATACCATTGTCTGCCTGGGCGACCTGGATCATAATGTCGATCATCAGTTCCATTATCTGTGGTTGGGAATGGAATTCACTGTAGAACTGGTTTGCAAACTGATAGAAGGTTTCTTTGGCATCTATAGCTGTGTCAAATATACGAAAGGCACTCTTTTTTGTTGCAGAATCGAGATTCAGTTTGTTATCCATAAATTCTTCAATTTTACTGCGTTCTTTCTGCGAAACTATGCCATCCACAACGGCAAGTTTTGCAAGGAGGGAAAAAGCTCCTACAAAGAAGGTCATTTGATTATGCTGGTTTCGATTCATACGGGTTCCATACCAGGATGAATATCTGTCCTGTCCCTGTGTTTCAGTAAATCTGGCTCTATTCCCTGTATTGGAAAGAAATCCTCCAAATGCAGCACCTGCAATAGCTCCAAAAGGTCCACCCAGGAACATACCTATTGTTCCTCCAATTAAAGTACCCATACAACTCATGCTATTAACTCCTTTCCCTGTTTTAATATCTATCAATGGAGATAAATATACTGCCAAAGGTTGTATTTGGCAACTAAAGTAAATTATTAGAGAATATTATTTCCTTTATGGATTTTCAGTGTAACTTGTCGAAAATTGTTAAATAAATGGTAAGTAGAAAGAATAGGATGTTTTAATACCATTCTGGGACCTGAATATCGCATAATCAGGGATATTTTTTTTCTTTTTTCTTTTGAATAACAGTGAATCTGGCATTTGGGACAATTGGGTTTTTTGGATCCATAGGGGCATAATTTGAGTTTGGAGAGTGAGTATTTTTCCACTTCAAAACAATCTTTACATAGTCCGTTGTTTTTATCTGTAATTTTTGAATGATTTGCCCTGCAATACATGCTTATCATGACATGTAGTGTTTTTTTATTAAGGTTATCCCTCAGCTTGTTTATATTAATTTGTTTTCTCCGGTTTTATAGTTAAAGTAAAACATTATTTAGAGCTCTATTCCTTCTCTGGCGGGAACACCCTTTGAATAATAATGTTTTATTTCCCTCATCTCTGTTACAAGGTCTGCAAGTTCAAAAAGTTCTTCCGGCATATTTCTACCAGTAAGAATAAGTTCCATTTCCTCAGGTTTTCTTTTAATAAGATCTGCAACCTCAGCTGCACTTATCAATTTGTAATGGATTGCAATGCCAATTTCATCCAGAATAAGAATATCTACGCTGTTTTCAGATAGAATAGTGTTAACGAGATCCCATCCCTCCCTTGCAATTTTAATATCTTCCGGTTCCGGATCATTGTAAATAAAACAATCTCTCCCAAACTGTTTCAGGGTAATGGTATTCGAAAACTTTTTTATTGACTCCAGTTCTCCATATTTCATTCCCTTTACAAACTGTCCAATAAATATTTTTTTCCCATGGCCGCTTGCTCTAAGTGCCAACCCAAAAGCTGCTGTTGTCTTCCCCTTGCCGTTTCCTGTATATATCTGTGTATATCCCCTTGCCATATATATGGAGACCTCCTTATTAATTAGTATGATAAAGGTATCATACCTTAATTCTATAAAAATGAGAACATTATTTGGTTACTTAATTTGTAGTAAATGCCGAAAAGTTGAATAGAGCTTAGGAGAAGAAGATAGAGTGAAAAAATTATTTATTGTATTAACAGGATTATTAATAATAACGTCTGTTCTTTTCCCCTTGGGAGGAAAAACTACAGTTACGGGTGAGTTTGGAGTTAATTTTTTTGGATATGAAACAATCTATCTTATTACAGGTGTTTTGTATCAGATGGAAATAATTGATGGAATGGATTTTGTAGGTGGTGCCGATTTTGGAATACACACCGTAAGCAGTGCAAGCGGAGAAATTGAGGCTGATTTTCTTATTCCATTGAAAATTGGTATATATTTTCCTTTTGACGTAGGCCAGACCAAATTGGGATTTGGTACCGGTTTAACACCATGTTTTCAGAATACCCATGATAACTCCGGAGCGAATTTTCTGATGGGGCCATACATTAACGGAAGCATGCGTATAAAAGTTCATCCTGTAATGAGTGTTTTTCTACAGGTTCAGCAGGATCTGTTGTTTGGCAAGCCAGAGTGGATCTATACAGGAAGCAGGATTAATATTGGTATTTCGTTTTAGAGTTTAAATTTGTTTAAACTTAATTGATCCCAGGTATAAAATGAAAAAAATTGAAACAGAAAATGATATAAAAAATTTATTTATCAAACTTAATGTTAGATATATTAAGGGAAATGAATATAGTTTTCCAGATACTATAGCAAGTGATTTAAGATTGAGCAGCTATTATTTGGATAATAAAGAAGAATTTTCTTATCTGGAAGATAAATATGGTGAAAAACTAACAAAAAACCTATATTCGTTAACTTATATAAAAAAGGTTAATGACCAAATTGGCTATGGCCTGTTTTCAGCTGAACCTTTAAAGGCAGATGATCTTATAGGTGAATACACTGGTGTAGTTCAGGAAGCCTTCCATTTTGATCCGGAAGACAAAGAAACATCTGCTAAAACAGAATATGCCTGGAACTACCCTGATGAAATCCCTGGTCTTCCTCCCCTGGAAATAAATGCCCGATATGCCGGCGGAGTTCTCCGTTTTGTTAATCACAGTTTTAATCCAAACCTTGGAATAGAACATGCAGTAATAGATAATGAATGGAAAATATTTTTTGTGGCAGATAAAAATATTGATGCAAATTCAGAACTCTTTGTCGATTATGGAGACGCATACTGGGCTGTTGAATCACGGGAAATAATTATCTAACGCATGTGTAGCAGGTTAACCAACGTAAAGACGTCCAAATTGGACGTCTCTACGCTATGTTATGAAATAAAACAATACCTAATTTCTTCCAACCGCGTTCAAATCCTCAAATGCTCTTACAACCCTTGCAACTGTACTTTCCTGACCCTTTCTAAGCCATGCTCTTGGATCATAAAACTTTTTATTTGGAACATCCGGACCTTTAGGGTTACCCAGCTGAGTTTGAAGATAAGCTTCATTTTCTTTGTAGTATTTAAGAATACCTTCCCATGTAGACCACTGAGTATCAGTATCTATGTTCATTTTAACAACACCATAACTTATTGCTTCTCTAATTTCTTCTCTTGTAGAACCGGAGCCGCCATGAAAAACATAAGTAACAGGATGGTCTTCATTAAGATTATGTTTTTCTTTTACAAACTTCTGTCCTGCGTCCAGAATTTTAGGAGTAAGTTTAACATTTCCTGGTTTATAAACACCGTGAACATTACCAAAGGCGGCAGCAACTGTAAAATTGGGGCTGACTTTACTTAATTCCGTATAAACATAGTCAATTTCTTCGGGTTTTGAATAAAGATCTTCCGGAGCGGTATCACTGTTATCTACCCCGTCTTCTTCACCACCTGTAATACCAATTTCTATTTCCAGAAGCATTTCAATCTTGCTCATTCTCTCCAGAAATTTTTTGCTTATCTCCATGTTCTCTTCCATAGGTTCTTCAGAAAGATCAAGCATATGTGATGAGAATAGAGGCTTTCCATTTTTCTTGTAGTACTCTTCTCCGGCATCCAGTAAGCCTTCTACCCATGGAATCAATTTTTTTGCGCAGTGATCAGTGTGAAGAACAACTGGAACACCATACTTTTCAGCCATTAGATGCACATGCTGAGCACCGGAAATACATCCTGCAATTGCTCTATCCTGACCTTCAGCGGCAAGTCCCTTACCTGCATAAAACTGTCCTCCGCCGTTTGAAAATTGGATCATAACTGGTGACTTAACTTTTGCAGCAGCTTCCAGAACAGCATTTACAGAATCACTACCTACTACATTTACTGCAGGCAGTGCGAATCCCTCTTTTTTACAAATGTCGAACAGTGTCTTTAGATCCTTACCATAAACAACACCGGGTTTAATTTTGTCTAATACTCCCATGTTTTTTTCCTTTGTTTTAGAATTATTATTAAAAAGTAATAGTTTTATTGATTAATTGCAAATGACTTACTGCTTTTTTTATTTTTTATAGGAGATTTTTTAATTTTATCTGAAGATTCCAGGAGGGGACAAGCCCCCTGGCTCCAAACCCGCTGATCCACCCTGCTTTATCCGGCTATCGCCGGGCAGGGCGGGCGGTTTTTCCACCACCCCCTGTTGGATCAGATCTGTTGTCTTTGTGTTTGGTTATTTTTTTGTATACAGGGGCAGCTGTAGAGACGCCTAGGTTGGACGTCTTTACGGGAGGATCAGGGCAGGGTTGCACCAAATACAGATTGTTTTGT